>UMHA01039454.1_pt1 | contig 9801 bp, 8 predicted proteins | sample 1965401 | NCBI WGS metagenome assembly UMHA01 (sample SAMEA4836085, study PRJEB28245) | human gut metagenome | biome: gut microbiome; material: fecal sample | place: Denmark | collected 2008 | reverse complement strand
AATGTCCCTCCAGCACCAGATCGGGGCAGCCCCGCATCTGCGCTATCAGTCCCGCGGCCCGCCGGGGGGCGTAGGCATTGACAAAGTTGTCGCCGAACTCCACGCCCGGCTGCGCCACGAAGCCGATCACCTGCCCGAAGGGCAGTCCCTTTTGGGCAAATGCCTCCCGGAACGCGGCGATCTGCCGGGCGATCTCCACTGGAGAGGTGGGGGTCACACTGTCCTCATGCACCAAGCTGCCGCCGGGGATCGGTACCTCGCTGCCGACCACCAGCACCGGCTGTTCCGCATCAGGCAGTGCGCGGCAGGTCTCCCGCACCACAAGCGCCAGCTCCGCCGCGCGGCGGGCGCAGACCTCCGGTGCCAGCGGCTGCCGCGGGTCGTCATCGCCAAGGCGCATACTGGTGTCGATATGTATTTTGCCGAACCCGGCGGCCGCATAGGCACGGATCATATCCGCCGCGTCCTTCATGGCCTCCCGCTCCGGCTTATGGCAGCTGACCAGTGGTCCCAGATGATCCCCGCCCAGAATAAGCTGGGAAGCGGGGCAGCCCTCTTCCTCCACCAAATGGTGAACCATGTCCATATAGTCCTTCGGCGTCATGCCGGTATAGCCGCCAAACTGATTGCACTGATTGGATGTCGCCTCCAGCACCAGCGGGTATCCCCGCTTTCCGGCATGCCGCAGCGCCGCGCGGATGACCAGCTGATTGGAGGTGCATACGGAGAACACCCCGATCTGCCGGCCGGTCTTATTCTCCATTGCGATCTTCTGTAACATTCCCATAATTGCTCTCACAGGCGGATCCATGCGCTTAGCCCATTGGGTCGGTCTGGGTCTACGCCACGTTTCAGCGCCTTATACAGCGCCACATTTTGCAGCAGGTACAGCGCCGGGATAGCCGCCGCCACAGGATCGGTGATCTCTCCGGTGTCGAAATGCGTATCCTCCCCCTCTGCCGCCGCAAAGGGTCCCAAACTGACCACATAGCCGGTTCTTTTCCGCAGATCCTCCAACAGCGCCTGCTCTGTCTGACCCGCGGATTCCAGAAAGGCAAAGACGAAGGTACGCTCGTCAATCATGACCACCGGCCCGTGGCGCACGTCCAGCAGGTTGTAGAAATTGGAGTTGAGACAGCAGATCTCCTTGAAGGCCAGCGCGCCTTCCTCCATCACCCCAGCGGCCTCCGCATCCGCCAGCACCACCACATGATCCCAGTCCTTCTCGGCCAGCTGCCGCGCCAGCGGTAATTCCCGCTCGTCCAGCGCACCGCCCATACGGCTGACCGCCTTCAGCTGCTCCTGCAGCCGCGTATCGCGGGACACCAGTGCGCAGATCATCGCCAGCGCGGCAAAGAATGAGCCAATGGTGCGGGTCTGGCACACGCTCTCGTCAAATGCCCAAGGCACACACAGGGACAGGTCGCAGGCGTCGTTGAGGGTGGACGCCGCATTGGCACACAGCGAAACGGTGGATACGCCCTCCAGCTTTGCCACCAGATCATAGACCCGCAGCACCTCGCTGGTCATGCCGGAGCGGGATACAAACACCACTACGCTGCCCTTTACGGCATTCAGATACCGCTCGGTATGCAGCAGCAGATCCCCTGCCGCCACCGCCAGAGAGGGAATATCGCACCGCATGGTGAACATTGCCGCCGCGGACTTGGCCAGGCAAAAGCTGGAGCCGCTGCCGATGAACCACATCCGCCTAGCGCCGGAAAAGGTTCGCAGGATCTCGTCCTCCTTCCCGCAGACCAATTGCAGGCACTTGCTTATGCTGTTCAGCTCATCACGGATTTCTTTTTCAGTATTATACATTCGTGTATCCTCCCAATCTTAAAGGGGAAACGGCGGGCGGCCGCTGTGGGTCGCCCGCCGCGGTCTGTGGTTCTCAGTTGGCAGCGTCGCCCATAATCTCGGTATAATTGTCCTTGGTCACGATGACAGAGCCGAACGGATAGGTGCCGAACTGCTCGCCGTCCTTCTTATACTCGCCGAAGATTTCGGTGCCGTTGACGATATTCTCATACACCGCGGTAACAGAGACCTTGGCCACCGTGCCGGAATCCAGATAGGCGGACGCCTTCACGGGGGAGGACTCCTTCTTGAACTCGTCGGAGGCCAGATAGCCGTCAATACCTACGCACACGGCGTCCTGATCCATGCCGGTCTCCTCCAGGAAGCGAGCCGCGCCTACAACGCCCTCGTCGTTGGCGGCGACAACATACCATGTCTTGATCTCGGGATGGGCGGTGATGGTGGCGGCAGCGGCGTCATAGCCGGTCTCCGTGGAGCCTGCGCCGTAGTCAACGCGGAAGATGTTGGCTGCGGGGAAGTCGGGGCATTTCTCGGTGAAATAATCATACTGGCCGTCGGCGCGGGGAATGCAGCTGGTGGCAGTCTCCATGGCCAGGATCAGGAATCCGGTGGTGGCGGGATCCTTCATACCGCCGTTTTCTTCCACATAGTTCAGCAGCCATTCCACCGTTTGCTGGCCGCACAGATAGGAGTCCAGGATCACGGCGGGGGCAATGTGCGTACCGTTGTCGTCGATCAGGGGGACGTCCACGGCGCACACGGGGATACCGGCGGCCGCGCACTTATCCAGAATGGTCTGGCTCAGGCCCTGATCGCAGGTGTTGATGACCAGTCCCTGAATCCCCTGCGTAATGAAGCTGTCCAGCACGTCGATGAGCACAGCGGGATCCTCCTGACCGTCACCGATCAGGATGTCGATACCCAGTTCATCCGCGGTGGCCTTGGCGGCAGTGGATTCCTTTTCAAACCAGGTCTGGGTCAGGTCGCGGTAGATGGCGCCGATCAGGATCTTGTCCGAACCTTCTTTGTTGCCGAGTGTCTGGTTGTTCTCTTGGCCGCCGCAGGCAATGAGCGCAAACGCCATTACCAGCGCCAGCAGCAGGGCTATCATTTTTTTCATGTGTACGTTCTCCTTTTTTTATTTGCCATGCTTTCGCATGATCATACAGATTTCAGGCAACACCGCATCATGGAACAAGCGCGATTTGCGCGCAAATTTTGCGTACTGACGGGACGCGGTTTCGCAGCAAAGTCAGGACACAACATCTCCGCAACGCGCCGCAGCTTTAATTGTGCGGTGGTTCCTTTACTTTGTTGCGGCGCTTCGTCCGGTAGAAGTCCAGCGCCAGCGCAAAGACCAGCACCACGCCCTTGGCCACATTCTGCCAATAGGTCGTCACGCCCAGCACCAGCAGGCCGTTGTTCAGCGTCAGCAGCACCAGCAACCCCAGGAAGGTGCCGAACATGGTGCCGGTACCTCCGGTCATGGCGATGCCGCCCAGCACCACTGCCGTAATGGCGTCCGTGTCCACATTGGCCGCCGCGCCCGGTTGGCCGGAATTCATGCGCGCCGCAAGGATCACTCCGCCCAGCGCGGCAATGGCGCCGGAGATCATAAACAGCTGCACCTTGATCTTATTGACGTTGATACCGGCCAGACGGGCTGCCTCCGGGTTTCCGCCCACCAGATACACATTGCGGCCAAACTCCGTTTTGGCCAGCAGAATGCCGAAGACCGCGATCAGCACCACCAGGATCAGCACCGGCAGCGGCACCGTCAGCACCTGAAGGGAGCCCACGGCATTGAGAGACTCGTTGGCGATGCGCACCGGCTTAACCTGACAGATGATGTAGGCAAGCCCCCGGGCGATGGACATGGTCGCCAGCGTGGTGATAAATGGCTGCAGCTTGATCTTTGTCACCAGAAGTCCGTTCAGCAGGCCAAACAGCAGGCCTCCGGCGATGGTGATGGGCAGGATCGCCCCCAAGGGCAGACCGTCCCGCGCCAGAATCGCCGCCAGTACGCCGGAGAACGCCGCCACCGCTCCTGCCGACAGCTCGATCATGCCGGCAATAATCAGATAGGCCTCGCCGATGCACAGCAGACCCACCAGCGATCCGGAGGTCAGGATATTCAGCATATTGCGATAGGAAAAAAAGTTGCTCTGCAGCTTTGTGAATACGATGCACATGATGATCCACACCGCTATCAGCACGAAGTAGTTGGAATCCACTACTTTTTTTGCGATCTCCTTCAAGGATTTGTCTTTCATTGTTGCGTCCCTCCGGCGTTATTTGTCATCATGGCCCACGCGATAACCGTCTCCTCGGTAGCCTCCGCGGCCGGCAACTCCTTGACGATACGCCCGCTCTTCATCACATATATCCTGTCACTGAGTCCGATGATCTCCGGCAGCTCCGACGACACGACGATCACCGAGATCCCCTGCGCCGCAATGTCCCGGATGATGCGGTAGATCTCCGCCTTGGCACCTACGTCGATGCCCTTCGTAGGCTCGTCCAGGATCAGGATCTCCGGATCCATCGCAAGCCAGCGTGCCAGCAGTGCCTTCTGCTGATTGCCGCCGCTGAGCTCCGCGATCTTCTTGTGAATGGAGCTGGTTTTCACCGTCAGCTTCTCACATTGCTCCCGGGCAAACTGATTTTCCTTCCGACTGCTGAGAAACCACAGGTTTTTCAATTTCTTCAGACTGACGACGCTGATATTCTCCCGCACGCCCTGCTGGGAAAATATTCCCTGATCCTTCCGATCCTCGGTCAAAAAGGCAACGCCCTTTTTCACCGCCTGTCCCGGCGAGGTGAAACGCAGGCACTCACCGTTCAGCTCCAGCTGTCCGCCGCTGATCTCATCCGCGCCGAAAATGCCGCGCATCAGCTCCGTCCGTCCCGCGCCCACCAATCCGTAAAAACCGATGACCTCGCCCCGGCGCAGGGTAAAGGAGGCGTCCTGAAAGCCCCTGCCGGAGTAGCCTGTTACCCGCAGGATGCAGTCCTCCGCCGGAGCGTTCCGCTTCAGCTCGCCAAACACCTTTTCCAACGGGCGGCCCACCATGCGCTGCACGATGGCCTCCTCGTCGGTCTCCGCCGTGACGGCGGTGTGTACCAGTTCGCCGTCCTTAAACACCACGATACGGTCCGAAAGACGGAAGACCTCGTTCATCCGGTGGGATACATACAGAATGATGATGTCCTGCTTCTTCAGCTTTTCCTCAATGATGTAAAACAGCTTTTCCGCTTCCGCCTCCGTCAGCGCCGTGGTGGGTTCGTCAAAGGCGATCAGCTTCGGACGGCGGGAATAGACCTTGATGATCTCCACCATCTGCTGCATCGCGGCAGAGAGGTTTTTCAGCTTCTCCGTCGGTGCAATGTCCAGTCCAAACTCCTCCAGCAGCGCCTTGGCCCTGGCATACAGCGTCTTGAAATCCACAAACGGCCCCTTCTTCGGCAGCGCACCCATAAAAATGTTTTCCGCCACCGTCAGCTCCGGCGCCATCTGCCGTTCCTGATAGATCAGCCCCACGCCTGCGCGGATCGCCTCGTAGGGGGAAGCAAAGTGCTTCTCCTCCCCGTTGATGCGGTAGGTTCCGGAGGAGGGCTGGTAATCTCCGCCCAGTATCTTCAGCAGCGTGGATTTCCCTGCGCCGTTTTCGCCTACCAGCGACAAAACCTGTCCGCTGTACGCCTTGAAGCTGATATGCTTCAGTGCCGCTACGCCGTGGAAGTTTTTGCAAATATCTTCAAATTCCAGCCAACCGCTCAATCCTGATCCCTCCCCGCAATACCGGCAAACGTCTCTATGGCTTTCTGATCCGCGCTGAGAATGTCCCAGCAGGCCACGCGGTCGAAATAGCCCGCCTGCTCTACCCGGTGTACGCTGTCCGCAATATCCGTCCGCCGCACCGGAGGCAGCCCTTCCGCCGTATGCAATTCGATCCCCGGCACGACGCGCCCCACCGGCGGGATCGCCGCCAGCTCCCGTTCAAAGAAGCCGCCGGTATCACCGTCCATGCCGGTCACCTGTCTCAAATATGCCCGCCGCGCCGCATAGGCCGCCGGCGCAGCTTCGCTGACGGCTCGCGCCATGGCGTCCAGTTCAAAGGACAGCCCTGCCGGTGTGTAGGTATGCCGGTACAGCATCGGCTTGATAAAATCGGCCATCGCCCCGAGCCGCCTGTAATCCTGCCCCACCAGCGGTGCCAGAAACGGCGCGAACAGATCCATCGCCACTTTCATACCCCGGCTCCGAAAACCGCCGCACAGCACACGCACCACGCTTTCGATCCGCTGGCACTTCAGCCGCAGCAGCGTCTCCAGCGCCGGATCCGCAAAGATGTATTGTCCCGCGCAGTATTGGAGCAGTCCCAGCGGGTCTATACAATCCTCATCCGACATACGCGCCGCGATCCGCTGCGCAAGGTCATCCTGCACCTGACGCGGCAGCCCGTTTTCCGCCAGCCAATCGCGGCACTCCCCGCAGGCGCAGCCAAACAGCGCCTCCGCGCCCACGGTCAGAGAGGGGTACCGGATGCGGTCCAAAAACATGCCGTCAAAGGCACATCCCGCAAAATCACGGTCGTATTTCTCCAGCAGGCGCTGCGCCAGCCCCGCCTGCGAGGGGCAGCAGAAATCAAATGTCTCGTCTCCGTCAAATACCCGCGCGCCCAAAGGCGCGCCGGTCAACAGACCGGTCTGGCGGCGCAGGCCCTCCCGCAGCGTATGCTCGGAGAACACGGGAAACCACAGCCACAGCTCTGCGCCGCGGCGGTGCAGCGCTTCCCCCAGCTCCCGATACAGCGCCGGGTCCTCCGACCATCCCACGATCACAGCCTGTACCGGTACGTTCCGCAGTCTGCGAAGAATATCCTCCGCGGCAACGCCACGCCCTGCCGCGCCGCCGGTAAACGCCTGATAGTATAAGCCCATCCCCGCTCACGCCTCCTTTTCCAGCAGCCGGGCCGCGGCCAGCGCCGCACCCTCCTCCGGCGTATACAGCGGAGAGTTCGCCACGCAGCCGGGGATCGCCTGCCGCATCTGCCGAAGGAAGGGCTGCAGTAAAAAGTCCCTGACCTGAAATACGCCGCCGGAATAGGAGATATGTACCGGCTCCTGAAAGCACAGCTTCCGGTACACCGCCGCTGCCGTCTCACACAAGTGTCCGGCCGCCTTTCGGTACAGCGCGGCGGCGCTGTTGTCTCCGGCCTGAGCGGCCGCCAGCAGCAGCTCCTGCGTTTTTGCCAGCTCCGCCCGGTTTCCCGCGCAGCGCCGCGCATAATAGTCGATCACATCCGTATCCCGCCGCAGTCCCAGTCCTTCCCGAAAGATCTCATAAAACGCCGTGCGGGGTGCGCGGCCGTCCATCTGCCGGGCAAACAGCGCAAACGACTCACGCCCCAGCCATACGCCGGAGCCCTCATCCGAAAAATCATGGTGCCATCCGCCGCTGCGGGCGGCATGCCCTTCCTCGTCTTCTCCATAGGCGATGGCTCCGGTTCCGGCTACCACATTGATACCGGCCTTCAGTCCAAACGCACCGGCAAAGCCCACATAGCAGTCGTTCTCACACCGCACCGCGCCATTGGGAAACAGCTGCCGCGTCCGCGCCGATACGGCGGCGTCCAGCTCCGGATACTCGCCGAAGCAGGGAATGCCGATGCATACGGCGGCCACGCGCTCCGCCGTCACACCCAGCTGTGTCAACGCGGCCAGCAGACCGGCGGCATAGCCCTCTACGCCGTACTCCGCGGGATCGATGCTGCCCACGCGGCACGTTCGCGTCTCTTTTCCATCCACAGTGCGCAGCAGAACTGCCGTCTTACTGCCGCCGCCATCTATCCCTGCGATCCATCTCATAGCTTCTCTCCGCGCAACTTCTCATATCCTGTGTTATCTTGTATTATCCTGTATTTGATAATACTGTTTTTGGAGAAAAATGTCAATACTCATCTGCTGCCGGCAACGCCAAAAGGAGGAAATGATTTCTGTGCAAAACAACCAAACCGCCTTACCGGAAGCGGAAAAATGAAATCCAGCGCGCATTTACGCCCCAAAACAGGCAAAAAACTATGCAAACGCCCCTGCTTCTGCTATTATAGAAGAAACGGGGGTGTTTACATGGAAGGCTGGAGAAAAGACGCACGGCATGAGCCAATCATCGTAGATTTGGAGGCGCTGGTGCCAAAGGAGCATCTGCTGCGCAAAATAGAGAGAGTTATGGACTATGAGTGGCTGTATGAGCGGCTGGACCCGTACTACTGCCATGACAATGGCCGTCCCGGCACAGATCCGGTTGTGCTGGTCAAGATGGTACTCATTCAGCATTTGTTTGGGATACCGTCTCTGCGGCAGACTTACCGGGAAATTCAGGTGAATAATGCTTACCGTTGGTTTCTTGGGTATGGATTGCTGGATAATATCCCCCACTTTGCGACGGTGAGCTATGCCTTCTGCCAGCGCTTCCCGGATGAGCTGACCAGTGAGATATTTGAGCAGATGCTGATCAACAGTCTGAGAACGTATCGGATGTTGGAAAAGTACATGAATAAGCAGTAAACAGAGAAGGCCATCGGCAAATAACCGATGGCCTTCTACTTCTCTCTGCGTCCAAAGACAGATAAAATGCCATCTGCCCTTTTCGCCCATTCAGCCTTTTGCAGAAGTATAACCATCCGATCTTCTATACCGATTTGCAAAAAGGAGTGTGTACATATGAAAACACTGATCTAGGCATCCACTTTGAACGCATTGATGCTGGGTAATTTTGATGAGACCGTCAGCGTGAAGGACTTTCTTCACCACGCCGATACCGGTATCGGTACCTGCGCCGGGCTGGACGGCGATGCCGTCTTTGAGGACGGCGTGGCCTACAAGGCTACCGCAGACGGCAAGGTCGTTGTCATGAAGCCGGAGGACGGCGTAGCCTTCGGCACGGTGGCCAAGTTCGATGAGAGCGTTCCCGCCGTGGAGCTGCGGGGTATCGCGGACATCGAAGCCATGAAGAAAGCGTTAGCACCTTATGTGGAGGGCAACCAAAACATCTTTTACATGATCAAGGCCACCGGCGAGTTCAAGACCATGCACGTCCGCAGCTGCTTTGCCAGCCAGAAGCCCTATCCCACCCTGTCTGAGGTGGCCAAGGACCAGCGGGAGTTCCACTTCGCCAACACCTACGGCACCGTTATCGCCGTCTGGTGTCCCCGGTATGTGAACGGCATCAACCTGCCGGGCTGGCACTTCCACTACCTCAGCGGCGACAAGACCCAGGGCGGCCACATTTTGGGCCTGTCCGTCGATCACCTGACACTGAAGATCAACCAGATCGAACGCTTCGACCTGACGCTGCCCCGCAATCCGGAGTTTGCCCAGCGCGACCTGTGCGAGGATCTGAGCGCCAAAACCGCCGCCGTAGAGGGTGTGAAGAAGTAAAGCGGTATTTCTTTCCTCAAATATATCCATACGAAAAGGACTGGCATGCGAACGCGTGCCAGTCCTTTTTGTGTACAGCATCTTCTTTCAGCGGCACAGTCGTTGCTGTTTGTGCTAACGGTCATGTACGATCGTACTCATCGTGTGCGCTTACGCTTAGAACGGCACACCGCTGCCGCGGCCAACAGCGTTCCGGATGTTGCTGCCGTTCTTGCTTTTCTTTGACAGGGAGTTGCTGTTTGCCGCGCATCTTCGTCAAGAGAATATATGCATGATCGTTTTTGGACAGGGCGCATCGCAGAACACGTTGCGGTGGGGCAGAACTTGTGCTATACTTGGAGCATAATTGGCAAGGAGGGGGACTTATGAGGAGAATTATCTGTATCATTTTAGCCTTTACCATAACACTGCTGTGCGGCTGCGGCAGTAAAAGCGGCGGAGATGACACACAGGACTACGGCGGAAACACGCAGCAGGAAGAATTTGTCATTACACCCATGGCGTCCGGGCTGGAGCTGGCACCGTATAGCTGTGCGG
>UMHA01030116.1_pt1 | contig 9811 bp, 8 predicted proteins | sample 1965401 | NCBI WGS metagenome assembly UMHA01 (sample SAMEA4836085, study PRJEB28245) | human gut metagenome | biome: gut microbiome; material: fecal sample | place: Denmark | collected 2008 | reverse complement strand
CTGCTGCTCTATTATCTTTCTTTTGCAGCATAGTTTTTCGACAATCTGAGTACATTATATATTAACATAAATTCAGTGGAATTTTCAACACAATTAATGTATAATGAGTTAATTAACAAAGATGAGCAAAGACGAGGTTAGCCCATGACACGCATTAATATTCTTCCGCCGCTGGTGGCCGATATGATCGCCGCCGGTGAGGTCGTCGAGCGTCCGGCGTCGGTGATAAAGGAGCTTATGGAAAACTCCTTCGACGCGGGCGCATCCAAGGTGACGGTCGAGTTCAAAAGCGGCGGCGCGACATACATAAAAATAAGCGACGACGGCTGCGGCATGAGCCCCGAGGACGCGGGCATTGCCTTCACCCGGCACGCAACGAGCAAGCTGCATGACGAAAAGGGTCTTGAAGCCATCGGAACGATGGGCTTTCGCGGCGAGGCGCTTGCGGCGATCGCAGCGGTCAGCCGCATTGAGCTTATAACGCGCGAAAAGGGCGCGGCCGAGGGCGTGCGCGTTGTCGTTCAGGCAGGCGATATCATCGACATGTCGCCCATCGGCTGCCCGGAGGGCACGAGCATCACCGTGCGCGATATCTTCCACAACACCCCGGCGCGGCTGAAGTTTCTCAAATCCGACCGCTCGGAGGCCTCGGCCTGCATTTCGGCCGCGCTGCACTGCGCCCTCGGCAGACCCGAGGTATCGGTGCGCCTAAAGCGCGACGGCGAGGAGGTTTTCTTCACCCCCGGCGACGGGCGCGAGGAATCGGCGGTGTACGCGCTTCTCGGGCGCGAGACCGCGCGCGGCATGCTGCCGGTTTCCGGCAAGGGCGAAAATATGGCCGTCACCGGCTTCACCTCCTCCCCGGCCTTCGGCCGCGGCAACCGCGCAAACCAGCACTTTTACTGCAACGGCAGGTATATAAAGTCCGTGCTGCTGCAATCGGCGGTCGAGCAGGCGTACAAAAACACGCTCCTGACCGGAAAATTTCCCTCCTGCGTTTTGTATCTGGAACTTTCGCGCGGCGCGGTGGACGTGAACGTCCACCCGGCAAAGACCGAGGTCAAATTCTCCGAAGAAAAGAAGGTTTTCGACCTTGTTTACCAGACCGTGCGCGCCTGTCTCGAGGCCGGGGAAAAGCCGATCGAGATAACGCTCTCAGAGGGCACGCGGCGCGCCGTTTCCGCTCCGAAGCCGGAGTTTTTCCGCAGCATGAGCGCCGAGGAATACCGCGCCAAGGCGGCTTCCTCCTCGCCCGCGAAGCCCCCGGCTTCCGCGCCTGCGCCGAGGCGCGAGGAAAGACCCGCTTTCCGCGCTCCGGCGGCGTACCCGGCTCCCGAGCCGCCGCAAAAAGACCCGGTCTTGCCGAAAATCGACAAAAACCCCCTTTTTTCTCCCGCTCCCGAGCGAAAAAATGTTGAAAAATCAGTTGAAAATGTTGAAAAAATCAGCGCTCCGGCCTGCCGCGTGATCGGCGAGGCGCTGGATACCTACATCCTTGCGGAGATCGGCGACGAGCTTATGCTCATCGACAAGCACGCAGCGCACGAGCGCATGATATTTGACCGCCTCAAGGCGCAGAACCGGCAGATAATGAGCCAGACGCTGCTTGCGCCGGTCATCATCCGGCCGACGGCCGAGGACGCGGAGATCATCGAGAAAAACGCCGCGCTTTTGGACGAGATGGGCTTTGAGGTCGAGCCGTTCGGCGAGGAGAGCTTTGCCGTGCGCTCGGTACCGGACGACGTTGACGTTTCCGAGGCCGCATCCGCGCTTGAGGAGATATGCCAAAGGCTGCGCGAGGGCGGCGAGGTCTCGGCCGGGAGCGCGCGCGACGAGATACTGCACACCGTCGCCTGCAAGGCGGCGATAAAGGCCGGACGGCGGCACGATATCGCCGAGCTTGAGCGCATCGCCTGCGCCGTCGCCTCGGGCGAGGTCAAATACTGCCCCCACGGCAGACCCGTTTCCGCGCGCCTGAGCAAAAAGCAGCTCGATAAATTCTTCAGCAGGATCGTTTGATATGGCAGATAAGATCGTTGTTATAACAGGCCCGACGGCAACGGGCAAAACACGCCTTTCCGTTGAGCTTGCAAGGGATTTCGGCGGCGAGATAGTCTCGGCCGACTCCATGCAGATATACCGTGGTATGGACATTGGTACGGCCAAGGTAACGCATACCGAGATGCAGGGTGTTACGCATCACATGATAGACATTGTTGACCCTACCGAGGTCTATTCCGTATCGCGCTATGTTGAAGATGCCAATAAAGCAGTGCAGGATATATTGGCACGCGGCAGGCTGCCGATAATTGCAGGCGGCACGAATCTGTACATTGATTCGCTCATCTCGGGGCTTGACTTTGCCGAAAGGGCGGAGGATAATGCTCTGCGCGAAAGGCTCAATGCGCAGTATGACGAGCTTGGCGGCGAGGCGATGATAGAGACTCTGCGCGGCTTTGACCCGGAGCGCGCGGCAAAGCTCCACCCGGCCGACAAGCGCCGCATCGTGCGCGCAATCGAGATATACACCCTCACCGGCGAGACGATCACCGAGCACGACGAGAAAACCGGAAAGCGCCCGAAAAAGTACGACGCGGTGAAGATAGCCCTGAGCTTTGCCGACCGCGCCATGCTGTACGACAGGATAAACGAGCGCGTCGATAAAATGGTCGCAGACGGACTTTTCGATGAGGTAAAAGGGCTTCTTGACTCCGGCCTTTCGCCCGATTGTACTGCCATGCAGGCGATAGGCTATAAAGAGCCTGCGGCATATTTCAAAGGAGAAATGACAAAGGACGAGGCGACAGATCTTATAAAGCTCTCCTCGCGCCGATACGCAAAGCGGCAGCTGACGTGGCTGCGGCGCGACGAAACGGTCAAATGGTACGAATGGCCGTCCTCGCCCGATTTTAATGAAGCGCGACGGTTTTCGACCGAATATTTGCACTCGTGTGGTTTATGATGCTCTTGTCCCGGCACGGGATAATCTACATAAACAGGAGCACGAAAGATGCAAAAGACACAGAATCTTCAGGACGCATTCCTCAATCAGCTTCGCCGCGAGAAGGTAAGTCTCACGGTATTTCTCGTAAACGGATTTCAGATGCACGGCGTTATCCGCGCCTACGACGGCTTCACGGTCGTGCTCGATTCCGACGGCAGGCAGCAGCTTATTTATAAGCACGCGATATCGACGATAATTCCGCCCAAGCCCGTCGAGCTGAGCCGCGAGGAGTGAAAGCGGGCGCATCGTACCTGCGATACGCGGCGGCTGCGGTATTTCTCGCCGCTGCCGCGTGGACGCTGGCATTCTTCATCGGCCGCGAGCAGTCGCCGGAAACGGTGAGAGCCGAGCGGGCCGAGGCCGGGATAAGCATCGTTGCCGAGGGCACGGTCTGGCGGAGGGAAACCGTCATAGTCTGTGACGGCGACGGCGCGTACCTTGCGCACAAGCCGGGCGACAGAGTGTCCGGCGGAAGCGTCATAGCCGTCGAGAATAGCGTGCTCGACGATTACCTGACGCACCTTGAATTATCCGGCGGCGCGCAGCCCGACAAGGGCGAAATGCGCGGCCTTACATACGCGCCCGAGGCCGGGATATTCAGCACCTTTGTTGACGGTCTGGAGGCATGCTCGCTCGAGGAGGTAAGCTCGGCCGAGCCGTTTATTCCGCAGGGCGCGGTGGGCAAAATAGTCTCGGGCGGCTGGTATTTCATCGCCGAAACGCCGGAGACCGATAAGCTCCGCCGTGGGCAGAGCGTTACGATATCGCTCCCGGACGAGGTGAGCGCGACAGTCATTTCCGCAGAAAACGGAAAGGCGGTGCTCCGCTGCCGCGACGGGCTTGAGGACGTTGTCAACACGCGCCGCGCCGCATTCCGCATAACGGTATCCGAGGCGCAGGGGATAAAGATCCCCGACAAGGCTCTGCACCGCGACGAAAACGGCACGTTTGTGTATGTTCTGCGCGCCGGCATCGCCGAGCGCTGCAAGGCCGATATCCTGCACACCGGCGACGGATACGTTCTTGTCCGCGAGGGCGAGATACGCGAAGGCATGCAGATAATTATAGACAGTTATTAGACAGTTAAAAATTAAGATAAAGCTGGGATGAAAATGAGCAGTATTGCAGAAAACGTAAAAAGCATAAAGCAGCGCGTTGCCGAGGCCGCCGTCAGAAGCGGCAGAGCGCCGGAGGATGTGCGCCTTTGCGCGGCGACGAAGATGAACGACGCTTCCCGCGTGCGCGAGGCGATAGCCGCCGGGGTAAATATCTGCGGCGAGAACCGCGTGCAGGAGCTGAGCGAGAAATTCGAGCAGGGCGCGTACGAGGGCTGTCCGCTGCATTTCATCGGACATTTGCAGAAAAATAAGGTAAAATACCTTGTGGGCAAGGTACAGCTTATCGAGTCGGTCGATTGCCTCGAGCTTCTCGAGACGATTGATAAGCGCGCAAAGTCGATGGGTCTTGTGCAGGATGTGCTGCTGGAAGTGAACATCGGCGGCGAGGTAGCAAAAAGCGGCTTTGCGCCCGGTGAGCTTGCCGGGTGCCTGCCTCAGATGGGGCAATTTTCCTCGATTCGGGTACGCGGATTGATGGCGATACCCCCGATTTGCGAAAAAACGGAAGAAATTCGCCCATATTTTCGCGCAATGAAGCAGCTTTTTGTTGACAATGGAGCAAAAAAATACGATAATGTCTCTATGGACTTTTTGTCCATGGGCATGAGCGCGGATTTTGAGACCGCGATAGAGGAAGGCGCGAACATAGTCCGCGTAGGCACCGGCATCTTCGGGGCCAGACATTACTAAGCGCAAAGGAGGATGTGCAATGGCATGGTTAGATAACATTCGCAACGCTATGCACCCTTACGACGATGATTATATAGAAAACGAAGAGCGCGCCGCCGAGGATGAGTTTTCCCGGCAGGAGGACGATATCCCGGCAGACGAAAGCTTTGAGGATAAGCAGCCGCGCCCCGTGTTTTCGCGGCGCGAGCCGAAGCAGCAGCCGAGCTACAGTGCTCCGGCGCAGGAAAAGCAGAAGATGAAGCTCAAGTTCGTGCATCCCGAGCAGTTCGATGAGGCCGCCGAAATTGCCGACAGTCTCCGCGCACATCAGGCGGTGCTCATGAATCTTGAGGCGACCGAGACGGACACGGCGCGCAGATTGCTCGACTTTTTGTCCGGCGCAGCCTACGCTCTGGGCGGCAGGGTCATGCGCGTTTCCGCGCAGGCGTATATAATCGCGCCGACCAATGTCGATCTCGTCGGCGATGCGGTCGCCGATTTTGAAAGCGCAGGGCTTTACTTTTAAACAAGTACTGAAAGGTGGATTTTAAGATATGACTACTCCTCAGGAGATCCGTGAAAAAAGCTTTGACAAGGCCAGAAGTATGTTCGGCGGTTACGATATGGCGACCATCGACGAATATCTCGAGGAACTTGCAAACGACTTTGAAGCACTGCAGAAGGAGAATGTTGTCCTCAAGAGCAAGATGAAGGTCCTTGTTGACAAGATCGAAGAATACCGCACCAACGAAAGTGCCCTCAATCAGGCAATTCTCTCGGCGCAGAAGCTCAGCGTTCAGATCGAAAACGACGCAAGAACGCGCAGCGCGAACATCGTCGCGGAGGCCGAGGCCAAGGCCGCGGCACTGCTGGGCAATATCGACGACAGGATCGCCCAGGAGGAATCCCGTCTTCAGGCTGCCAAGCTCAGCTCGGCAAAATTCTTCGACAGCGCCCGTGAGCTGTGCCAGAAGCAGCTTCAGACGCTCGATACCATCATGAAGGCCGCAAACCCCGAAGCGCTCAAGACCGAGGCCATACGAATACCGAAGGAGCAGCCCGCTCCCGTTTCCGAACCCACTCCCGCGGATTCCGGCAACACTCAGGTATTCAACTTTATAAAAGACGAGATCTGAGTTTTTGCCGAAGCAGACGCTTCGGCTATCGGTATTTGGTGAGTTAAAGGCGTGCGGAAACAACTGCGCGCCTTTTATTTTTTTAATAGCGCATTGACGCACCTACGGATACATATATCTCTGGTAGCCCGGTTCGAGACTGCTGACAAAACAGTGAGTGCCTCGCGTAACGCAAGTGCGATGCTGAGTTTTTTGCCGCACCCATTGGCTCCCCTGTCAAGGGGAGCAGGCAGCTTTGCTGCCGAGGGGTTGAATAAAAAAACTATTAACTAACAGCTATTAGCTCTCCGCTGCGGCCGCAGCCGCTCGTAGGGAACGGATTTATCCGTTCCGCGTGTCGCGGTTTCGACGGCAGTTCCCGGTCGGGCTGACGCAAAAAACGTATCGGCACAATGTAAATGCGCCTCTGAAAAAGCGCCACCAAAATGTGTTGCCTGACGGCAATGATTAAAATAACACCTCATCCGTCACCAAGGTGACACCTTCCCCTCAAGCTACGCAGGGGAAGGCAATGACGAAGCCTCGGCTGCGTACCGCTATATTAACTGCGTCGGTAGATGCAACAAAACGGAACGGATAAATCCGTTCCCTACAAGAGTGCAGGCAAAGACATTTAGAGTGCAGACGAAAATTTGCACTAATACAGCACAAATTCCCCGGGATGCGAGACGATACGATCTCCGCCAATGTATCGATACCGGGACACCGGAATAAAAACAAAAGCCGGAGTCGGTTCGCCTCTAAAAAACCGGGATACCAATATAAACGTATAGGTACAGACTAAATTCGTAACTAAAAATGGAGGATAAATTTATGGCACAGAAGTATGACGCAACACTCAATCTCCCCAAGACCGAGTTCCCGATGCGTGCGGGCCTGCCCAAGCGCGAGCCGGAGATGCTCAAACACTGGGAGGAGATGGACATCTACAACGAGATGCTTAAAAAGAACGAGGGCAAGCCCCTGTTCAACCTTCACGACGGCCCTCCGTTCTCCAACGGTGCTCTGCACATGGGTCACGCGCTGAACAAATCCATCAAAGACTTCATCACGCGCACCTACGCAATGCGCGGCTACTATACGCCGTACATTCCCGGCTGGGATAACCACGGCATGCCCATCGAGTCTGCCATCATCAAGGAGCAGAAGCTCAACCACAAGGCAATGAGCATCGCCGACTTCCGCTCGGCCTGCCACGCCTACGCCGACCACTACATCGACGTGCAGCGCGAGGGCTTCAAGCGCATGGGCGTTATCGGCGACTGGGAGCACCCGTACAAGACCATGGATCCCGGCTTCGAGGCCATGGAAACGCGCGTGTTCGGCAAGATGTATAAAAACGGCCACATCTACAAGGGCCTCAAGCCCGTTTACTGGTGCGCCCACGACGAGACCGCACTGGCCGAGGCCGAGATCGAATACAAGGACGATCCCTGCACGACCGTGTATGTCAAGTTCCCCATGCACGACGATCTTGGCAAGCTCGCTTCTCTTGACAAGTCCAAGCTCTTCTTCGTCATCTGGACGACGACTATCTGGACTCTGCCCGGCAACCTCGCGATCGCGCTGCACCCGTCGGAGAGCTACGTCATCGTAAAGGCTCCCAACGGCGAGATGTACATCATGGCCGAGGCTCTGACCAAGAAGGTCATGGGTCTGGGCGGCTTCGAGGACTATGAGATCATCGACCGCCACGAGGGCGCGTTCTTCGAGAACATGCTCGCAGACCACCCCTTCCTGCCCAAGACCAGCCGCCTTGTTCTGGCCGACTACGTCACCATGGACTCCGGCACCGGCTGCGTCCACACCGCTCCCGGCTTCGGCGCGGACGACTACGTCACCTGCAAGCGCTACGGCATGGACATGGTCGTTCCCGTCAACGATCAGGGCAAGCACACCGAATACGCCGGCAAGTACGCCGGAATGGGCACCGACGAAAGTAACCCCGTCATCCTCAAAGACATGAAGGAAAGCGGCATGCTCTTCGCGTCCGAGGAAATCATCCACAGCTATCCGCACTGCTGGAGATGCAAGCACCCGATCATCTTCCGCGCAACTCCGCAGTGGTTCTGCTCGGTCGATTCCTTCAAGGACGAAGCCACCGGCGCATGCGAGGACGTCCGCTGGGTCCCGGCATGGGGCAAGGACAGAATGAGAAGCATGATCCTTGAGCGCACCGACTGGTGCATCTCGCGTCAGCGCCGCTGGGGTCTGCCCATCCCCGTTTTCTACTGCGACGACTGCTCAAAGCCCGTCTGCACCGACGAGAGCATCGAGTCCGTCGCCAAGATCTATGAAACCGAAGGCTCGAACGCATGGTTCGAGCGCGAAGCGGCTGAGCTTCTGCCCGAGGGCTTCACCTGCCCCCACTGCGGCGGCAAGCACTTCACCAAAGAGACCGACACCCTCGACGGCTGGTTCGACTCCGGCTCGACCCATTACGCCGCTATGGAGCGCGATCAGGGCTTCTGGCCCGCAACGATGTACATCGAGGGTCTTGACCAGTATCGCGGCTGGTTCCAGTCCTCGCTGCTGGTAGCAGTCGGCGCACTCGGCCGCGGCGCACCGTTCAAAGAATGCGTCACCCACGGCTGGACGGTTGACGGCGAGGGCAGAGCAATGCACAAGTCCCTCGGCAACGGCATGGATCCGGCCGAGATCTTCAACAAATACGGCGCCGACCTCCTGCGTCTGTGGGCAGGCTCGTCGGATTACCACGTCGATGTCCGCTGCTCGGACGAGATCTTCAAGCAGCTCAGCCAGAATTACCTCAAGTTCCGCAACACCGCGCGCTACTGCCTGGGCAACCTCGACGGCTTCGACGCAAACGACCTTGTTAAGCCCGAGGACATGCTCGAGCTGGATAAGTGGGCGCTGACCCGCCTCAACAAGCTCATCGAGAAGGCCTTCGCCGCATACGACGAGTACGAGTTCCACGTCGTTTCCCACCTTATCAACGATTTCTGCGTCGTCGAGCTTTCAAACTTCTACCTCGATATCATCAAGGACAGGCTCTATTGCTCCGGCAAGAACAGCCTCGAGCGCCGCAGCGCCCAGACCGCACTGTTCCTGATCCTCGACACCCTGACAAAGATGTTCGCGCCCATCCTCGCCTTCACCTGCGACGAGATCTGGCTGTCAATGCCCCACCGCAGCTCGGACGATGCGCGCAACGTCGTGCTCAACGAGATGAACAAGCCCTTCGCCGAGTACGCGCTCGACGATGCCGAGATGGCAAAGTGGGATGCGCTGATCTCCGTCAGAAACGACGTCAACGGCGTCCTCGAAAAGGCTCGCGCGGATAAGCGCATCGGCAAGCCCCTCGAGGCTTCCGTCACCCTGCGCGCTTCAGGCGAGAGCAAGGCAGTGCTCGACAAGATCTCCGATATGGATCTTAAGGAGCTGCTGATCGTCTCCGAGTGCCTGATCGCAGAGGACGATGCCGCCGACGCAGACGCCGTCACCGCCGCCGGCTCGTACAATCCGGGTCTGACCGTCTCCGTCAAGGAGGCCGAAGGCACGAAGTGCCCGCGCTGCTGGATGCACTCCAAGGACGCCGACCCCGAAACCGGACTCTGCCCCCGCTGCAAAGCAGTTTTAGAGGCGAATTGAGGCTGCTACGGATACGGTGATTGCCGGTGCCCGGTGTCGAAGTTGCCGACGAAACCGTGGCTGCCTCGCGTAACGCGAGTGCGGCGCTGAACTTTCCGGTGGCCCGGTGTCGAAGCTGCGTAGGAAACCGTGGTTGCCTCGCGTAACGCAAGTGCGGCGCTGAGCTTTCCGGTATCCCGGTGTCGAAGTTGCGGAGGAAACCGTGGTTGCCTCGCGTAACGCAAGTGCGGTAATAAATTCCGCGCGCCCGATTCAAAACCTCAGCAAAAACA
>UMHA01066580.1_pt1 | contig 9835 bp, 9 predicted proteins | sample 1965401 | NCBI WGS metagenome assembly UMHA01 (sample SAMEA4836085, study PRJEB28245) | human gut metagenome | biome: gut microbiome; material: fecal sample | place: Denmark | collected 2008 | reverse complement strand
TCCGCCCGGTCGCTCGGATACGGCGACGCCTGCGCGTTCGCCGCGTTGGAGGGACCCGACGGGACGCTCGACGTCAGTTCGCTGCTTTTACTCGTCGAGGGCCTCGACCCGCTTTGCCTGATCGCCGCGGACGCGGATGCTGCGCGGCTCCTCTCCGAAGCCTACCGCTGCCCCGTCCCCCACGGACAGCCGTCGCGCATCATGGGGCGCCCCGTCGTGGCGTTCTCCTCATTCGCATCGATGCTCGCAAACGACGACGACAAGCAGGCCGCTTGGGCGCTGTTGAAGAAACTCCCCCGGCGCGGCGCGTAGACAATCTCCCGCAACTACGCGCACAGAGCGGGTTCCCGGCACAAATCCGCCCACAATAGTAAAAGGCCGCGGGGGGAAGCGGCCTTTTACTAGACGAGTGAAACGAGGAGAAGAGGGAATTGATCTCATCGCAATACAAATAGTATGCGATGGATTATCTCTAGTCAAGAATATTTTTAGATCGAATTAAATTTTTCCGTTCACGGGTTCCCGGCAGCCGTCCGCCGCGCGCAAGGGAGCGAAGAAAACGCCCCTGCGCTTCCGCGCCCATCCACTGACGATCCTGCGAGGCGGTTGCGACTTGCGAGCATGCGCGCTCCCTATCCGCAGCAAGGAAAGCCTCCGCTTCTCTGTCGCACGCATCGCCGCATGCCGCCCCTGCGCAGCCAACATCGGCGGCGCCGGCCCGCGGTGCCGCGGCGTGGCTCATCGGGCATCGTCTCCCGATGCGGCCTATTCGTGCGTTACTTGTGAATTTAAATCAACGATTGACTGTCCTTCCCCCTGCGCGGAACGGCGATCGGCCAAGTTTCGCTAAGGTTTTCATGAAAAGAAACGCGTCCGACGAGGAGAGCAAGGCGAACCCGACATGAAAGGCTTTTTCGATAGATTGCGATGGCGTCTGTCCCTGTGGTTGGAAGGACGCTACGGCGCGGACAGCCTGTCGAACGTGCTGAACATGGTCGGCCTCGCGCTGCTGCTGATCGCGGTGCTCACGGGCCTCACCCTGCTGTGGGCGTTCGCCATGGGCGTCATCCTCCTGTCCGCATTCCGCACGTTCTCGAAGAACATCCCCCAGCGCGAGCGTGAGAACGAGGCGTGGCTGAGCCTGATCGCCAAGCCGAAGGAGACGATCTCGCTTGCCCGCAAGGCGTGGGCCAACCGCGCGACGACGAAATACTTCCGCTGCAAGGGCTGCGGCGCGGTGCTGTCGGTCCCCAAAGGCAAGGGGAAGCTGCGCGTCACCTGCCCGAAATGCCACTGGCAGACCGAGAAGAAATCGTAAGCGCCGATGTTCGGCTACATCGCCGCAAACCTCCACGACCTCGACGAAGCGGAGCAGCAACGCTACCGCGCGGCGTACTGCGGACTGTGCCATGCGCTGAAGGAGCGCTTCGGCCAGGCGAGCCGCTTTTCGCTCACGTACGACATGGCGTTCCTGACGCTGCTTCTGGGATCGCTTTACGAACCGCAGGAGCAGACCGGCCGGGAGCGCTGCGTCGCTCATCCCATGAAGCCCCATGCCTATCTGACCACGCGGTTCACCGACTATGCGGCCGACCTCTCCGTGGCGCTCGCCTATCACAAATGCCTGGATGACTGGAACGACGACCGCAGCGTGCGCGCACGCGCCTACGCGGGGATGCTGGAGCGCGCCTACGGCGACGTCAAGCAGCGGCTGCCGCGGCAATGCGCGGCGATCGAGGACGGGCTGGCAGACATAACGTGCATCGAGCGGACGCCCGACGCCCCGCCCGATGCGGCAGCGAACCGCTTCGGAGCGCTTCTGGGGGAGCTGTTCGTGCGCGACGAGGACATCTGGTCGGACACGCTGCGCCAGTTCGGCGACCAGCTCGGACGTTTCATCTATTTCATGGACGCCGCATGCGATCTCGAGCGCGACCGGCGCTCGGGCAGCTACAATCCCCTATCGTCGCTCGATATGGAAAAGGAAGACATCGACATCGCATTGACGACATTCGCCGGACGCGCCACCGTCCATTTCGAGAAGCTGCCGCTTGAGCAGGACCTCCACCTGCTGCGCAGCGTGCTGTATTCGGGCATCTGGCAAAAGCGCAATGCCCAGGAAACGAAACGCCTCAAGCGCGAAGCGCGCAAGGCGACGCAGGACCGAACTACCGAGAAGGACGCCTAAGGTGCCAGAGAACCCTTACGACATACTGGGCGTGAGCCCCGACGCCTCGCCCGACGAGGTGAAGAAGGCCTACCGCAAGAAAGCTCGCGAGAACCACCCCGACCTCAATCCCGACGATCCGGGCGCGGCCGAACGCATGAACAAGATCAACGAGGCCTACGACCGCATCATGAACCCCGAGAAATACGAGGCGCGCGACCGCCGCGCGCAGGCCGCCCAGGGCTACCCCGGAGGCCAGCGCCCCGGCGGCGCGGGCACTGCGGGCGGATCGCATACGGGCGCCGGCGCGGGAGGCCAGCAGACCGGCTACGGTTACGGCTACGGCGGCGGCACGTCGAGCGGCAACGGGCCCTACGGATGGACGGGCGGGTTCGACTTCGACGACCTGTTCGGCTTCGGCGGATTCGGCGGCGCCGCAACCGGCCCCATCCGCCCCGAAGCGTCCGCGTCGGACAGCGCCGAGGTGCGCGCGGCGATCGACGCCATCAACGCCGGCGCGTACCAGCAGGCGATCAGCATCCTCAACGCCATCACCAGCGGCGGGCGCGACGCTCGCTGGTACTACCTCAGCGCGCTCGCCAACGACGGCGCGGGCAACTCCCTGATGGCGCTCGAGCAGATCCGCCGCGCGGTGCGCATGGATCCGAACAACCCCGACTACCAGCGCGCCCAGCGGAAGTTCCAGCAGGACAGCACCGAATACCAGGAGGAGGGCCAGGCGAAGGGGTTCACCATGGTGGGCGTCGACCCCATGACGCTGTGCTGCGGCATCTGGTGCTGCGGCCCGCTACTCTGCCGCATGTGCTTCCCCTTCGGCTTCTACTTCTAGCACGGCAAAACCTCACGTCAGACCGCGTATCGAAAGGACACGAGCATGGGAGCGACGATAGGTATCGATCTGGGAACGACCAATAGCTGCATGGCGGCGATGGAGGGCGGAAAGCCCGTCATCATCCCCAACGCCGAAGGCGAGCGCACCACCCCCAGCGTGGTCGCGTTCTCCAAAGCGGGCGAGCGCCTGGTCGGGCGCATCGCGTGCCGCCAGGCGGCGATGAACCCCGACCGCACGATCTCCTCGGTCAAGCGCCACATGGGCACCGATTGGCGCGTCGACATCGACGGGAAGCGCTTCACGCCCCAGGAGCTGTCGGCGATGATCCTGCGCAAGCTGCGCACCGACGCCGAGGCGTTCCTCGGCCAGCCCGTCACCGACGCGGTCATCACCGTGCCCGCCTACTTCAACGACATGCAGCGCCAAGCCACCAAGGACGCCGGCCGCATCGCCGGGCTCAACGTGCTGCGCATCATCAACGAGCCCACGTCCGCCGCGCTCGCCTACGGCCTGGACAACGGCACGCCCCAGAAGGTGATGGTCTACGACCTGGGCGGCGGCACGTTCGACGTGTCCATCATCGAGATCGGCGACGGCGTCATCGAGGTGCTCGCGACCGCCGGCGACAACCACCTGGGCGGCGACGACTTCGACGAGCGCGTGGCGGAACACCTGCTCGACGAGTTCCAGCGCGACAACGGCATCGACCTGCGCCGCGAACCCGCCGCCCTGCAGCGCGTGCGCGAGGCGGCATGCGAGGCGAAGATCGAGCTGTCGTCGATGGAGACCACGCGCGTCAACCTGCCGTTTCTGGCGCAGGGCCCAAGCGGCCCCGTTCATTTCGAGACGACACTCACGCGCAGCGCCTTCAACCAGATGACGGCCGACCTCGTGCACCGCACCGAGGGACCCGTCACCACTGCGCTCAACGACGCAGGCATCGCCGCCAGCGAGCTGGGCTGCGTCCTTTTGGTCGGCGGCTCGACGCGCATCCCCGCCGTCCAGCAGAAGGTGCGCGAACTCACCGGCAAGGAGCCCTCGTCGTCCATCAACCCCGACGAATGCGTCGCCACCGGCGCCGCCATCCAAGGCGCGACGCTGTCCGGCAGCTCGACCGGGTTGGTGAAGGCGAACAGCATCCTGCTTTTGGACGTGACGCCGCTGTCGCTTTCCATCGAGACGGTCGGCGGCGTGGCGACGCGCCTGGTCGAGCGCAACACGACGCTGCCCGTCCACTACTCGCAGGTGTTCTCGACCGCGGCGCCCTTCCAGACCAGCGTCGAGATCCACGTGCTGCAGGGCGAGCGTCCGATGGCGCGCGACAACAAGACCATCGGCAAATTCCGCCTCAAGGGCATCAAACGCGCGCCCGCCGGCATCCCCCAGATCGAGGTGACCTTCGACATCGACGCCAACGGCATCCTGACCGTGTCGGCGAAGGATCTCGACACCGGCAAGCAGCAATCCATCACGATCGACGACTCCGAGCGCATGTCCGACGCCGAGATCGATCAGGCGATCCGCGACGCCGAGCAGTATGCCGCCCAAGACGGGGTGCGCCGCGAGGCGCTTTCGGTGCTGGATGCGGGCCGCAGGCTGGCCGATGCCGCCAACCGGGCGCTCGCATCCGCGGGAAAACAGCTCGACAAGGCCGAGAAGAAGCAGGTCAAGGCCGACATCGCCTCCCTGCAGAGGCTTCTGGGCAAAAAAGTCGACAAGGTCAGCGAGGCGGACGTCGCCGCGCTGCGCGCCGCCATCGACCAGCTTGAGAGGTCGAGCGCCCATGTGCGCGGCCTGGCGGGCAATTAGCGTACAATAGTGAGTTGGGCGCGAAAGCGCCCCGCGCCAACGAAGGCGCATGCGAGCAGGGCGCGCAAGACGCCCCATCGTCGAGGAAAGGATCATCATGGCCAACAAGAGCCTTGCCAAGCCCCACGATCAGATCTGCGTTCTGGTCACCGGCGGCGCCGGTTTCATCGGCAGCCACACCTGCGTCGAGCTGCTCAACCAGGGTTACCGCGTCGTCGTGGTCGACGACCTGAGCAATTCGAGCCAGGTGGCGCTCGACCGCGTGCGCAAGATCACCGGCCTGGCACCCGATGACGACCGCCTGTCGTTCTACCAGGACAACATCCTCGACCGCGAGGCGCTCGAGCACATCTTCCAGGAAAACGACATCGACGCCATCATCCACTTCGCCGGCTTCAAGGCCGTGGGCGAAAGCGTCCAGAAGCCGCTGGAGTACTACTGGAACAACGTCGCCGGCACGCTGGTGCTGTGCGGCGTCGCCCGCGAGCACGACGTCAAGAACATCGTGTTCTCGTCCAGCGCGACCGTGTACGGCGAGCCGGACTTCATTCCCATCACCGAAAGCTGCCCCAAGCACGAGGCCACCAACCCCTACGGCGAGACGAAGAGCATGCTCGAGCGCGTGCTGACCGACCTGTACAAGGGCGACAACGAGTGGAACGTCGTGCTGCTGCGCTACTTCAACCCCATCGGCGCGCACGAAAGCGGCCTTATCGGCGAGGATCCCAAGGGCATCCCCAACAACCTGCTCCCCTACGTGGCGCAGGTCGCCGTGGGCAAGCTCGAGTGCGTGGGCGTGTTCGGCGACGACTACCCCACGCCCGACGGCACCGGCGTGCGCGACTACATCCACGTGGTCGACCTGGCCCGCGGCCATGTGGCGGCGCTCGACTGGATGGGCGGCAAAGTCGGCACCGGCGAGGCCATCGGCATCGGATCGATCAAGGGCGATCCCGCCGAGGACGGCACGCGCCGCGGCGTCGGCATCTTCAACCTGGGCACCGGCAAAGGCTCCAGCGTCCTGGACGTCATCCACGCGTTCGAGCGCGCGTGCGGCCACGAGCTGCCCTACGAGATCAAGCCGCGTCGCGCAGGCGACGTCGCCGAGAACTACGCCGCCTGCGACAAGGCGCGCGAGGAGCTGGGCTGGGTCGCCGAATACGACCTCGACCGCATGTGCACCGACAGCTGGCGTTGGCAGTCGACCAACCCCGACGGCTACGCCACGGCATAGCAAGGCTTCGACGGGAAGGGGCGGGCGAAGGCACCTGCCCCTTCCCGCTTTGATTGCGGCAGCCTCGCGCAAATGCCGCCTAGCGAAAAGGCCTCCCTCCCGTCGAACGATTCGATGGGAGGGAGGCCTTTCGGGTTTTCAGGGCTGACCGCGATGCCGGATCTGCGAGCGCGTCCGATTCGCCCCGGAGGGTTTAGTAGCCGGATGCGTATCCCGATCCGTAAGCGCCGCCGCCGGTTGCGTAGCCGCCGGTCGCGCCGGAGCCGTATCCGCTGCCGTAGCCGCTGCTGTAGACCCCTGAACCGCTGCCGTACGAGGAGTAGCCGCTGCTGTACGAGGAGTAGCCGCCGCTTTGCTCCGCGGCGATCGCCTCGGCCAGCATCTCGTCCGACACGGTGATGCCGCTCGGATCGCCGCCCTCCTCGACCACCTGCATCATCTTGGCGAGCTGGCCGGTATCGGTGAACACGTACGAGACGCCGTTAACGTATTGCGCGACCGACGGCACCATGGCGGAGTAGATCGTCATGTCGCCCTCGTCTTGGAACTGCATCGCCAGATTGATGATGTCAGTGACGGACAGGTCGGTCGTGACGCACGCCGCCGCGGCCTCGATGACACCCGGAAGCTCGTTCACCGGCATCGCCAGCACTTTGTCGACGATCGCTTGGATGAGCTTGCGCTGGTTCTGGGTGCGGGTGAAGTCGCCGTCCGCATAAGCGCGGCTGCGCGCGAACACCAGCGCGGCCTCGCCGTCAAGATGCTGAAGGCCGGGTTCGATGATGATATGCTCGATGCTCGCATCGTCGATGGAGCCGTCCGCCTTCGGATCGTCGATAAGCTCGTCGACCTCGACGTCCACACCGCCCACGGCATCGACCAGCGCGACGAGGTTGCCGAAGTTCACCTCGGCGTAATGCGCGATCTCCACACCGCACAGCTCGCTCGCCTCGCTGATGACGCCCGCGGCGCCATCGTAGGTGTAGGCGTTGTTGAACTTCGACACGCCATGGCCGTCGATGTCGATGGCCGTGTCGCGGGGGATCGACACCATGGTCGCCTGGTTCTTCGTTCCATCAACGCGGACGAGGATGTTGGTGTCCGAACGCGATTCCGCCTGGGACTGGCCCTCGCGGATGTCGGAACCGATCAGCATCATGTAGAACGGCTTGTTGAGATCGGCGGACACCAGCTGCTCGTCAATTGCGGCGAGCTGATCCCGGGTTTTATTTCCGGTGTTGAGCGTGCTGTTGATGCCGTTGATGTACAGCGCGAGCGCGGCGCCGCATCCGATCAGCGCCACGAGCACCACGGCGACGACGCCGATCGCGATCTTCTTGCCGCGGCCGGACTTCTTCTTGGCGGAGGCGTGCGAGTACGCGGAGCTGCCGCGGGAATACGCGCCCGCCCCGTCGGCGGGCGCGGAACCAACCGGTCGGACGCCCGAGTAGCGTCGCGAAGAGGAGCGGCTGTCCCCGGGATACGAACGGGCATCGGAAGAATAGCGCGAGTAACGGCCCATCTCGTTGCGGGAGCCGCGGGATCCGCGAACGGAGGGACGGTTCGCGCCCGGCTCCGTTGAACGGCGGGATCTGTTCGACCGCTCGTTGCGAGATGCCATAGTGCTTCTCCTCATCTATCGGGCGAATCCCCTTGATCCCACGTGTGGAGGCGAGGAATCGCCGCGTCGAATACGAATGATTCAAGCAATTATTGTACCATCCGCCCCATTCCACCAAAAAATGGGCATATCACGCGGACGCGCAGCACACATCGCCGCAGAGAGAGGCGTCCTCCGGCATGGAAGCGATCGGCACCCGCGCCGCACACCGCCCGCTTGGGGTTACGCGTCGAGCAGCGAGAGGAGCTCCTCCGGTCGGTCGATGACGAGCTCGGCGCCGCTTTCCTTCAGAAGCGCCGTGTCGTTGTACCCCCAGGCGACGCCGACGGCGTAGGCGCCCGCTGCACAGGCGGCCCCCGTGTCGTTGGAGGAATCCCCCACGAACACGCAGCGCTGCGCCGGCACGCCAAGCTCGGCAAGGAGTTTGTTCAGGCCCGTCGGATCGGGTTTGCGGGGGTAATCAGGCGATTCGCCTTGGACGCGATCGAAGAAGCCGGGCAAAAACGCCTCGATGACCTCCTTCGTCGCACCGTCGAACTTGTTGGAAAGGACCGCGAGCTTGACGCCGCGCTCCTTCAGTTCCCCGAGCGTCCGCTCGATGCCGGGATAGGGCCGTGTGAGCTTGTACCCGTATTCGGGATAGAGCCGCTTCCAGCGCTTGGACGCCTCCTCCACAGCGTCGTCCGACGCCTCGGGAGGAACGGCGAGGCGGATGAGCGCTTTCACGCCGCTGCCGACGAAGCTCAGGATCTCGTCGTGCGTCCGCTCGGGATAGCCGCACGCGCGCAGCGTCGCGTTGGTGAGCTCGACCAGATCGGGAAGCGTGTCGAGCAGCGTGCCATCCAGATCGAACACGACCGCATCGACGGCGCGCTGCCGGGAGGCGGCATCGCGCGAAGGTGCATCGGGCATGGGGCGGCTCCTCTCAAACGAGTGGTACGGGCTGTGCTTCGAGAGCAGACTACCCCAAAACTGCGTGAGCCGGCCGCCTTCTCGCCAAAACACCGCATACGGGGCAAATCGCCCTTCGACCGCAAGCTATATGTTGACAACATATAGCAAAGAGCGTATAGGTGTTATCGACACATAGCGGTGGCGACGAACCGAAGAGCCGCCCCGCGGAGAAGCCGTCCGCCGCATCGTGCGGCGGCAAAGCGAAACCGCCGCAACCGGCGGAGAAAGCGAGGAACCATGGCAGAGACGATGAAGCTCGCCGTTCCCACGATGGGTGAAGGCGGCCTGCAGGCCGAGCGCTCCGGACACTTCGGCCACTGCGACTGCTTCACCTTGATCGACATCGCCGACGGCGAGATCAAAGAGGTCTCCATCATCCAGAACCCGCCCCACGAGGAAGGCGGCTGCCTGCGCCCCGTTGGCCTGCTCTCCGATGCGGGTGCGAACGCCATCGTCGCCGCAGGCATGGGCATGCGTCCGATGATGGGCTTCGCCAACGCGGGCATCGACGTGCTGTTCGACAACGTCACCCCCAACGTCGGCGACGTCGCCAAGCTGGCAGCCGAGGGCAAGCTGCCCCACATGACCGCCAACGAGGCCTGCCACCACTAGCTTGCGGCGCAGCTTCCGCACGCACCGGTCGATCCCCTGTTCCGAAGTCGACCCGGTTTTCGTCCAGAAGCAAAGAACGCCTTCCGACGCGAAATCGGAAGGCGTTCTTTCATGGAGGGGTCAAAGCAAAGTCGTTGCCGTCTACTTCAGCAGATCAGCGCCTTCGGCCTGGTAGACAACCTCGCCATCGATGAACGTGTAGAGGGGCTTCGCTTCCAACAGCTCCTCCGGCGCGGAGGCAAAGAGGTTCCGATCCATGATGACGAGGTCGGCCAGCTTGCCCGGTTGCAACGTGCCGATGCGATCCTCGAAATTCTCGACATACGCCGCACCATACGTGTATCCCTGAAGCACCTGGCCGAGCGTGATGCGCTGCTCGGGCACAAAACCGCCCTCAGGATAGCCGTCCCAAGGCTGCTGGCGCGTGATAGCGGCATAGGCGCCCTCCATGGGGTTGAGGTTCCATACGGGGGCATCGGTGCCGAAAGCAGGGATGGCTCCCGCATCGATAAGGGATTTGACCGGCCACATATACGGACGCCATTTCTGAGGCTTCGGTAGTTTGTGTGACAAGGGGCTAGCCTA
>UMHA01063310.1_pt1 | contig 9839 bp, 4 predicted proteins | sample 1965401 | NCBI WGS metagenome assembly UMHA01 (sample SAMEA4836085, study PRJEB28245) | human gut metagenome | biome: gut microbiome; material: fecal sample | place: Denmark | collected 2008 | reverse complement strand
GTATCAGTGCCACTGCCATAGGCGGGGATCTCCACCTTCAGGGGTGCGCTCTCGCTACCGGCAGCACTGACGACAACGATGTAAACGTCACGGGCATCTGTGGTCAGATTGCTGAGGGTGAATGTCGTCTCACCTGCGCTGGCTGTACCCTTGGTGGTGGATTTCTTGATCTCCTCCACTGTGGGAGCTGTTGCGCCGTGGGTCACTACCTTGTAGAAGTAGGTGCCTGCCTCATTGGTGGTAAACGTCACCGTTGCGGCGGTCTTGCTGCTGCGGGTAGCGGAGCCATTAGACAGGGTGGGTGTACCAGGCACCGCAGCCTTCTGAATGGTAATGGTGTACTCCTGAGTAGGACCTTCGTTGCCTTCCGCAAGATCCTTCTGCGAACGCACGACGAACTTTGTAGCCGTACCCAGTGTCATATTGCAAGCTTGTCCGTTCGCATCCCACGCCGTTTCAGATCCATCCTTAAAGACTTGAGCATTCTTGGAATACGTCAGCTTCAGGATCATGTTGGCCAGATTGGTTGTATCCATATCAGCAGGCAGCGTGATAGTAAATACCGTACCAACCTGATCGTATTCACCGACCGGGCTGCCATTGGCGTCAAGCAGGGCAACCTCTTCCAAAGCACACGCTTCACTCAGATAGTTGGGATCTTCCGTGAAGGTAGCAACCACCTTGACGGGCTGACGATTGGTTGCCGGCATAACGAAGGTTGTCTGAGCTGCAGTGCTATTCGCAATAACAACCTGAGTGTTATCGGAACCATAAGTCGCACTCCAACCCTGGAAGACATATCCGAGATTGGGCTGCGCCTGCAGCTTGACTTCCATTCCTTCAACTACGTCGTTAATACTTGTAGCCGCCTCTCCTGCACCGATCTGAGCAGTGGCAGTACCCATGCTCTCATCATTTACCGTGACATTCACATTACCATGGTCCTTCGCTTTAAAGATGGCTTTGATCTCATAGTCTGAGGTTCCGTCAACGGTAAAATAAGGTATCATGTAGGAACTTCCGTCTGCAGGATGATTCGATGCTACATATTCAGGAACTACTATCTCATTCTTTGTTACGTTTTTGATCTCCCAACTGTCCAGTTTAAAGCCAGCATTAGCTGTAGGGGCCGTATCAATATACGCAGAGACTTTCGCACCAGCAATCACTGTCCGAGTAACGGAGTTGTACTTGTGCTGTCCAGAGGTGGAATCGTATGTCGATGCAACCGTTTGCCAGTCTCCAATCTTTAATGCCACATCACCCGCATCAAAATTGTTTGCGGTCAAAGTGACTTGTGATCCGACTGCCACAAACACAGCTTTAAGTGAGACAGTCTCTGCCGGCATGTTGAACTCTAGATCCGCTTTCTTCAATTCAGGGTCGGACAATAAACCTGTCGGCCCTGCCACCACTTCCCAATGGTCGAACTTGGCATCGAATAAGTCATCAATATTAGCGAATCTGTACTTTTGAGGAATGGCCTTGACCACAACGGGATCGCCTTCTTTTGCTTCGCTGGCAGACGTACCGTTTACTGTGATCTCAGTTTTTCCCATCGGTGAAGTCTTGTTCCCGACACTGATTATATACGATCCTTCGACCGTGGCGGTAATTGCATAGGTTACTTCGCTCACCGCTGTGGCAGTCAGGGTCACAGTATACGTCGGACTGTCGGCCTTGCCGTCGTTGGCGGTGAACACCAGCGTGGTCGTCTCACCGGCTTTGGTGGGCTTGTAGCTGTAATTGGCATCCGCGTCAACAGGAGCGGCGCCGTTCACACTCACCTTGTAGGTCAGGGGGTCGTTGTCCGCATCCTCGAAGATGTCAGCCAGATTCAGCGTCCATGCCGTATCCACCGTGGTCGTAGCGGTCGCACTACTATCCACACCGGCCTTGAGAGCAGGCGCGGTGTTCGTATCGCCGCTTCCCGCGTCAACTGTCATAAGTAGGCTGTAGTAAACAATCTGACTATCACCGTAGTTAATCGTAACTTCAGTCTGGTAATTGTCACTCTTATAAGTCCCCGGAGCAGCCGCATCTTGGCTTAAGTGCAGATTGTTGTCCGTAGCGATAGTGCCACCATTCGTTACATTTCCGGAAAAGGTGCCTTCTTCTACCCATACTTCAGTGGGTATCTCTGTGGCCGACGTATCCGTTGCGTCACCATTGGCTACGGTAACCGGAGCCTCAACTGTGATCTGAATCTCTCCAGCATAGGGGCGATAACCGCGATCTTCTCTTTTAACCAGTTCAGGTTCGTTCTTAATGTCTATATGCTTGATTTTCCACGCAGTAGTAATGAAATCCGAATCATAGTCGTTATAGACATAGGATGCGTCCGGCAGCTGGAAGCTCGTTATTTGCGGCCAGGTTACTTCTGCCGCTGTGGCATCATCTGCCGCATACGCTTTGGGTGCGGTAACCGTAAGGAAGCTCATCGCCATGAGCAGGCAAAGGAGCAGTGATACTGCCCTTTGCCATTTTGTTGCTTTCATGGCTCTCTCCTTTCTGCTTAATTAAATCTGTGTCCGTAGCTGGTCTGGTGATCCGCTACGTCGCTATTCTCTGCCACCTTATCCCAGAGCTGCTGGGAAATGCTGCGCTCAAAGATAACGGTGACGGTATAGTTTTTGCTCTCCGTACCCAGCGTTACGGTATAGATCAGCGGGGCACTAAGATTCACGACCTCGCCGGATACCGGACTGACCACGGCTCCCGCAGGAACGGTAACGACCGGCGCGACCGCCGTGACATTCGCTCCCACCGGCAGCTTGACCGTGATGGTTCCGGCACTCTGGTCGATCTCACCCTCCACACCCAGGACGGAGAAGCCTGTGATCTTCGCTGTGCTGGTGATGGGCGTATCATCATCGCCTCCGCTGCTCTTGGCGGAGATCTGCTGACCGCTCTTATTCAGCACAGTGACGGTGTAGGTGCGGCTTGCCAAATCATTGTCGCCGCCCAACGTAAACGTGACCGCATTGGCAAAGTCCACAGCGATACCGGAGGTCGGCGAACAAGTCTTTCCGGTGAATTCGATGTCCGTGACCAGCTTGGTGCTGGTCAGCTTGGAATCGTCCACACCGGTGACAGTGATGGTGCTCTTGGCATTGTCGATGACACCATTGTACCATTCACCGACCGCCTGAACACGGAAACTGGTAATCTCCGCCTGCGCCTTGGATACGACCTTAATACGGTAGGTATTCTGTACCGTCTTATCGCCGGAAGTCACGGTGAAGGTCTGCCAGTTGGAGAAGTTCATCGCATCCTTACCATCCAGAGAGGGATCAACTGTCGCTGCATAGGAGATGTTGGCGCTGAGATACATCTTTGAGGTATCCACACCGGCTCTCACCGTAAGCAGGATCTCCGTTGCTCCATCGGACGCCTTGGTGACTTTCTTCTCCAGAATGTCCATTACGTTCAGTACACCGTTTTTCAGCTTAATGCTGCTGACATCCAGCTCGGCACCGGAAGCGCCCACATCACCATGATTCACGGTGACATAATAGGTCTTGGTGGTCTTTCCGTCCTCGGCCAGCACGGTAAACGGCTGCTTAACGCCTTCCACAAAGGTCGTAGGCAGACTCGGAGCCAGCAATGTCGCACCTTCCGCCATCGTCACCTTCGGAGTCAGGTTCGTCAGAGGCATACCGTTGGGCACTGTAACAGTGATGGTATTCTCGCCGCCTTCGCCGCCCTCGGTGATAACGCCCTGCTTGCCTTCGATCTCAAAGCCGGTGATGGAAGCATCCTTAGACAGCTGCCGGGCAAAGGGAAACCGCTGGTAATAGAAATAGCAGGGATTTCCTTGACCACCTTTCTCAAGGAAAGTGAGATACCACATGGTGGCATAGCAGCCCTGATAGGTTGCCATGGCATCATTGGTCACGCTGGTCGTATGGTGGAAATAGCCGCCATTTACGTTGGCGAAGTTGTCCATCCAATGCTGCAGCGCACTGTGACCCTGACCATCCGAGAATCGGGGATCGGCATTCCAGTCGATGCCCATACTGCAAAGGCCCATCATGACCCATGCGGCAGACTCGCTGTTGGTCGCACCCCACGCACCAAAGGAGAAGTCGGAATTCATCTTTCTCAGGATGATCTCCAGACACAAGTTCAGCTTTTCCTTTATCTGCGCACCATAAATATCATCATTCTGATAGGGGGCCAGAGAGTACATGATAGCTCCCACCATGTCAATGCCGAACTCGTCATAATTGCCGTAGTCCAGAATGACATTTATCAGGTTTTCCCGCGTCCATCTGGCATTATCAGGAATGGTGTAGGTTCCCATATCCAAAGCCAGCAACGCAAAAATGGGGCCGTTGATGGTGTACTCACCGGAATAGTTGTAGAGCGCTGCGACAAGGTTGTCGATCTCGTTGTTCTTGCTGTCAATGTACGGTTCTCCATTGTTGTACTGCGAGAGCTTCGTGCAGTCAAAGCCGCGGGCAGTCAGCATCATGATGGTACGGTCAAACTCGGTCATTGCCACGTTTGTGGTTGTGTCCAGCTTCGCAAGCTTTGCGGCAATGTCGAAGGGGTGTTCGGAGGTGTTGTAGTTTTCTGGCCGGTCTTCATAGAAGCCGAGGTCCATCCACTCCCAGTCATCATTCGCTTCACTGCGATACCGGGTGATGATATTGTTACGAACCTGCTCAAGCTTGCCTATATACGCATTGGGAGCAGCCTCAGAGGATATCGCGACCTTGACCGTATAGGTTTTAGACGCCTTGTTCTGTGCCGTGACCTTATACTTGACAGGCGAGCTGAAATCCTGCACTTCGCCGGAGGCCGGAGAAACTGTGGCAAACTCGGAAATTTCGATGGTCGGCGCGAAAACAGGAGAGATACCCTTTGGCAGCGTCATGGTGATCTCAGCCGTACCTTCGTTGATCGTGGCTTCATACCCGCCATAGCGGAAAGACTTGATCTGCCGCCCCGTCGCTACCGGAGTGCGGGTGATCGTCACGATATAGTCCTGCTCAGCGCCGTTTTCTGCGGTCACGGTATAGTGATTTTCACCGACCTGAAGCTCTGCGGGCGTCTGTGTCACTTTCGCAAATTCGGATACCGTTATCTCCGGCTTTGCCGTGGTAAGGTCTGTGGCATACGGAATCGTTATGGACACACTACTGCCGGAGATCATACCGACCGCATCGCCAATCTTGTAAGAGAGAATGTCATTCTCCACAGATTTTTCCGCCGTGACGAAAACGTCATATGTGGCCTCTGTCTCGTACTCCGTGTTGTAAACGACCAGTCCGATTTTCTTAGTAAAGTCGATCTCTTCGGTTTTATCACTTCTCTGGCTGTCAACAGTGTAATAGAAGCCTTCACCGGCATAATCCACCTCAGGGGACAACGAGGTCAAATCGATTCTGACCGGCAGATTCAGCTTGATCGTCCCGTTGCTCCCGTCCACGCCATCCGTGATGCGGGCAGAGCGAACTTTACCATCAGCTGTTTCGATGTCAAAGGTAAGTACCTTTGTGTAAGGAGTTCCCTCTTCGACGTTGATCGTCCATCTTTGGCTCAGATTCTTTTTGAATCCGTATCCAGTAGTATCACTGCCATTATAATAGGTGCCTGTTGCACGGTCACCCGGTGTTACCGCAGCGATTACTTGTCCATCGCTCAAGCTGCCAATGTTCTGGGTGAATTGACATTCATCGTTGGTTTTTACCGTAGGCGCGGGAAGCTTGTTCCAATCGGTATCTTCCGGCAACCGAAGCGTTATTGTTTTGCTGGCGGTGTCGATCAATCCCCGTGATCCACCAACTGCATAGTATGTGACAGTAGGCTCTACAATACGGTGGTTCTCCAGATAATTCAGATAATACGGCGCGACCACATCCAGAAGCATGTCCAATTGCTTTACTTGATACTGCGAGATCTTATCACCTGAATTGCAGGCAGGTTTCTCCGTACCAGGCATCTTATAGGTCGTCCAGTGCTTTATAATATCAGCGGCAGTTGCCGTTGACCAGCCAGTACCTTCGACCCAATAACTATGCGTATCAGGCCAACTGATCTGGATGTCAAACGCGATCTGAATCATATTGGCTACGATACAGGCCAGGTTGACATCACTGGGATGGCGGCCGCCATATTGTACTGACGCGGCATTTTGGGCGTCTACCAACGCATCGAATACCTCGTCAAACTGCTTCATGGTCGAAACCAGTTTTTCCGCCCGGGCGGTATACGCCTCCAGCTTATCAACCGTTTTTTCCTCTTCAGCGGCATTCTCAACAATTGTGATCACAGGCAGTACGACACTGCGATCTGACTTAGCATCATAGAAGCGCCAGAACTGTGTTTTGGAATAGTCCGCCGTTCCTTCGGTCAACGGATCGACACGATAGCGAAACGTAGTATCTTCAAAGCGTTTGCCAGTATCCGTCCAATTCGGTGCGCCTGTTGTGTTAGTAAAATATGCAGGCGATAAATTGAGGTTGGTCGTCCCCTCCGGTAACGTCAATTGTACATACGCATTATTGACTGTATCAAAGTAAGCCCCGCTGCTCCACCCATTAAAATGGACATAACCGCCACCTGCTATATAGCGGTCCTCTGCTAACTCACTGAAAACCGGCCATCTTGTATGCTGTGACTCCAGTGCGCTTACCGGCGTGACGCAGGAAAAGAGCATGATCAGAGTCAGCAACCACATTGAGATACGCCGAAAAACTTTCATTTTAAGGTTCCCCTTTCCGATAGATAAAATGAAGAGCGGGCGGGTGGGGAACCCTCCCGCCCGCTCTTCTCTGTCGTTTAGTGCCTTCTAATAAGTTCTGTTGTCAAATCAGAACCAGTTAGAGTAGTTCACCGTGAAGAACCACACGATACGGGTGGAGTCGGTAAACGTCATGTTGTTGGCTGCCACCATCGGAATGGAAGACTTGCCAGGTGCAGTGTTGAGGCCTTCAACGTTTGCATTGTACAAGCCGTTGGCATCATTGGTATACATATAACCACCCATGCTGCCGCAATCGTTCCAGTTCAGGTTGTTCAGCTTGGACAGGTAGGAGCCGCCGCCGAAGTCAGAAGTGCCGGTAAAATAAGCTTTACGTGTTACAGGATTCCGATTCGCGGTTGCCCATTCGTCAAATTTCTGCAGAACGGCCATGACGCTGGTGCCAGCATCAAAGGTATGAGGCTGCGCAATGTAGGCATTCCAAGCGGTTACGATTTCATCGACCTTGTTTTTAATGGTCGTATCACTATAATAGGTAGAATTAATGACCTCAGTCAGATTAATATCATAGTTGCGGATACCAGTAGTAGGATCTTTCTGAACGATAACAGACTGACCCTCGACAGCAAGCTGGGCATTGTAGGTGCGGCTCTCGGTATCATTTGCAACAGTGAGAATATTGCCCGCAGTGAAGTTGAAGGAATAGCTTGTAGCAGTGACATTTGTGGCACCAGCGCCGGAGATCTTTGCGCCGTCCTTAAGCGTATAAGTAGTGGCAACACTGCTCAAAGAAGTACCCGTAGGCAGAACACCAGAAATGAAGTAGTTAATAAAGGTCCAGTCGGTGTTTCTATTAACAAAGTAGGTGTTACCCATGAAAGGATTCTGAACATTGGCGCCAAAGACATTCATAGTTTTTGTAGCCATCGTCACAGTCCCCAAGCTGAGAGGATCGTTCGAGTCGATGCCAACCTGGCCGCTGGCCAGACCTGCTGCCAGGACATAGTTGGTCGAACCGATGGTAAGGGTATGCGCCTTATTCATCAGGTTCGTCGTGAAGGTGCGAGTCGTGGTATCCCCGGTAATGGCGGTGCCATCCAGCTTAACGGTAGTACCACTGCTCACCAGATTGACAGTAACCGCAGCGTTCTTCAGATCATACTCGGTCTTGCCGGTCAGCAGAGCACGGATGTAAATGGTATCGCCAGTATTATCATCCTTCTCATAGTAGGCAGTCGCCGACCCAACAAGAATGGAAGAGACCTCTGCCGGCATAGTCGCCTCAGAATGGGTAGTCGGGGTAGACAGGCCATCGTTGACGGTGGTATCCGCGTGAACAACGGTCAGCAGAGAAAACATCATGGCAAATGCCATGCACAGCGCTACAAGGCGCTTAGAAATATTTTTAGTCATGTGTTATCCTTTCTCAAATTTTAATTTTTTCATACGGTTGATTCACTTTGTTTCAATTAGCCCATTGGCATCACCTCCGTAAAATCAGAAAAGCAAGCATAGAACTTCCTACTATTCTACAGCCAGATGGTAGCAGCGTGTCGTATCCATGGCGTCAGCCTTTAAGATAATTACCGGCGATTCTACCCTTAAATCCACAATGACATTACTGCCATCCATCTGTACTATACAATTACTATCCTCTGAAATCGACCAATCTTGCCCAACTTTCATTGTTATTGTGACACTCGTTTCGTCCTGAATCGCCGATTTTGGGATGGAAATGCTGAATAGCATTCCGGTTTCCTGCCCACCCGGATTCTTCTCTGCATCGACGCGGCATGATACGTCGTTAACGTATACGGATGAAATTGCGTCCGTTGAAACGATATCAGTTTCGGCAGGTTCGTCCACCTGTTTTCCGCAGGCTGTCAGCATTGATAGCAGGGCAATAATAAGCACTGTAAAGGCAATTGAAATCTTTTTCATTGAACTATTCCTCATTCTAATCCGACCTGAAAACTGTAGGTCTGACTTTGCTCACCGCGGGTAACCACCAGATGACGCTCTTCCAGTGTTAAATTCAAGATGGGCCGCCCGCCCAGATCGTTCACGATGCAGGGACTATCCATGGAAAGCACCGCATCCGGGACAAGCTCCACATTTGCGGCACAGCGGGTAAAATCCGTGTCCGTCGGCAGCGTAATGGCGATCACATAGCGCGTCTTGCCATCCTCTGTATGGGTCTGGATCTCCGCCGTACTGTTGCCGATCACGAAGCTACGGATCAGCGGCTCCTCATTGGCGGCATTCACTTTCCCGCAGCCCGCCAGACACGGCAGGATGCAGAGTACAGCCAGCACTACATAGCATAACTTTTTCATATCGTTACCTCACTCAGAGCGGATCGCTTCGTTGGGGCTGATAAGCGTTGCCTTGCGGGCCGGCATCCACGCGGCAGCAATGGCTACCGCGCCTGAGAACACCACGCCGCAGACCGCCAGCCACCAGGGCAGTACGCACCGCAGCTCCTGGGACGCGAAGATCACCGGTATCAGCCATTTTGCGATAAAGCTCAGTATCAGGCCCGCCGCGCCGCCGATCACGCCCACGATCAGCGCTTCCGTCAGGAACATTTTGAAGATGTCACCGCGGATGGTGCCCAGCACCTTCAATACGCCGATCTCTCTCGTCCGCTCCGTGATAGACATCATCATGGTGTTTGCCACGCAGATGGCGGAGATCAGGACAGCGATACCGCCCAATGCACCCAGCATTGCCTGGATCTGCCGGGACTGTGTGCGCACCGTCTCTAACATGTCATTGAGGGAGTAGGTGTTCAGGCCCGTGTCGCGGATCAGCTTGACAATGCGCTGCACATCGTTGACGTTCTTCACCTTCACCCAAACCAAGTCGTAGGTAGGGCCGTTGGCCTTTTCTTCCGCACTCTTTGTCTGGGTGGTCGCACCCATGTAGTTGGCGCTGGCCTGCGTCATTTCCTGCAAGCGGTCATAGGACATGAACGCGGCGGTGGCGAAGTTATTGTTCAAGGTGGAGCAGATACCCGTCACCCTTAGGGTATAGAGATTGCTGGAGGGCAGCGCCCGTCCGTCGGTGTCGGCCTTCGGCTCACCGGTCAGGCTGGAGGAATCGAAGGTCATGCGGACAGGCACTT
>UMHA01044635.1_pt1 | contig 9977 bp, 9 predicted proteins | sample 1965401 | NCBI WGS metagenome assembly UMHA01 (sample SAMEA4836085, study PRJEB28245) | human gut metagenome | biome: gut microbiome; material: fecal sample | place: Denmark | collected 2008 | reverse complement strand
TTTCCTGCATACAGTTCAAACGCGGGCAGGAACGTAAAAACCCTTTCCTTGACGGTGCCAACTTCATTGCCGCTTGGGTCGAATATCTTCAGGCAATGGCCCCACGAAAGCTGCCCCTTTACCTCGTATGCCGTTTCGCCCGATTCATAGTATATGTCATAACTATCGAACCAGGAGAAAAAGCGCTGTTTGAATAGCAGTTTCACTTTATATCAGCGCCTCCGCAAATGCGTCCGCATCAAACGGCCTCAGATCGTCTATCCCTTCACCAACGCCTATGAAGCGTACCGGCAGTCCCAGCTCGTTCTTTATGGCCACGGCCATGCCGCCCTTTGCCGTGCCGTCAAGCTTGGTTATTATAACGCCTGTAAGTCCCGTGCTTTCGCCGAACGCGCGCGCCTGAATTATGGCGTTCTGCCCCGTTGTTGCGTCCAGCACAAGCAGCGCCTCCACCGGCACGCCCGGCAGTTCCCTGTCAAGCACGCGGCGTATCTTTTCAAGCTCACTCATAAGGTTCTTTTTGTTATGCAGCCTGCCCGCCGTGTCGCAAAGCAAAATGTCGCGCTTGCGTGCCTTGAAACTTGCCGCCGCATCGAACACCACCGCTGCCGGATCCGCGCCTTCGCCGTGCTTAACTATCTGCACCCCGCTGCGCTCCGCCCAAACGGTAAGCTGCTCCGCCGCCGCCGCGCGGAACGTATCCGCCGCGGCCATCATGGGCTGCCGGCCTTTGGAAATATAGTACGCCGCAAGCTTGCCTATGGACGTGGTTTTACCAACGCCGTTAACGCCAACTATCAGCAGAACCGCAGGCCCCTTGTCCGCGGCAAATTCGCTGTCCGCCCGCATTTCGTCCGCAACTATGCGCCTAAGTTCCTGCCGCGCTTCGGTGCGGGTCTTAATGCCCTTTTCGTCAAGGCTGTCCCTCAGCGCATCTATAAGCCTTTCAGCCGTATCCATGCCCATGTCGGCGACTATCATGGCTTCCTCAAGTTCTTCATAGAATTCGTTATTCACGCGCTCCCCGCCCGCAAATATCGCGCCAAGCATGCCGTTCCCGGCCTTGCTCAGGCTTTTCTTCAGCTTTTCAAAAAAGCCCATCTTCTTTTCCATAGTTCCTCCTTATCCGTTGAATCTGGCGGACACCACCTTGGAGATGCCCCTTTCCTCCATCGCCACGCCGTAAAGCGCATTACAGACTTCCATACTGCCTTTGCGGTGGGTTATCATAATAAACTGAGTATCCTTTGAATACCGCTGCACATACTGCGCCACGGTGCTTACGTTCACTTCGTCCAACGCGGACTCTATTTCGTCCAGTATGCAGAACGCCGTGGGCTTCAGCTTCAATATGGCAAACAGCAGCGCGATAGCCGTCAATGCCCTTTCCCCGCCCGAAAGTAGGCTCAGTAGCTGCAGTTTCTTTCCAGGCGGCTGGGCAATAATATCTATATTGCAGTTGAGAATGTCGTTCTTGTCGCTGAGCACAAGCTCCGCCTTGCCGCCGCCGAAAAGCTCAGCAAACGTTGCAGAAAAGTTCTGCTGTATTTTTTCAAACTGCCTGCGGAACTCGTTTTCCATCGTCCGCGTCAGTTCATCTATAAGCTGGCTTAGATCGGCCTTTGCCGCGGTAAGGTCGGCATACTGCGCACTCATTTCATCGTAGCGCTCCTTAACGCTCTTATAATCATCTATCGCGGCAATGTTAACATCGCCCAGAGCACGTATGGCCTTTTTCAGTTCGTCTATGCGTATGTGCGAAGCCGTAACGGCTATCTGCCGCCTGTACGGCAGGGCATTGTCATATGTAAGCTCATAATCTTCCCACATTTTATCCTGCGAGGATTTCAGCTCCATCTCTGCCCTGTTCAGGCCCAGTTCGTTTTTATGCAGCCTGTCGCCAAGTTCTTTTGCTTCTTCAGCAACGTTTTCGCGCCGCCGGCGCAATTCGTCTATCGTATTAAGCCGGTTCGCGCGTTCTTCTTCCATTGTATGCAGCCTGTCCGTCAGCTTATCCACCTCTTGACGTTCTTCGCTTATGCTGCCCTCTATTTCCTTCAGCTTGCCGCTCAGTTCCATGAACCTTCCCGCAAAGCCGGAAATCACGCGCCTGTCTTCCTCTATCGCCGCTGCAAGCGCTTTTTCTTCCTTTGCAAGCCTGTCGTGCTCGTTTTTCAGCGCGGCGGCCTCCTTTTCGCTCCTTGCCAGCGCTATGCGGCACTGCGCCTCACGCTCCGTACATTCGGATAGCTTTGCTTTAAGCGACGAAAGTTCCTGCTGCGCGGCGCGTATATCCGCCTGCGTTGCGGTATTGCTCTGCTCAAGCGTGGATCTATCCTCCGTCGCCGCCTTATAGCGCGCGTCTATGCCGGCAATGTCGTCGTTTATCTGGCTTTCGCCTTCCTCTGCGGCGGAAAGCGCTTCTTCAGCTTCCGAAAGATATTTTTCTATTATGTCCAGCTTCTCGGCATGGGTGGCTATTTCAAGCTCCTTTTCATGCAGCGCGTCCCCCGCTTCCTCCAATGCGTCCTGCGCGCCGGAGAGCGAAGCTTCAAGCCGTGCGTATTCTTCCTCCCGCTGCGCCTTCTCCCTGTCCAGCGCCGCGGTTCGCTTCGTCAGCTCCTCTATCTCGCGCTCGCGGCCTATTATGCTGAATTCGCGTTTCTGCACGCTGCCGCCGGTCATCGATCCGCCGGGGTTGACAATATCGCCCTTTAGCGTGGCAATTCTGAACGAAGCCCTCGCCTGGCGGTTAATCGCAATTGCCGCGTCAAGGTCGCTTACTATTACGGTTCTCCCCAGCAGGTTTTCTATTATACCCCTGTATTTTTCATCAAAGCTTACAAGCTCGCTTGCAACGCCTATGAACCCATTCACGCGGCAGCAGTTCAGCTCCCGCTGGTCAAGCATTCTCGCGCGCATTGCGGATATCGGCAAAAACGTTGCCCTGCCGTAGCCCTTGCGCCTGAGGTGCTCAATAACGGCCTTGGCGTCGTTTTCATCCGGCGTTACTATGTTTTGCAGCGCCGGACCAAGGCTCATTTCTATTGCCGTTTCATATTCGCCGGGTACGCTTATCAGCTCCGCAACAACGCCTTCTATCCTGTGCTTTAATGCAGTATCCCGTTCGCTGTCCCGCAACAGGTTTTTTACGCTTGCATAATAGCCTTCATGCGCGCGTTTCATTTCCTCCAGCACTTTCAGTCTGGATTTTCCCGCTTCGCTCTGCTGTTCCGCCCTGCGTGCGTCCTCCCGCGCCTGTTTAAGGCTTTGGTTTATGTTGTTCAGCCTTTGTATCGCGGCCTCGCGCTGCCTTTTGCGCTCTTCTTTTTCGCTGAGCAGCTTATTGTGCTCCGCTTCCGCCCGGGCGTATTCTTCCTTCAGCTCGGTTCGCTTTTCTTCGGCCCGCGCCCTGTTGCGCGCCATGTTTTCCGCCTGAGCCACAAGGCCTTGGCGCATGGTTTCAAAGCGGGATATAAGTATCCTCGCATCGGCAATGCGGTTCATCGCATCTATCAGCGCGGCCTTTTGTTCTTCCAAGCTTTCTTCCTTCTTCTCCGCCTGTGCGCTCAGTTGATTCAGCTCTTCCGCCGCTTGGGCGGCCTCTGTACGCTTTGCGGAAAGCTCGGCTTCGCTTTCTTCAGCTTTCCTTCGGCTTTCATCTATTTGTCCGGTCAGCTCATCGTATCTTTTTTCGTTATTATCAAGCTGGTTCTGCCGCTGCTCCTTTTCGCGCATGAACGCCTCCATACGCTCGCTGAGCACCTTTGATTCGCCCGCGTGGCCTTCAACGCCCGTAGTCATTTTAAGCAATTCAGCCTGTACCTGACTTATGGACGTGTTCAGTGCGCGCTCAAGTTCTTCTTCCTGCGCACAGTTCGCCGCAATGGCGGCCTCTATTTCCTCTTTTTGATTTATCTCTTCCCCTGCGGATTCTATTGCTTCATTCAGAGTGTTTATGCGTTCGTTAAGCTTATCATATTGATAAAGGAATACGTTTATCTCTATTTCTTTCAGTTCATCGCGCAGCTTAAGATATTCTCTCGCCGCAGCGCTCTGTTCTTCCAGCGGGCCTACACGTTCCTCAAGCTCTTTTATAATATCGCTGAGCCTATCCATGTTGACCTTGGTGCTTTCAAGCTTCCGCGCGGCTTCCTCCTTGCGCACGCGGAACTTCATAACGCCCGCCGCTTCCTCAAACGCGCTGCGCCTGTCCGCCGATTTTGCGGAAAGTATCTGCTCCACGCGGCCCTGACCTATTATGGAATAGCCCTCGCGGCCAACGCCCGTGTCCCGGAAAAGCTCCGCTATATCCTTCCTTCGGCAGGAGGAACGGTTAATAAAGTATTCGCTTTCTCCGCTCCTATATATGCGGCGCGTAACGCATACTTCGTTAAAATCGGTTGTCAATTCATGGTCGTAATTATCAAACGTGAGCGATACTTCGCCGTAAGAAAGCGGCTTTTTCGCCTCTGTCCCGTTGAATATAACGTCCTCCATCTTTTCGCCGCGCAGTGCCTTTGCGCTCTGCTCGCCCAAAACCCAGCGCACGGCGTCCGCAATGTTGCTTTTCCCGCTGCCGTTGGGGCCTATAATGGCCGTTATACCATCGTCAAATACAATTTCTGTTTTACGGGCAAATGATTTGAACCCGTACATTTCCAGTTTGGTCAGCCTCAATCTTCGTTCCTTTCGGGCTGGGAAATAATGCCCATTTCCTCAAGCGCGGCCTTTGCCGCATGCTGGCCGGCTTCCTGCTTGGTTTTGCCATCGCCGCTGCCTACCACCGCGCCCGCAACCGTAACGTCCATATTAAAAACCTTATTATGGTCCGGCCCGCTGCTGCCCGTAAGCACATATGCTATCTGACCCATATGCCGCTTTTGTACATATTCCTGAAGCATGGTCTTGTAATCCTTATGCGGCCCGCCGCTTACGGCGCTCTGCACCGCCGTGCCGATAAAGCTCATTATAAAGCCCTTTGCCGTATCCATGCCGCCGTCAATGTACAAAGCGCCTATCAGCGCCTCCACAGCGTCGCTCAATATGCTCGGCTTCTCCCTGCCGCCGGAATGGTCCTCCCCGCGCCCAAGCAGAAGCGATTTGCCGAGTTCCAGCTTTTTTGCAACGTCATAAAGCGCACCTTCGCACACCGTCTGCGCCCTAAGCCGCGTCATGTCGCCCTCGTTATATTCGGCAAAGCGGTTGTATAGATACTCGCTTACGCAAAGCTCCAGCACCGCATCGCCCAAAAACTCCAGCCTTTCGTTATGCGCGCTTGCCCTGCCGTCCCCTTTAACGTAGGACGTATGCGTAAGCGCCATATCAAGCAGCCTTTTATCATTAAAGCTGTATCCAACGCGCCTTTCCAGCGATTCAAGCTTTTTTCGCCTATCCGCGTCCATTTTTCCTCCTGTGCGGAAAAAAGGGGCTGCCCGCATTGTTCAGGCGGCCCCTATGCTTTCCAGATGGGTTTATTTCTTGTTGATGTAGTTCACTATGTCGCCAACAGTATGGATGTTGGGCAGATCGTCATCGGGTATTTCAATACCGTACTGCTGCTCCAGATCCATTATAAGCTCAACAACGTCCAGTGAGTCGGCCTTGAGATCCTCAATAAGCCTGGATTCCATGGTTATGGACTCCTCGGGAATGTCAAGCTGCCTTGCTATATTCTTGCGTACATTTTCAAACTCCATTTTAAGCGTCCCCTTTCATGCTCTGCTATATTATTTAAGTTTAGCCCCAGCGGCATAATATGTCAATCCTTCAAAATGCTATACCGCGCCGCATTATGCGTTTATTCCTCATCCGGAAGTGATGCAATGGCCTCGGCTATCTTGGGATTCACATTACCTTTCACAAACAGTTCCGCCTGCCTTATGGCCGAAGCGAACGCCTTTGCATCGGAACTGCCGTGCGCCTTTATTACGCAGCCGTTTATGCCAAGCAGCGGCGCGCCGCCAACTTCTTTATAATCCATCTTCTTTTTGAAGCGGCGGAATGCACCCATTGAAAGCGCCGCGCCGATTTTGGACTTAAAGTCGGCCGTAAGTTCCGTTTTGAGCATTGCCATCATTGAACTTGCAAGCCCTTCCGTATATTTAAGCACCACGTTGCCGACGAATCCGTCGCAAACCAGCGCATCAAATTCACCTGAAAGCACTTCCCTTGCCTCGCAATTTCCGGCAAAATTTATAGGCGCAGCACTCAGTAGCTTATATGCCGCTTTGGTCAGCTCGCAGCCCTTTTCAGCCTCCTCGCCATTGTTCAGCAGCGATATGCGCGGGTTCTTCACTCCCATAACGCTTTGCATATATGCGCTTGCCATCACGCCGAACTGCTGCAAATACTGCGGCTTGCAGTCCGTATTCGCGCCGCAGTCTATCAGCATTATCCATCCGCCCTTAACCGTTGGCAACAGCGGAGAAAGTGCCGGACGCTTAACACCCTTTATGCGCTTGACTATAAGCGTTGCACCCGCAAGCAGCGCGCCCGTGCTGCCGGAGGATACGACCGCATCCACATCGCCTTTTGCTGCAAGGTTCAGCGCCTTTACCATGGATGCTTCTTTTTTTCTTATTGCGGCGGTCGGCTGCTCATGGCAGTCTATCTCCTCCGCCGCGTCAAGTATTGTTATCCTGTCGCTGTTTACATTCAGCTTTGCAAGTTCATCCTTTATCGCCTGCTCATTACCAACAAGTGTTATGGCTATATCCTGATTGGCTGCCGCGGCCCTTACCGCGCCCTCCACCGCCGCGCCGGGGCAATTATCCCCGCCCATAACGTCTAACGCTATGCGTATCATATAAGTGCAAATATCCTTCCGTATTAAAAATATATGCTATTCTATCACATATTTCTGAATAACGCAAAAAGAGGATACGCGAAACGCATCCTCTATTTACTTTAAGGTCAAATAAATTATTTGGCTTCTTCAACCTTGACGACCTGCTTGCCGTCGTAATAGCCGCAATTCTTGCAAACCCTGTGGGCCAGCTTGGGCTCATGGCACTGCGGGCAAGCCACGATGCCGGGGATGGAAAGCTTCCAGTTGCTGCTCCTGCGTGAATCACGCCTCGCCTTGGATGTTTTTCTCTTGGGGACCGCCATTTGTCACACCTCCTTATCCTCGTTAAACAGCGCCTTGAGCTTAGCGAACGGATTATCATCCTCCGCTTCCTGCTCACAGGAACACTGTACTGTATTCAAATCGCACCCGCATACCGGGCACAGTCCGCGGCAATCATCTTTGCACAGAACATAGTTCTCCATGTTCAGCAAAATGGTGTCGCGCACAAGGTCGCTTAGGTCAAGCTCTTCTCCGCTGAACGGATAGGCATCGCCGTCTTCCGGCGCGTTTTTTTCAAACCGTTCCTCAAACTCATGCGCAAACGGAACCATAAGTTCCTTCGCACAGCGGGCGCATTCGCCCTTCAGCGCCGTTTTGACGCTGCCTGAGGTTTCAAAGCCGCTCCCGTCGAAAACATAATTTATCTCAACCGTTACATCGTCCGCAAAGCGAATCCACCGGCCGGGATACTCAATGTCCTCTATTCTTTCGCAAAGAACCGCATGCCCTTCGCGCCCTGGAAGCTTAAGCTCCGTTGCCACGTTCAACTTCATAAAAAGTCAACCTCGTCTATTTTATCCGTTGCGATATCGTTTGTCAACAATATCTTGTATCAAAAGCACCGTTTTTTGCGGGTATTTTGCTTATTTGGCGGTAAGAGCAGCCGTATCGCGGGCGATCATCATCTCTTCGTCGGTCGGGATGACGAAAACCTTCACGCGGCTGGTGGGCTTGGAAATCTCAACTTCCTCGCCGCGGGGGCAGGAATTGTTGAAGTCGAAATCAACGTCAACGCCCAGATATTCAAGGCCGCTGAGAACCTTTTCGCGCACGCCGCGGTCGTTTTCGCCAACGCCTGCGGTGAATACTATCGCGTCGACTCCGCCAAGGGCGGCAGCGTATGCGCCGATGTACTTCTTTACTTTGTAGCAGAAGGTGTCAAGCGCAAGCTGAGCGCGCTCGTTGCCGTTGTTGGCCGCCTCTTCCAAATCGCGGAAGTCGCTGGACACGCCGGAAATGCCGAGCATACCGCTCTTCTTGTTGAGGTAATTGTCTATGCCCTTCTTGTCAAGGTTCAGCCTTTCCATCAGGTAGGTAACGATGGCGGGGTCCATATCGCCGCAGCGGGTGCCCATGGGTACGCCTTCAAGGGGAGTAAGACCCATGGAGGTATCCACGCACTTGCCGCCCTTTATGGCAGAAATACTGGAACCATTGCCCAGGTGGCAGGTGATTATGCGGGTGTCTTCCTTGGGCATGTCCAGTTTGGTCAGCGCGCGCTGAGAAACATACATATGGGAAGTGCCGTGGAAACCGTAACGGCGAACCATGTGCTCCTTGTATGCTTCATAGGGCAGGCCGTACAGGAATGCCTTAGGGGGCATGGTCTGATGGAAAGCGGTATCGAACACGCCTACCATCGGGGTGTTGGGCATTATGGCCTGGCAGGCGCGCACGCCCATCAAATTGGCGGGGTTGTGCAGCGGAGCCAGCGGAGTGAGAACTTCCATTTCTTTTATAAGTTCATCAGTGATTATGACGGACTTATTGAACTTTTCGCCGCCGTGTACAAGGCGATGGCCAACGGCGTCTATCTCGTCCATGCTCTTCACTACGCCGATTTCTGGATCGACCAGCGCATCCAGCACCATGCGGATGGCGTCGGTATGATCCTTCATGTCCTGCTTGAACTCGAACTTACCCTTGCCTTCGGGCTTATAGGTAAGCATTGAGCCTTCTATGCCGATGCGCTCGCAAAGGCCCTTAGCGATAACTTCGCCGTTGTCAACGTTGATAAGCTGATATTTGAGTGAAGAGCTTCCCGCGTTTATAACAAGAACTTTCATTTTTATTTCCATCCTTATATTATTTAATAGCCTGCGCCTGAACAGCGGTTATAGCGACCACGGAAACTATGTCCGCAATGCTGCATCCGCGGGACAGATCGTTGATGGGCTTTGCAAAGCCCTGGGACACGGGGCCTACAGCCTCGGCACCGGCAAGACGCTGCACCAGCTTATAGCCGATGTTGCCCGCCTGCAGATCGGGGAATATAAGCACGTTGGCATGGCCGGCAACCTTGCTGCCGGGAGCCTTGAGCGCGGCAACCTTGGGAACCATGGCGGCATCCGCCTGAAGTTCGCCGTCAACATCCAAATCGGGCGCAAGTTCCTTCACCTTGGCAAGCGCTGCGGTGACCTTGTCTACGTTCTCGTGCTTGGCGCTGCCCTTGGTGGAGAATGAAAGCATGGCTACCTTCGGATCCATACCGAGCAGGGTCTTTGCGGTGTTGGCGGTGGCAATGGCTATGGAGGCCAGTTCATCGGGATTGGGGTTGATGTTTATGGCGCAGTCGCCGAACAGCATAAGGCCATTATCGCCGTATTCTTTATTGGGTATTTCCATTATGAAGCAGCTGGAAATGGTGTTGATGCCCTTGGCCATCTTTATTATCTGGAGGCCCGGCCTAAGGGTGTTGCCTGTGGTATTTATTGCGCCGGAAACCATGCCGTCCGCCTTGCCTTCCTTTATCATCATGCAGGCATAGAACAGCGTGTTCTTTATGGTCTCGCGGGCCTTTTCGGGGGTCATGCCCTTGGCCTTACGCAGCTCGTAAAAGCCGTTTGCATAATGCTCAAAATCGGGATCGGTAAGAGGATTGATTATGTCTATACCGCAGAGGCATACGTTGAATTTCTCCGCAACCTTCTTTATCTCTTCCTCATCGCCGAGCAGCGTGACCTTTGCGATCTTCTCATCGGTAATTATCCTTGCGGCCTGAACGGTGCGCTCCTCGCTGCCTTCAGGAAGCAGAATGTGCTTCACGTCCGCTTTAGCCTTCTCTTTAATGCTGTCCAACACTGACATTTTAGTTTGCTCCTTTCAAAAAAAGCGTATAACTTCT
>UMHA01089613.1_pt1 | contig 9991 bp, 7 predicted proteins | sample 1965401 | NCBI WGS metagenome assembly UMHA01 (sample SAMEA4836085, study PRJEB28245) | human gut metagenome | biome: gut microbiome; material: fecal sample | place: Denmark | collected 2008 | reverse complement strand
TAAAGAGCATGAGCTGATGCAGGCATTTATGGAAAAAATAAAGACAATCCCGGGAATCAGGATATATGGAGATTTCGATATGCTGCCCGACAATGGTCTGCACTGTGCGATTGTTTCAGTAAATATAGCTGATATGGATTCGGCGGAGGTGTCAGACATACTTATGAATGAGTATGGCATTGCAACAAGGAGCGGCATACACTGCGCACCGCTGATGCATAAATTCTTTGGAACACAAAATCAGGGTATGGTGAGATTCTCATTTTCATATTATAATACAGTTGATGAGATAAATGAGGCCGCTGAAGCGCTTATGCAGATTGCGGCATTGCGATAAATAGTATTAACAATTGAAAGGAGCAAAAATGCCACAGGAAATAGTGTTTTGCAAGGGCGGTGGCTGTACCGCAAAGCTTGGTCCGGATTTGTTAAGTCATGTTTTAGCAAAGCTGCCAAGGGGTGAAAAAGACAGCAATCTGCTCATCGGATATGATAGCTGTGATGATGCGGCAGTGTACAAAATTTCAGATGACACGGCGGTAGTCCAGACGCTTGATTTTTTCCCCCCGATGGTTGATGATCCATATACGTTTGGACAGATAGCGGCTGCAAATGCGCTCAGTGATATCTATGCGATGGGCGGCACAGTAAAGACCGCATTGAACATTGTCTGTTTCCCTGAGAAAATGGATCTGAATATACTCGGCAAAATAATGCAGGGTGGAGCTGATAAGGTGATAGAGGCAGGCGGCACACTTGCGGGCGGCCATTCTATAGCAGACAGTGATGTAAAATACGGACTTTCAGTCATGGGTACGGTCCACCCGGAGCATATTTACAGCAACAACACAGGGCAGCCGTCAGATGTGCTTATACTTACAAAGAAACTCGGAGTGGGGCTTGTATGCAACGCAAACCGCGTAGGGGAGGCTCCGTTAGGTGCAATTGAGGATGCGGTAAGCTCTATGACCACACTGAATAAGGCAGCATCCGAAATCAGTCATGCTTTCGATATACATGCATGCACAGATGTCACGGGATTTAGCTTTTTAGGGCATTTGAGTGAGATGTTAAATGATGATATAACAGCACTTATCGACTCGATTTCCATACCGGTCATTACCGGAGCACTGCGATGCGCAGATGAGTTTTTCCTCACGGCAGCAGCGCAGCGCAATAGAAACCATGTAGGTGATAAGGTGTGCTTTGCAAAAAATATACCTTTCTCAATGGAGGAGGTACTTTTCGATCCGCAGACCTCCGGAGGACTGCTGTTTGCAGTAAAAGCTACTGAGGCAGATGCATTTTTGCATGAGCTTAAAGCCGCAGGACTTCCGGCTGCAAAGGTGGGACGATTTGTTAAGCGGCGAGATGTGCCGATATATGTGAACTGATTTTAAGCTGCCATAGCTTATGCAAATTTGCTGACAGGCTGCATGCCCTGCATTCTGAGGGCTGACGAGTTAAAATAACATAGGGAGGATTATAAATATGATAACAGTAAATGCAATAGGGGATACATGTCCGATCCCGGTAGTAAAGACAAAGAAAGCAATCGAGGCTCTCACACAGCCGGATACGGTGGAGACACTTGTGGACAATGAAGTTGCAGTGGAAAATTTAAAAAAGATGGCTGTACAGAAAGGCTATAGCTGCGATAGCAGTAAGCTCGATGACGGAAGCTACAGCGTAAAGCTGACAATTGAAGCTGTAAATGCCGATGAGCTTTCGGATACAGACGAAGCTTCACAGTGTACATGCAGGCCGGCTGCAGATAACAGGGTTGTTGTAATCCGCTCTTCATATATGGGAGAGGGCAGTGAGGAGCTTGGCAGTGTACTTATAAAGGGCTTTATCTATGCACTTTCGCAGCAGGATAATCCGCCTGAAACCATGCTTTTCTACAATGGAGGAGCGAAGCTGACATGTGAGGGCTCAGAGTCACTTGAGGATTTAAAGGAGCTTAAGAGCCGTGGGGTGAAAATTCTTACCTGCGGAACATGCCTGAACTACTATGAGCTGTCAGATAAGCTTGCAGTCGGAGAGGTGACCAACATGTATGATATCGCAGAAAAGATGGCTGGGGCATCTCTTATTGTAAGTCCGTAGAGTTATACAAGGTTTGAGGTAATGGATAAAAATTTGGCAAGAGAAAAGAAAAAACGGCTAATCATCACCTTCGAGACTACCACAGCACCGTTGAAGCTTGATATCAAGGGCAAGGCATGTGGTATTCCGGGACGTACGATCCCTCTTCCGTCTGTCATATCGGCGGGCTGCGGGCTGGCATGGAGAGCAGAGCTTTCTGACAGGGAGTGCCTCATAGCCTTTATGAAGGAGCACGACATCAGGTGGGAAGCGATGTATGAAATCGAAATGAGGTAACTGATAGTTACCTATATAACAGGATAACAGGAGAAAAATATGTTTTATTACAATCAGTATGTGAGGGCGCAAAGCCTTGATGAAGCCTATGAGCTTTATCAGAAAAAACCGAATTTTGTGCTGGGCGGCATGCTCTGGCTCAAAATGAAAAATAAGACGCTTGGCACGGCAATTGACCTGTGCGACCTCGGGCTTGACCAAATTGATGAGGATGAGAACGAGTTTAGAATCGGTGCGTATGCAACACTTAGGCAGATAGAGACTCATGAAGCACTGAATGCATATACACACGGTGCAATCACAGAGTCGGTCAGACATATCGTTGGAGTGCAGTTTAGAAATGTGGCAACTGTCGGAGGAAGCATCTGGGGAAGATTCGGATTTTCAGATGTCATGACGATTTTCAGGGCACTGGGAGCAAAGGTGCAGCTTCACAAGGCGGGAATTATGGATTTGGACGAGTTTGCGGCACTTCCAAGAACAACGCGCGATGTGCTTGTGTCAGTAATAGTACCGAAAAATGCAAAGGGCGTAGTATACTTAAGCCAGAGAAATCAGTCAACAGACTTTCCGGTGCTCACATGTGCAGTGGCAAATAGAAGCGGCAGGTATGTGGCGGTCATCGGAGCATCACCATATATGGCAGAGCCTGTGTGGGATGAGGAGGGCATACTCGATTGTTTAGCAGATGCAAAGACAGACGGTAATGCAGCTTTGACAGATAACTCCGAAAACAATGCCAAAATAGATAAATTTGCCGGATATGTTGCAGAGCATATCCGTTTTGGAAGCAATATAAGGGCAGGCGCCGAGTACAGAGAGATAATCTGCAGGGTGCTTACACGTCGCGCTGTCACACAGTCGCTTGACATCTGCGATGAAATTAAGCACGAGCATTAAGTAGGAAGGAATTCATATATATGGATGTTAAAATAAAATTAAATGGAAAGTTAATAACCGACTCGGTAGACCAGGATATGGTCCTTTTAGACTTTTGCCGCAAGCACAATTGCTTTTCGGTGAAGAGAGGCTGTGAGTCAGGCAACTGCGGTCTTTGTACAGTGCTTCTGGATGGAAAGCCTGTGCTGTCATGCAGCACGCCGATAGGCAGGGCAGACGGCAGAGCGGTGGACACCCTCGAGGGACTTGAGGAGGAAGCTAAACAGTTTACAGGATTTTTTGCTGCACAGGGAGCGGATCAGTGCGGCTTCTGTAATCCGGGTTATATTGTAAATATTGTGGCGCTTCTGAGAGAAAATCCTGACCCGACTGACGAGGAAATTCTTGAATATCTTTCAGGAAATCTGTGCCGTTGTACAGGATATCAGAGTCAGCTGCGCTCAATCAGAAATTTCTTAAACAGTAAGAAGGAGGGCGCACCTCTTAATCTTGAGGCAGGCGTCTACGGAGAGGATATCGGAAAGGAGTGGCAGGATGAGCACAAATCAAACTAATGAAAACAGCTTCAACCGCGCCAGAAGGGATTACCACGCGGTTGGAAAATGTATACCTAAAAAGGATTCGAGCCAGCTTTTACTCGGAAAGCCGGTATTTACCGATGATGTCACACCGCGTGATGCGCTTGTCATAAAGCTTCTTAGAAGCCCGTATGCAAATGCAATTGTCGAGGATGTAAAGACAGATATCGCTCTTAAGGTGCCGGGCATGGTCGCAGTATACACCTGGGAGGATGTTCCGAAAAAGCGTTTTTCTATCGCAGGCCAGACATTTCCGGAGCCGTCACCATATGACAGATTAATCCTTGACCGCCATGTGAGAAGCGTAGGTGACGCCGTCGCTATAGTGGTCGGAGAATCTGAAAAGGCGGTGGACAAGGCTCTTAACATGATAAAAGTAAAGTACACGGTGCTTGAGCCGGTGCTTGACTTTAGAAAGTCGCTGGACAACAAGGTGCTCGTGCATCCTGAGGATGACTGGTCATCCAGCATAGATACAGGCGATGTAAAGCGCAATCTCATTCATCACGAGGAGGATGAGCATGGAAATGTAGAGAAAATTCTGTCAGAGTGTGATGAGATTATTGAGCACACATATCGCATAAAGGCAGCGCAGCAGGCATATATGGAGACCTGCAGGGCATACTGTGAGATAGACAGATACGGCAGACTTCACTGTATCAGCTCGACACAGATAGTTTTCCACCTGCGCCGAATACTGGCAAATGCACTTGATATTCCAAAGTCTATGGTGCGCGCTGAAAAGCCGCGTATCGGAGGAGGCTTCGGTGCCAAGCAGACAGCGGTCTGTGAGGTGTATCCGGCATTTGTTACCTGGAAGACAAAGCGCCCGAGCAAGATAATCTACAGCAGAAAAGAGTGTCAGACTATCGCGTCACCGCGTCATGAGATGGAAGTCACCGTGCGTCTCGGAGCGATGAAAGATGGTCATATAAGGGCGATAGATCTTTATACGCTGTCAAATGGTGGAGCATACGGAGAGCATAGCACTACAACAGTAGGACTTTCCGGTCATAAATCGCTTCCGCTTTATACAGGAGGCTGCGAGGCAACCAGATTTTCATGCGATGTTGTGTATACAAACGTGCAGGCGGCAGGAGCATATAGAGGCTATGGAGCCACACAGGGTATATTTGCACTTGAATCAACCGTCAATGAGCTTGCAGAAAAGCTGCATATAGACCCGGTTGAGCTTCGTTTGAAAAATATTGTACGCGAGGGCATGTTTATGCCGGCATATTTTGGCGAGACAGCAAATGCATGTGCACTCGACAGATGCATAATGCACTGCGCGGACAATTTCCACTGGGCAGAAAAGTATCCTGTCCGCGACATGGGAAATGGCAAGGTTCGTGCAGCAGGCATGGCACTTGCAATGCAGGGCTCCTGCATATCCAATGTAGATGTCGGCTCGTGTACCTTAAAGCTTTCAGACTGTGGCACCTACAATATGATGATAGGCGCGGCAGACATGGGAACAGGCTGTGATACAATACTTGCGCAGATGGCGGCTGAGGTACTTGACTGCGAGCCGGATGATATAACAGTGTTTGGAGCGGATACAGATGCTTCTCCTTATGACTCGGGTTCATATGCCTCATCAACCACCTACATCACAGGAATGGCCACACAGAATGCAGCACTTGAGCTTCGTGAAAATATAAAGAAAATCGGTGCACAGCTGCTGGGCTGTGCTGCATCAGAGGTGGATTTCGACGGTAAAGAGGTGTATATCATAAATCCGGACGGTGCAGACAATGGGGCAGTTTCCGTAAGTCTTTCCGATATAGCAACAAAATCACAGGTCAACAACACGATACCTGTAGATGTCACCGCCACATATTCATCACCTGTCTCACCGCCACCATACATGGTAGGCATGGTCGAGATAGAGCTTGATAAGGAGACAGGAGCAGTTAAAATACTTGATTATCAGGCTGTTGTGGACTGCGGAATCCCGGTCAATCCAAACCTCGCGCGTGTACAGACAGAGGGTGGCATAGGTCAGGGAATCGGCATGGCACTTTATGAGAATGTCACCTACAATGCCGGTGGTAAAATCGCAGAAAATGATTTCATGCAGTACAAGATACCGACACGACAGGATGTGGGACATATCAACGTCGAATTTGAGACAAGCTATGAGCCTTCAGGCCCATTTGGAGTCAAGTCAATCGGCGAGATAGTTATCAATACACCGGCTCCTGCACTGGCACATGCCATTTATCGCGCAACAGGTGTGTGGCACAGGACAGTTCCGTTTACCCCTGAGAAAATACTTATGGGAATGGTAGACCTTGACTGGCACGAAAAGGATCTAAGAGTGAAATGATTCATATCATATACATGGCGGCTGGAAACAGCCGCCGTTTTGGAAGTAACAAGCTGTTTTATGAGCTGGATGGAAAACCTATGTACAGGCATCTGCTTGAACGTTTGGTAGAAATTAAAGATAGATATAATAAATTAAAAAATGCAGAATCGAATAACCCGGTCATAGATGTAACCGTCGTTACACGTTACCGGGAAATATTGGACTACTGCTCATCTATCCCTGATTGCCATGCAGTCTTAAGTCCGGACAGCGAAAAAGGCATATCCTACACCATAAAGGCAGGAATTATGGCTGTGCAGGAGCAGAAAAAGACCGGTATGCAGATGTGGCAAAGCAGTGTGTGGCAGAAAAAGCCGAAAAAAAACAGTGGCTCGTTACATAATACAGCCGAAACAGAGGACTGCTACATGTTTGCAGTAGCTGACCAGCCATATTTGAAAAGTCAAAGCGTGATTAAATTAATTGACAAAGTACTTGAAAATAAAGGAAATAAGCAATTAGTATTTTCGCTTCGCTGTGGAGATGCCGTAGGTAATCCGTGTGTATTTCATTCATCGCTTATCCCGCAGCTTTTATCACTGGAGGGAGATAAGGGTGGCAGAAGTGTGGCAAAGAAGTATGACTGTGTATATGTGGATATCGCAGATGAACGTGAGCTGATGGATATAGATACCTTATCAAATTCAAAACATACAGTGACATTATAAAAGCTATTATGAAAGAGCACTGTATCAGTGCATACCGAATGTATATTTTATTCAAATTCCCATATACTACCTCCAAAGCATGAATGCAAATGCAAAAAAGTAACCGGAGGACAATAAAGTGAAAATCACAGGATTGACCAGAAGAGTAGATTCCCTCGGCAGAATAGTCATACCAAAGGAGCTTCGCAGGATGCTGCATATAAAAGAGGGAAGCCCACTGGAAATATATATGGATGCGGACGAGACGATAGTGCTAAAGAAATATTCGCAGGTGGGAAGCCTGAAGAATATATCACAGGCATATGCACAGAGCCTGTCAAAGGTAACAGGAGCCATGGTATGTGTGGCGGATAGGGATGAGATAATAGCGGCAGCCGGTAAAAACCACAAAAATTATATAGGCAAGTCTTTGTCAAAAGAACTCGAGAATATTATGGATAAGAGAAAAAGTGCATTGTACAGTAAAAAAGACGATACCCTGATACCTGTGGTGAAGGACGATAAAGCTGACTGTGAAGCGCAGGCAATAGCAGTAATAGTGCATGATGGTGATAGTGCGGGAGCCGTTATACTATGTACCTTTGATGAAAAAGCCGATAAGTCTGAGATTGCCGAAAAGCTGGCGGGTGCAGCAGCAGAATTTCTGGCTGACCAGCTTGGCTAGAGATAGCGAAAAGCATTGTAAAAAACTATTTACTTGACTACAACAGTAATAAAGATGTAAAATAGTTTGATAAAGGGAGCAATTAGCTTCCTTTTGTGCTATAAAGGTATATAATAGAAAATTAATCAATTATTAATTATCTGATGTTGAGGCATTGTAGTATAATAGACAGTACATATTGGATATAGTTGTCAATTATCTATAAAGTATGCCGATATACAATGGTATACCGATAGTTTGGAGGTAACGTTTAGAAATGGCAAAACAGAAAAAGAAAAAGAAGAAAAAGCAGCATCGCGTTTTCTGGTTTTTCATAAAGCTTCAGATTTTTCTGATGGTACTGATTCTCGGTGGATTATGCTTTTATTACTTTGGAGGCTATGCAGACAAGGTTGCGAAGCTTCACTCAGAGGCGGTAGAGCTCGTGCAGAAATCTGACAAAAACACATTTTTACCGGCGCGCACGAGTACACTCTACGATACAAACGGTGATGAGATATCCGAGACGGCCACTACCAAAAAGGCTGACTATGTGAAGTATGAGGATATACCGCAGAACTTCGTAAACTGTATGGTCAGCATCGAGGACAAGAAGTTCTATAAGCACAATGGTGTGGACATAAAGGCAATAGTGCGTGCCGCAAAGTCAATTATAAAAAACAAGAGAATTACCCAGGGTGGCAGTACCATCACGATGCAGCTCGCCCGAAATATTTACCTGGATACGAACAAGAACTGGCAGCGAAAAGTCAAGGAAATGTTCATAGCGATGGCGCTGGAAAAGAAATATTCAAAGAACGATATTATGGAGTTCTACCTGAATAATGTCTATTTCATGAACGGATATTATGGTATTCAGGCAGCGTGCCATGGCTATTTTAACTGTGAGCTTTCGGATCTTGATTTGTCGCAGACTGCCTTTTTGTGTGCGATTCCGAACAGCCCGACATACTATGACCCGATAAACAATAAGGATCATACATTGACACGTCGTAATCTCATATTGAAAAATTTAAAGGAAGATGGCAAAATCACACAGCAGGAATATGAGGCCGCCATAAACGAGGAGATTACCCTCAATATGCCTGAGAAGGATGACACGGTCAAGTACAATTATGTGGATACCTATGCATATTACTGCGCTACGAGGGCACTCATGGAGAATGAGGGCTTCAAGTTCAAGTATTACTTTGATTCAGACGATGAAGAAAAGGAGTATGATGCTTCATATGATGAGATGTATTCATATTGTCAGAAAAAGCTTTACTCAGACGGTTACAAGATTTATACATCAATTGATCTGACTATGCAGCAGCAGCTTCAGGATTCAATTGACCTGACGCTTTTGGACTTTACAGACACGACCGATGATGGCACATTTAAGCTGCAGAGTGCTGCAACCTGTATAGACAACGACACAGGCGAGGTGGTTGCAATAGTTGGTGGACGAAGCCAGGATGCGGTCAGTCATACGCTAAACCGTGCTTTCCAAAGCCATCGCCAGCCGGGAAGCTCAATCAAGCCGCTCATTGTGTATACACCATCATTTGAGCGTGGTAAGACACCGGATACCATCGTAAATGACCACAAGTTTGATGGAGGACCGTCTAACTCGGGTGATTCATATTACGGTGATGTGACTATCAGGTTTGCCGTTCAAAAGTCACTGAATACTGTAGCATGGCAGCTATATGATGAGCTCACACCAAAGGTAGGCTTACAGTATCTCAAGGATATGAATTTTACCAATATCGTAAAGGATGACTATGTCACAGCAACAGCACTTGGAGGTTTTACAACAGGTGTATCCACACTGGAGATGGCATCTGCATATTCAACACTTGAGAACGATGGAATGTACAGGAATCCGACCTGTATAAAGTCGATTGTGGATTCTGACAACAATATCATATATACATCATCGCAGAAGGACACCATCATATATACAGAGACAGCATCACGTATGATGACAGATGTCATGACAGATGTTATGAAATCAGGAACCGGACGTAGCGCTAATCTGGACAATGGCATGCCTTGCGCCGGCAAAACAGGAACAACAAACGATAAGAAGGATGGCTGGTTCTGTGGCTTTACCAGATACTACACCACATGTGTATGGGTAGGCTGTGATATGCCTGAGTCAGTCAAAAAGCTGACAGGAAGCTCTTACCCGGCAGAAATATGGAAGAACTACATGGATCAGATACATGCTGACCTTACACCAATAGATTTCCTGCCATATGCTCAAATATCGGATGATTATCAGGACAGCCAGGAGACACAGGATACACCTGCCGATGACCAGACGCAGAATAATCCTACAGATCAGACAGTGACCACACCTGATGCAGGAACTAAAGCACCGGATAAGACCGCAACAGACCCGAATAAGACAGATGCTGCTGGTGGCAACACAGGT
>UMHA01022561.1_pt1 | contig 10146 bp, 9 predicted proteins | sample 1965401 | NCBI WGS metagenome assembly UMHA01 (sample SAMEA4836085, study PRJEB28245) | human gut metagenome | biome: gut microbiome; material: fecal sample | place: Denmark | collected 2008 | reverse complement strand
CCAAGTATATCCATACCCTACCTCCTCAGGCGATGACCGCCAGAACCGTGCCGGTCTCCACCACGGCGCCCTTGCTCACGGCTATCTGAGCTATGGTGCCGCTCTTGGTGGCCACTATCTCGTTTTCCATCTTCATGGCTTCCAGAATCATGATGACATCGCCCTCTTCCACATGCTGACCCTGGGCGACGTTTATCTTCAGTATGTTGCCGGGCATGGGGCTCTTCACCGGTTCGCCGGCGGCTACAGATACCGGAGCTGCTGCGGCAGGTGCAGCGGCTGCTGCGGGGGCTGACGCCGCGGGTGCGGCAGGGGCGGCGGGAGCCGCCAGCTCGTACTCGTCCACCAGCATGGCTTCGCCCTGTTCTACCTCTACTTCGTATACACGATTATTCAATGTTACCTTATACTTCATCTTCCTTGACCTCCTTGATGGATATGAATCTCAGCTGGTTTAAGGGCTTGCCCAGAGTGTCGGCCACAATGGCCATGACCATGGCGGCATCCCTGGGGTCGGTGTCATAGAGCTTCAGCTCTCCGGCAGTACCGGGAGCCGCCGCACTTGCTGCAGGGGGAGCCGAGGTGGCCGCTGCAGCTGCGGCCGCAGCCCGGGCTTTCTTTGCCCGGCTCACCATTATTGCTCCCATGATCATCATGACTGCCATAAGCAGGATCAGACCAACGAACACCACAGCATAGCCCAGCAGAGCGACTATACCCGCGTCGGCTATTGAAATGTTTACAAGATCGTCCATTTAAATCCTCCATTCGCCGCTGTGTGCGGCATAAACAGAAATAAAATGTTATTTGCTCATATCTCCCGGATGGAGTAGCGAACCACGTGCTCCTCCGCTTCCCGGCGCTTCTCAAAGAAGTTCTCCGCCACCTGGGGGAAGGCGATATAGCTGAGCACGTCCTCCTCACAGCGGGCAGTGTCGCCCAGATACTCCTTGGCCTTTTCAAAGGTGTCGGCGGGGAGTGTGGCGGCGTAGCGGCCCTCTATGGGCTTTTCGTCACCAAGAATCTTTGCCCGGACCTCAGGGTCGATGGGGGCTGGAGTCTTGCCGTATTCGCCGCGGCAGTAGGCCTTCATCTCGGCACCCACATTCTTGTAGCGCTCGCCGGAGAGGACGTTCTGCACTGCCTGAGTGCCCACCAGCTGGCTGGTAGGAGTGACCAGGGGAGGATAGCCCATGTCCTTGCGTACCTTGGGGGTCTCCAGCAGAGCCTCGTCAAACTTGTCCAGGGCATTCATCATCTTCAGCTGGCTGAGAAGGTTGGAGAGCATGCCGCCGGGTATCTGGTAGTTGAGGCACTGAGTGTCGGTAGCCATGGAGATGGGGTTGAGTGTACCGTCGGCAAGGTACTCCGCCCGAATGGGCTTAAAGTAGTCGGCCATGGCGTAGAGCACGTCCTCCTTGAGCCCGGTGTCGTAACCCAGCTCCCGCAGAGCATAGTTCATAGTTTCGGTGGCAGGCTGGGAAGTGCCGCCGGAGAAGGGGGAAATGGCGGTGTCGATAACGTCGGCCCCGGCCTCAATAGCCTTGAGATAGGTCATGAAGGCAAGACCGGTGGTGCAGTGGGTGTGGAGCACCAAAGGCAGGTCTACCGCGTCCTTGATGGCGCTGACCAGGTCATAGGCGCTCTTGGGGGAGAGGATGCCGGCCATATCCTTTATACAGATGGAGCCCACTCCCATGCGCTGCATTTCCTTGACAATCTCCACATACTTGTCCAGGGTGTGCACTGGACTGGTGGTGTAGGAGATGGCGCCGGAGGCCATAGCTCCGCTCTTCACCGTCTCCTCTATGGCAACCTTCAGGTTGTCCATGTCGTTGAGAGCGTCGAAAATGCGGATGATGTCTATGCCGTTCTTTACCGCGGCGCGGACAAAGCGCCGCACCACGTCGTCGCTGTAATGCTTGTAGCCCAGAATGTTCTGGCCACGCAGCAGCATCTGCAGCTTGGTGTTGGGCATCTTTGCCCTTATTTTCCGCAGCCGCTCCCAGGGGTCCTCATTCAAAAAGCGCAGGCACACGTCAAAAGTGGCTCCGCCCCAGCACTCCACCGAGTAGAAACCCGCCTGGTCCATCTTTTCCAGGATGCCCTCAAACTTCTCGTAGGGCAACCGTGTTGCTATAAGCGACTGATTCGCGTCCCGCAATATAGTCTCTGTGATTCCGACTCTTTTCATATACCCTCCATCCGGATATTTATTTAAACTGATATTCTTTCATCTGCCTTACAACGTCTATTATGCTGCCGTCTCTGGCTTCAACAATGCCTACGACTCTGTCGCCAAACTCAATTTTTTCGGGTTTGCCCACAATGGAATAGGCTATGTCCCGAAGTTGTTCTATGGTGTATACGGGAGCGCCGCATTTTTTAGCGGCCTCCATAAGATCCTGACGGGCTGGATTTACAGCTATGCCGTAATCAGTGACCACCACGTCTACGGTGTCTCCTGGCGTGGTAACGGTAGTGACTTCAGTACATACCGCGGGGCTTCTACCCTGTATCAGGGGAGTGATGACTATAGTACACTTTGCCCCTGCCGCCGTGTCTGGATGACCGCCCTGGGCTCCGGTTATCATGCCGGTGGAGTCGGTTATGACGTTGCAGTTGAAGTGGGTGTCCACCTCCAGGGCGGCCAGAATAACGTAGTCCAGCTTGTTTACATAGGCACCCTTGTTCATGGGGTTTGCATATTCACTGCCGGTGATCTCAATATGGCGGTCTGGATGTTCCCGTATAGATTGAACTGCGCCCAAGTCAAAATCCTGGGTATCTACCAGCTTGCCGATAAGGCCCTCCTCCATGAGACGAACCATGGGAGTGGCTATGCCGCCAAGACCCAGACTCATGTGTATGTTGCGGCTGCGCATCTGTTCGGCCAGATATACTGTGGAGGCGATGGATGCTCCGCCAACGCCGGTTTGATATACAAAGCCCTCCTTGAAGTACGGGGCTGCCGCCACAAAGTCACTGCAATAGCGGGCCATCATAAGCTTCCTAAGGTCGGTGGTGGGCTTTGCTGCGCCGGTGGCGATTTTGTCCGGATTGCCTATGGCATTAACTACACATACGTAGTCCACATTTACCATGGAGATGCTCGCGGGTATATTGGGGAAGGGGACCAGGGTATCGGTAACGGCCACTACCTTGTCGGCATACTGGGCGTCGGCGTAGGCGTAGCTCAGTACACCGCAGTCGGATTTGCCGCCTACGGCTCTCAGATTGCCGTATTCATCTGCCGTTGGAGCGCCGATGAAGGCCACGTCGATATGTATACGGCCTTCCTCTATAGCACGAACCCGGCCACCGTGGGAATACATCACGGCGATATTTTTCAGCTTGCCGTTGCTTATGGCCTCGCCTATATGGCCACGTACGCCGGAGGAATAGATTGAGGTGATGGTGCCGTCTTCAATATATGGAAGTATTGGGTTGTTGGCTTTGCCCAGAGAGGAAGCGCAGAGTGCGATATCCTTTATGCCCATCCGGTGTATTTCATCCATGACCATGTTCAGGACGTAGTCACCCTCCCGGAAATGGTGGTGGAAAGAGAGCGTCATGCCGTCTTTTATGCCGCATTTCAGTATTGCCTCATGGATGGAATCCACCAGCTTGCTGCGTCTAGGGTCACACAGGGCCCTCACTGTGGGTGCAGCTTTTTTGTATTCCTTGTTGTCGTTATAAAAACTTCCTCTGAATATATCCCTGCCTGTTGCGGTCATAACCTCTTCGGGAATATCCCGTCCAACTGCGTTTATCATACCAGATCCCCCTCGTAAATACCGGCGGCCTTGGCCAGCATCAATGTGCGTTTTGCCCCGTCATAAAAGGCAATGTCTATCATTTTCCCGTCTACAGTAAAGACTCCAATCCCCTGAGCCTTCTTAGTGTCGATCTCTCTGACCACCTTCTCGGAGAAGATGATGTCCTTTTTGCTGGGAGTAAACACCTTGTGTACTATAGGTATCTGCCGGGGATTGACCAGAGATTTTCCGTCAAAGCCCATAAGATGTATCTCCTCAGTCTCTTTTTCAAAGCCTTCCATGTCATCCAGATTGGTAAATACAGTATCAAAGCACTGCACTCCGGCGGCTCTGGCAGCGATTATCATCTGCTGCCGGGCTCCTGCCAGCTCTACGCCGGTAAAGCTGATATGGGTTTGCAGGTCTTTGGTATAATCTCCTCCGGAAAGGGCTATGCCAATGAGCCGTTCACTTGCCCGGCAAATTTCGTAGGCGTTGATGACACCAAGACAGGACTCCAGAGCGGCCATCAGCAGAGTACTGCCCTCCTCCCGGCCAAACTCCCGCTCGGCCCTGGCTGTGGCCTCCTCGATAATGTTCACATCCTTGGCACAGGTGCATTTTGGTATGCGTATGACGTCCGCACCGCCGGCTACACATACCCGGACATCCTCCTGCCAGTGGGGAGTGTCCAGCCCGTTTATGCGGACTACCCGTTCTACGCCACGATAGTTGATTTCTCTGAGAGCGTGATACAGAGAAAAACGAGCAGCATCCTTCTGGTTTTCGGCTACGGCGTCTTCCAGATCCAGCATGATGGAATCAGGCTTATATATATAGGGGTCTTTTATTAGCGCAGGCTTCTGGCAGTTGAGAAACAGCATCGAACGGCGCAGCCGCTTTTTTGCAGCTTGGTCTATCATCTTATTGCACCTCCCCAGGGCACATCATGCTCGGCTGCATCTGCCGCACGCAGCACCGCACACTCAAGTCTGGCTTTAAGCGTGCAGTCCAAAGCTCCTTTGTCCACAACTATCACGTTGGCATCGCTCACGTCCAAAGCCTCCAGCCGCTCAATGATGACCCGGCGTATCTGTTCACCGAACTGATGTATAACCGGACTGCTTATGGACAGATCAATACTTCCTTTTCCGGGACTGACGCTTATCATAGCATCGCTGGATTCCAGCGTGCCGGCAGTAGCGGCATGTTTTATTTTCATGACAATTTCCTCCAGTTAAGTTTAATGTAAGGATTATATATGTAGATTTTATAATAAATATGGCAAAAACGGTAATTCATAATCGACGGTTTGAGAATTACAAAAAGCTATGACCTTATCGGCCTGCCCTGCCTTGAAAATGTTTCTGCGCCTGTGATATGATGACGGCATGGAAATACCGGGAGGTGCATATGGAAAACTCTTTTTTCACAGCCTGCTCAATTCCGAAGGAACTTTATCCGGAGTATGAAACGCTCCTGGCCCGATGCGGTCTAAGGGACGAACATGACGGGGATTTCTATGTGTTATGTATTGATGAGGATGGGAAACTGCTGGCCAGTGGCTCACGCAGAGGCAATGTGCTCAAACAAATTTGCGTATTGCCGGAAGCGGAGGGCCTGGGACTTTGTGCAGAAATAGTAACCGAACTAATCCAAAACGAGGCGGAGCAGGGAGAGACCCATCTGTTCCTCTATACATCGCCGGATCATGAGGAAATATTTGATTCTTTGGGTTTCAGCCCTATTATAAGCACCGGCAGTATGCTTATGATGGAAAACCTCCGTGGCGGCTTTAAGAGCTGGCTCTCCTCTCTGCCCCACTTCAGCGGAAAGGTGGGGGCGGTGGTCTGCAACTGCAACCCTTTCACCCTGGGTCATCGGCATCTCATTGAGACTGCTGCGGCCCGGTGTGATGAGCTGCTGGTGTTCGTGCTCAGCGAGGATCTGTCCATGTTTCCCACCGATGTCCGCTTTGAACTGGTGAAGGCAGGTACCCGGGATATCCCCAATGTCCATGTACTGGAAAGCCATGATTACATAATATCCAGGGCCACTTTCCCTACTTATTTTATAAAGGAACAGTCCGGCTGCACTGAGGCAGCCTGCGAATTGGATGTGGCCATCTTTGCCGAAAAGATTGCCCCGGCGCTGAAAATTACGGCCCGCTTTGTGGGTCAGGAACCCTATGACCCAATAACCCGGGCTTATAATGAAGAACTGAAAACCGTGCTGCCTCGGCATGGCATCGATTTGGTGGAGCTGCCGAGATATATGGACATTTCAGCAGGTAAAGTGCGCAGAATGATAAGTGAGGGGAGGCTGGCGGAGGCGAGAAATATGCTTCCGGAAACTACCTATGAATACTGTGAACGTCACTTTGGAACAGGTATTGTACTTCAGAGATAGGCGGAGCAAGATCCAGGCTGAATTACTGGAACGCTTTGGTATGCCTCTGATATCCTTTACCATGAACATAGCCGGCCCGCGCAAGCGTTTCCCTCTGGCCGAGTTTGCCTTTGACAGAAGTCTTGAGGTCTTGAGGGAGACCCTGGGGGCTCCGGTCTGCTTCAGGGAGTTGCGCTGTGAGGCGGGATGCGGAGCCTTTCTGGTTTTTGACAGGAGTGCATCGGAACTGAAAGAGATCTGCCTTGGCATTGAAAATGAAAGCCCAGTGGGACGTCTTCTTGACCTTGACGTCATAGGCACCGATGGGGTGAAGCTGAGCCGCAGTGAAGAACGAAGATGCCTGATCTGCGGCGGCCCGGTCACACCATGCGCCAGATCCAGAGCTCACAGCCTTAAAGAGCTTGAGGCGGCGACGGCAGAGATACTTGAAAAGTTTGCTGCGGAGAAAACGGGAAAACTGGCCGTCCGTGCTTTGCTGGATGAGCTGTATTTTACCCCAAAACCGGGACTGGTGGATTCGGCCAACTGTGGCGCCCACAGGGATATGGATTTGCCGCTGATGGAAAAGAGCGCTTTGAGCTTGGAGGGCTACTTTTCCGCGGCAGTGTCTCTGGGATTGGAAGGCGGAGAAGATATGCCCCGTAAACTCCAGGAAGCAGGTATGGCTGCTGAGAGGGAGATGTTCTCGGCAACCGGGGGAGTAAACACCCACAAGGGAGCAGTGTTTTCCCTTGGACTCCTGTGCGCCGCTGTGGGTGCGGTGCTCTCAGGCGGTGCTGATGACGTCTTTTCTGCGGCGGCGGCTATAGCGTCCGGGCTCTGTGTGTACACCACCGGCAGTCACGGAGAAGAAACGGCCAGACTCTACCACTCCGGAGGAGCCCGCAGTGAGGCTTTAAAAGGCTTTCCCCATGTTAAGCGGGCTATGGAAGAACTGCTGGCTGGAAAGGGAAAATTGGAAGTCCTGCTGGGCATCATATCTAGGTTGGAGGACACAAACCTGTTGTGGAGAGGAGGAAAGAGCGGACTGGATTATGTGCAGAGGGAGGCAAAGGCCATCCTTACCGCCCCGGCTGCCGACCACGAGAAACTGACGAGGGAGCTTGACCGGCGCTGCATAGAAAAGAATCTGAGTCCGGGAGGGGCTGCCGACGTCTTTGGGGCGGCACTGTTTCTCAGCTATATTGCCGCACCGGAGCAGAGCCACAGATAAGCCCGTGCTGCCCATTGACTTTGGGGGAAAAACCTTTATTATATACTTACCGGCAAGAAGTGCCGCGGATGAACCAAAGTCACCAGGGAACAGGAGCTTATAAATGCGCGATTTTGACTGGCAAATAATAGTTACCCTACACAGAACATCCAGTATAACAAAGACGGCCGAAAGACTGTTTATTTCGCAGCCGGCGCTGACAAAGCGCATTAAGGGCATAGAGGACGAGCTGGGAATAACTCTGCTCATCCGCAACTACCAGGGTTCGTTTTTTACCCCGGAGGGCGAGCGTATAGCCAGAAAGGCCGAGCGGGTGGTTGCCGCCATACAGGAGACAAAAGATGAGGCCTCTGCCCATAATCGGGGGGAAAAGGGGAGTATACGCCTTGGTTTTCCATATGCCTTTATCCGTCATGTCCTCCCTGCTATTCTCAGCGAATTTGCGGGGAGATACCCTAATGTGGATATAGACATCCTTACCCTTCCCAGCCAGGAGTTGGTAAAATGTGCCGAAGATGGAAGCATAGATGTATGCCTTGCCAGATACGGCGCCGAGGAATCCTTTCTGGAGAGGAAACTCTTCAGCGAAGACCAGGCATATGTGGTGTACAACAAACCCTTTGAGCTGGCAGAGTTGAAGGATATGCCTTTTATAGAATTTGCAAAAAATCCCGGTACAACCTCGGCACTGCGGCGTTGGTGGAATGAACGTTTTACCACCAGTCCCAACGTGCGCTTTAAGGTGACTACCAGTGACGCATGCATCTCCATGATTCAGCATGGGCTGGGCTGCGGCTTTATATTGGATTCCCGGTATTTCGGGCTTACGGATAACCTCTACTCTCTTCCGCTGGAGTATTTGGATGGAACCAAACTCACCAGAAAGACCTGGCTGTTTTACCGGAAAGAGGTTCTGGCAAATCCTGTGGCAGTAAACTTTATCCGGCTTATAGAGGAGCAGGAGTATGAAAAGCTCTGAATTTTGAAAGCCCCAATATAGTGTTTAAAAATTGCTCTACAGAAGCCTGTAGAGCAATTTTTAAACCATATGGTTAAATCAGGCTTTTTTAACCGCCCGGTTGCTTTTTAATATCTCCAGCGCCTGCTTATCGGTGAGGAGCAGTAATATCATCAGTGCAGCGCCAATGTAAGAAGAGATTCGCTCAGGCAATATCATGATGCATCCTGCGATTGCCCAGAGCACCCTGCGCCATACTGGCAGCTTGTAATTCAGGAAGCCCTGCAGCCCAACGGACATGGCAAACACGCCCAGCAGGCAGAAGACGATGGCAATAATGACATTGGGGACGGTACCGATGAGGCACAGCTCAGGCTGCAAAGCCAGACAGAAGGCAACCAGCATAGCCGGAATGGCAATATAGAAAGCGCAGTAGCCAATCTTGGAGGAGGATTCCTGAGCAATAGGCCCGGCGGCAAAAGCAGCCATAGCCACAGGCGGGGTAATGGCGCTTATGGAGCCAAAGTAAAGCACGAAAATGTGGGCTGCGATTTTGGGCACGCCCATGGTGACAAGAGCGGGGGCGGCGGTGATGGCCAGAAGAATATAGCAGGCTGCCGCCGGGAGACCCATGCCAAGAATAATGGAAGTGAGAGCTACCAGGAGCAGCAGGAGAATCAGCTTGCCCTGGGCAATGGCTATCATCACGGAGGAAAGCTTGGTTATCAGTCCTGATGTCTGAAGTCCCAGCAGGATCAAACCGGCACAGGCGCAGGCGGCCATGGCAGTAAGGCAGCTCTTGGAGGTGCCTACAAGGATCTTTACGAAATTATTTTTGAGGGCCTGGCGCATCTCTTTCTGAGGGAGAGCCAGCAGTATCATGGCGTAGATGGAGTACATACATGAGCGGTATGCAGGCAGCTTCATTGCGGCCATGGTGTATACCAGAATTACAAGAGGTATGATATAGACCCAGGAATAATGCCGCATAACGTCCTTGAATCTGGGAATGGCTGCAGGGTCAACGCCCTTAAGACCTTGTGCGCCTGCACGCAGGTCGACGGCAAATACAAGAGCCAGATAGTAAAGAATTGCCGGAATAAACGCTGCAAGACATACTTCCCAATAGGTTATGCCTACGGTGTCGGCCATAAGGAAGGCAGCGGCACCCATGACGGGGGGCATTATAAGACCACCGGTAGCAGCGACTGCAACAACTGCGCCAGAATACTTGGCGTCGTATCCGCTCTTTTTCATCAGTGGGATGGTGATGGAACCGGTAGCGGCCACATTGGCAACGGCAGAACCGGAGATGGAACCGAACAGTGCGCTGGAGAAGATGGCTGCCTTTGCAGAGCCGCCACGGACCTTACCCAGAGCACAGTTGGCCAGATCCAGGAAGAATTGTCCGCCACCCAGCACTTCCAGCAATGAGCCGAATAAAAGGAATATGTATATCTGCTCTGTGGAGCAGCCCAAGGTGCTGGAGAAAATACCTTCCGTGCAGTTGTGTGCCATGGAGATTATCTTGCTGTAAGATACTCCACTGTGTTTGAGACTGTCAAAGGGAATATAGTTGCCGAAGCGTGCATAGAGAAGAAACACGATGCCGATTATGGGCATTGCCCAACCGGTACGATATTTTGTAGCAAGCAACACCATCACAATGAGGATGGTACCGAAAATCATGTCGGAGCTGGAGGGAAAGACAAGCCGGCGTCCCGTCTGCATATCCATCCAGTTAAGGGCAATGTCTGCGCATATAATCAGGGCCAGTACTGCCAAAAGCAGGTTGAAAATATATACGG
>UMHA01002942.1_pt1 | contig 10164 bp, 5 predicted proteins | sample 1965401 | NCBI WGS metagenome assembly UMHA01 (sample SAMEA4836085, study PRJEB28245) | human gut metagenome | biome: gut microbiome; material: fecal sample | place: Denmark | collected 2008 | reverse complement strand
TTGGGAGACCGTTGGCAGAGGGGTTTCCAGACCCGTTTCGCCGTTCCCGGCACCGCCGATGCAGTCGGCGAGGTGCTTGCGGCCATTTCCGAGCGTTTCCCGGAGATCGAGATCTACGGGCGCATCGACACGCCCAGCTCGCTGACGGTTGATGGGCAAGACGGCGGCGGGCTTGGCACGGAAGTCCTTTCATGCGGGGTTTCCAAGCGCTGCTATTGGTCGCCAGCGGGATTCCGGTCGATCGGATGGAACGAGGACGGGGTTCCAGGATGCACCGATGCGTTCGCATCCTGCGCCGACGGGCTCACCGCAAGCCTGCTGTTGCGGTTGCCCGGCGCGTTCTCGGTCTGCGGGCGCGGGGCGAAGCAGCGCGCCCAAATGGGTGCGGGCGATCATGTTGTCCTGCACATGAACATCGATGCGCACGCTTCCGAGATCGGACCCAATGCGCTCAACAGGGGGTTCTGCGAGTTCGTCGGAGGGTCTCACGGAGAGGATCCTTCTTTCGAGGTCGCGGTGAAGACGCCGGAGGGCAAGGCGCTCGGCCAGCTGACGCTTACCCGCGAGGAATCGTTCGCCGTGGCGTTGAACATCGGGCGCCTTGCTGCGAAGGTGGCGAATGCCGACCCGTTCCAAGTCGAGCTGGAATGCGTCGATCCCGACGGCGCATGCGACATCGCTCCGCTTTTGGCGTTCAAGAAGTCCAACAAGCTTGCGTCCGTCTAGTGTCGCGGGTGTGATGGACGTCAGTCGTCTGATGAGCGAACGCTACAGAGCCAAGTTCGAGGAGGTCGAAACCCATGCCAAATCATCTTGCTGGCGATGCAGCGACTGATGTCAGCGGTTCGTCGTCGCGCCGTTTCGAGCTCGATCCTGCCGCTCCGTGGGGCGGCGTCGATTTCCGTGCGATGGACTGGACACCTTACGGCATCTCTGATTTCGACCAGCTCGATGACGACCGCAAGCTGCTCTTGTGCATGGCGGCCTACTACACCGATTTCGACTTCGATCCGCTGTTCAAACGGGGCGATCGCATGGCGGCCGTCGATGAGCTCGATTTGAAAGACGCGGTGAAGCTCGTGCAGCCGCTCGACGAGCGCTTGCTGCGTGGGGCGGTCTTGCGCAGGGAGGCACTCGAGGGAGGATGGGCGCCCTGCTTCAAGCGCGTTCTCGACCGCATAGAGGGACGCTGCGGCATGACTCTGCGCATCCCCTGCATTCCGCTGAACTCAGGAATCAGCGATGCGCTGTGCTATGCGCACGGCGAGGGCAGGTGGCTGTGGTACGAAGAGGACGCCGAGGTGTTCAGCATGCTCGCGGAGCGCGGCGCCTCGTTCAGGATTCCTTGGGAGTTCTCCGCGACCTCGCCGAGCCCCGTCTACGATGACGACTCCAAGCTCCGGGCGTTTTTCCATTTGCCCGGGGAGGTGCGTCGCATCTTCCTTGAGAGCAGGAAGTGGAGCCTCGACGGGCTTGACTTCGAGAAGGCGTCCGTGCGCAAAGAGCTGCTTGCGAGTTGGAACGCGGATGCGTATCGGTGGCTGCGCGACCATGTTCCGGACGCGCTCCGCACGATCAAGCCGAAGGATGTCGAAGGGACGCTGCTTTCCGATGCCTTTTACGAAGGCAAGAGCCGTCATCGGGACAAATCCGCTGATCAGGCGTGCGTTGGTGCCATCCGAAAATGGGACGCCAAGACGGCGAAGGCCTTCGCTTCGACGGTGCGCGAGCACGATTTCGACGCGGCGGACGAGGCCTTGCGATCCGTTGGGGCGGGGTTCCCCGGCGGCAAGTGGGACATCGAACTGTGGGTGGACTGTGCCAAAAAGCTCGATCGCGAAGCGTTCGACTACCTGCTCTCCCGCGGATTCAATTTCCCCACGGCGGTCGAAAGAATCGAGCTTCCGGAAAAGCATCCGGCCAAGCTCGAGGGCTGTTTCGTGACGGATGTCATGGCGTCGCTTAAGTCGTATTACGAGAAACAGCGCAAGCTTCATTACGACTCGGTATCCGGAAAGTGGGATGAGGTTGCCGAGGGCGTCAAGGGCGACGCGCGGTACATGCTGGAAACCCTCTGCGATCTTGGCTGCAGGATGCCGGACGTCAATCGGCTGACCTGTATGCAGGAGAAATTGAAGGATCGGCGCGGGTTCGGTCCGAAGCTGTACTTCTTCGGCCCTGGCTTTAGCTATGTCGTCGCCAAGTGGCCGCGCGATGTCGAGCTGCTACGCAAGGTGCGTGCGTCCGGGTTTCCTGTTGGCGGTACGGCGGAGCAGGGGATTGCGTTGGAATTCGCTTTGAGGGGCGGCGGCGCGCCGTCTGCCCGAGCGCTGGTCGAAATGGGGTTCAAGATGCCTGCGAAGCACTGGTTCCAGTTCTCCATCGTCTCTCAGAAAGAGCTGACTCCCCTGGAGTTTCAAGAGGCGTACGATTTCGCTCGCGAGCAAGGTTGGGATGTCCGATGAAGAGTCATTTTCGTGTGCCGATCATCTGTCATTTGGCTAGGGGAGCAGGAGGTCCGAACGATGGCATTGATCGACGTTGACGCTCTGAGATACTACCTTCTCGATTACTGCGGCACCGCCATGTTCGGTGGATTTCCCGCCGCACTGCTCGACGTAGCCGACATCGAGCGTATGTCCGGTGAGGAGCTTTGCCGCAAGGCTGAAGAACTTGGAATCGACCTGCGGCGGTTTGTTATCAAAAGGGAGGGGCAGTTATGACCGAGAATTCTGCGCAGGTCGAGAACTCGCTCGAAGAATTCATCCAGAAGCTGCGTGACTCCTCTCTAAGGGAAGCGCTTGCTAGCTTCGACACGTCCTCTGTTCAAGGGCGCAATGACACGCTTTGGGGCACCTTGCTTGGACTGCTCCGCATAGAGGAAGGATACTCTGCCGGCGATGACGCGCAAGCTGTCGCGCGCTTCTTGTTATCCGCCAAAGACCAGGGACTCCTCTCGGGTGAATGTGAATCCTATGCATTGGGGATGCTCGTTCTCGTCGCTCTTCCCGAGGATCCTGAGCTGTTCCAGCTTCTCGTCGACATCGGTTTCGATTTCACCGCGATATTGTCCGGTCCGCAAGGATGGTGCTGGAAGGTTTTCGTTAACTCCAACAGGATCGGCTACTTGCGGAGCTTAACCGAGCAGGTTCGACTTCAAATGGTGGATGGAGCTGCTGCGGGTGACGGAGACGCTGCGAAAGAGGCGTCGGGGGAATCCGATATGTTCCCGCCTTGCACGATACTCTCTCCCGGCCAACTTGGTCCCTATTACATAGCAGGCTGCACGGTCGAGACGCTCGACGTCGCACGCGAGCTGGGTATCGCATTCGATGCGGTCTCCTGCGATTGCGTACGTGACGTTCTCGTTTGGGCTGCGGATCACGGCGTGATGCCGGCGAAGCTCGCGAAGATCATGCCGGACGCTCCTAACTATCCGACCATTATCAACATACGCGCCTGGCGCTCGGCTGAAGAGTTCGATAACGGCATGCAGGTTGTATCGAGAACGCTCGACATGGATTTGATCCGGGCTTTCCTCGATGCGAATGCGCCGAAGTCGGTTGATTATGCGGCGGCAGAGCAGGCGTCCCGTTCCGATTTGACGGCGTATTACGATTCGCTGGGGATTGCGCCTTTTCCCGAGGAGATCGTAGACGGCTCGTCGTTTGTCCGCGATGGATCGATATGCATTCCCGACGGCGTCCTCAGCGTCGGCGATGGAGCATTCGAGCGGATGGGATCTCGCCTAGAAGGGCAGCTCGAGGAGCTTATCCTTCCCGAATCGCTTACCAGCATCGGCGACTATGCGTTTTCCGGCGTCCCCATTAAGCATGTGGTGCTTCCTCCGGGTGTTCAGAGGTCGTCGTACGCTTCATTCTATGGCACAGACCTCATCACCGTGTACAACACCATCGATCCTCCCTTTGAGTATCCTGGCGACTGGCGGTTCGAGCTCGATCTCTCCTCAGGCGAACAAGTGCGTTCGAAGATCGGCTGGTGGGGCGTGTGCCCGAAGAGGAACTACGCCCGATGCCCCGCCCATTCCCAATTGCGGGACTTCACCGTTGAAGTCAAGGATGCCGACAACGACTCCGTCCTCTATCGGATTTGGCTGCCCCTCGCAACCGTGAAGAACGCCGAGATTCGCTGTCTCTACCTGTCCAACTGGGATTGGAACGCACGATTCCGATTCGAGAAGCTGGATAGCTACTTCGACCGGCTTCCGAACAAGCGGATCAAGATGAGGGTGGCCATCGACCGTTTGAGGTGGCCCGTCGAATTGAAGAAGCAGCGGCGAGGCGTTTATGAGGAATTCCTCCGAAGCAACGCCGCCTTGGCGGGTCAGACCTGCTGCGATATCGACGATCTTGACGAGTTGAAGCTCGTGCTGTCTGAATGCGAAATCGGGTCCCGCATGAGGCCGAAACTCGTGAAGTATGCAAAAGAATCCGGATGTTCGAAGGAGCTGGTGATGCTGCTGGAGGCTGATTAGTTCCGTGATCAAATCGCGTTACGATGAAGATGCGTCGATTGGGGGAGAGGATATAGCTACTTCGATTAGCGCGCTCCATTGATCGCCTTCGACAGCTCGACGTTGCGCATCGCCGCAGCGGAAAATGCTAAGGCGGACTATGTTGTGACGAGCGATCGCCTGTTCCTTCAAGCGCTTCCGGAAGCCTGCATCACTCCCGACCGTGCGGTGGCTTTGCTGGATATTGCGAAGTAAGGTGCCGGCGCGCCTGCTCAACGCCGTCGAAGCCTGATGATCCTGGGGTTTATTACCGTTCAACTGGCCTATAATGTCACGTTGCGTCGACGACCGCGTCCGACGCGCGTGATGAGAAAAAGGGACGGGTGTTTTTTTCTCATTATCGCGAAAACGAGAAAACGCATCCGTCCCTTTTTCTCATCGAGGGAGACTTCCTTGAACGATAACAACACCGCACCCGCGACCGCCCAGGCGGGTCAACCGCGCGAGAAGTTCGCCACGCGCATCGGCTTCATCCTCATCTCCGCCGGATGCGCCATCGGATTGGGAAACGTCTGGCGCTTCCCCTACGTCACCGGCGAGTACGGCGGCGCGGCGTTCGTGATGCTCTACCTGCTCTTCCTCGTCATCCTGGGCCTGCCGATCCTGGTTATGGAATTCGCCGTGGGCCGCGCGAGCCAGAAAAGCTGCGCGCGCAGCTTCAACATCCTGGAGCCCAAGGGCACTAAATGGCACTACTACAAGTGGTTCGCTCTGGCGGGCAACATCATCCTGATGATGTTCTACACGACCGTCGCCGGCTGGATGGTAGCCTACGCGTTCAAGACCGCTGCGGGCGAGTTCAACGGCCTGGGGTCTGAAGAGGTCGCCGGCGTCTTCTCCGCGCTGCAGGCCGACCCGCTCCAGATGTTCGGCTGGATGGCGCTCATCTGCGTGGTGGGCTTCGCCATCTGCGGCATGGGACTGCAGAAGGGCGTCGAGCGCATCACCAAAGTCATGATGGCGGCGCTGTTCGTCGCGATCATCATCCTGGCCATCAACTCGGTGCTGCTGCCCGGCGCGGGGGAGGGTCTGAAGTTCTACCTGATGCCCGACTTCGGGAAGATGATCGAGAACGGGTTCGGCGACGCGGTGTACGCGGCGATGGGCCAGGCGTTTTTTACGCTTTCCATCGGCGCGTCGGGCATGGCCATCTTCGGCAGCTACATCGACCGCGACCGTCGCCTCACGGGCGAGGCCGCCAGCGTCGCTGGCTTGTCGACGATGGTGTCGCTGCTGGCGGGCCTGGTGATCTTTCCCGCGTGCTTCGCGCTGGGCGTGAGCCCCGATTCCGGCCCCAACCTCGTGTTCGTCACGCTTCCCGGCGTGTTCAACCAGATGTGGCTGGGACAGCTCTGGGGCGCGCTGTTCTTCATCTTCATGGTGTTCGCCGCGCTGTCAACCGTCATCGGCGTGTTCGAGAACATCATCGCGTTTGCCATGGACGAGTGGGGGATCTCGCGCATGCGCTCTGTGATCATCAGCGGCGTGCTGATCATCGTCCTGTCCGTGCCGTGCATCCTGGGATTCAACCTGTGGTCGGGCTTCCAGGTCCCCGGCATTGGCGACATCCAGAGCCTCGAGGACTTCATCGTCTCCAACAACGTGCTGCCGCTCGGCGGCCTGTTCTATGTGATCTTCTGCACGAGCCGCTACGGCTGGGGCTGGAAGAACTTCCTCGCCGAAGCCGACCAGGGCAAAGGCGTCAGGTTCGCGTCGTGGGCGTATGCGTGGATCAAGTACGGCATCCCGGTTCTCATGGTGATCATCTTCGTCATGGGCTACATCCCCAAGTTCCAAATCTGGCTGGGGATGGCCTAGCCTCCCGTGGGAATGAGAAAAAGTGACAGTCCCTTTTTCTCATTTGTACGATTCGACCTTCGGTGCTTCGACGAAATCGACGATTCTGTTGTTGATGGTCGATGTCCAGCGGTTGCGTCTTGCCTTTATCCGGGCATAAGGGTACTATCGCAACGTTTGCAAATCCTCTGCGGTTTGCAGAAGGCATATCCGTTTATCAAGAGTCGGGGGAGAGAGTTGGCTCTGCGATCCCGACACCAACCTGGGACGCGATCCCGGGCGGCGGATCGGCGGGACGTTCCGCGCCGCGCGCCACGCGTCTTAAGGTGGTACGGCCGACAGCGATGAAGGAGGAGCTTCATGGCCACTGAACAGCACAACACCTATCTTTTCACGTCCGAATCCGTCACCGAGGGCCATCCCGATAAGATCTGCGACCAGATCTCGGACGCCATCCTGGACGCGATCCTCGAGAAGGAGATCCAGCTTCAGAACGAGGGCTATGTCGCGCCCGACGGCCAGCCCGCCGACGTGACGAAGGTCCGTTGCGCGTGCGAGACGATGGTGACCACCGGCCTGGCCATCGTCGCTGGCGAGATCCGCACGCAGGCGTGGGTGGACGTCCAGTCCATCGTGCGCGACGTCATCACGGACATCGGCTACGACCGCGCCAAGTACGGCTACGACGGTAACACCTGCGGCGTCCTCAACGCCATTCACGAGCAGAGCCCCGACATCGCCATGGGCGTTGACGAATCGTGGGAGACCAAGCAGGCCGCCGCGTCCGAGGATCCCTACGAGAAGATCGGCGCGGGCGACCAGGGCATGATGTTCGGCTATGCGTGCGATGAGACCAAGACCCTCATGCCGATGCCGATCTACCTGGCGCAGCGCATGTCCGAGCGCCTGGCGCAGGTCCGCAAGGACGGCACGCTGCCGTTTTTGCGTCCCGACGGCAAGACGCAGGTGACGGTCCGCTACGTCGACGGCAAGCCCGTCAACGTCGAAAAGGTCGTCGTCTCGTCGCAGCATGCCGACGACGTCGACAATACAACGATCCGCAAGGGCATCATCGACAACGTCGTGATGCCGGTTCTGCAGGACGAGGGCATCGAGCTTTCCGAGACGGCGATCATCCACATCAACCCGACGGGGCGCTTCGTCATCGGCGGCCCGATGGGCGACTGCGGTGTGACCGGGCGCAAGATCATCGTCGACACCTACGGCGGCATGGGCCGTCATGGCGGCGGCGCCTTCAGCGGCAAGGACTGCACCAAGGTCGACCGCTCCGCCGCCTACGCGATGCGCTGGGTGGCCAAGAACGTGGTCGCCGCGGGCCTCGCCAGCCGCTGCGAGGTTCAGATCGCCTATGCCATCGGCGTCGCCCAGCCGGTGTCCCTGATGGTGGACACGTTCGGCACGGCAAAGGTTCCCGAGGCGGATATCGAGAAGGCGATCAACGAGGTGTTCGACCTGCGTCCGGGCGCCATCATCGACGCGCTCGACCTGCGCCGTCCGATCTACCGCAAGACGGCCGCCTACGGCCACTTCGGCCGCGAGCTGCCCGAGTTCACCTGGGAGCGCACCGACCGCGCCGAGGCCCTGCGCAAGGCTTGCGGTTTGGAGTAGATGAACAGTCACTGAGTTTTTCCCGTAACTGACAGAATGGTCGCAAGCGCCGGGTTTCGTCCTGATTTAAGAACGATGAATGAAATTCGGCGCTTTGTCCTGTAACCCCTGCTTTCTTTACGCTGCCGCTTCGGTGAGGGGTTCCGCGCCCTTGCGTCGATCCGCTGGCGGAGCACAGTGCCATATCGCCCTCTCTGTCATAGAGGAATCCGGCCGCAGCGCGCACCGCCGCACCGCGCACCGCCGCAACGGGCTCCTTTGCCGCCGCATACCGGCAATTCCCCGCGATTGAGCCTCCTCCCCGGCCCCCCGATCCGTGATTCGGGCACGTCAGTCCACTTTCGGGGGATATTGCATAGAAGGAAACGGCCCGTGGGATCACGCTTGACCCGATAGGCTGAACCTACCTGGGCAAACATACTCGACCAACCAAGATATTGCTGACCGCCTCATGGATGGGGCCGCTCGATACGGTTCCATCTATGCAAAACGCGCGATTATTGGAGCAGCGAGGCGATAATCGCGTTCGAGCAGCCATGTGCACGCAATCGTCGCCTCTGGCGCGGCATCGCCGCCGAATGCAAACGTCGTAGCCGCGCGGCAGCGCAACGCGAACGTCGCCGGCGTCGATGCCCCTGAAGTCGGACACGTTTTTGCCCTAAACCTGGATTGCGGCGAAAACGAATCGAGGCTCCAATCCGTCCCAGGAGGGGGATTGGAGCCTCGAAGGCATTGATGGTCCGATGGACGCTAGTCGCGCGGTCGCAGCCTATTGATGCAGGCGAAGATCTCCTCGCGACGGGGCATCGCCATGCCGCATTCGAGCGCGCGGGTGCCGCTCACGGCTTCGAAGCCCTTCTCGGCCAGCTCGCCCCAGATCGTGTCGACGACCTCGTGCACGCTCAGACGCGAGAGCAGGTCGCGCTCCATGCATTCCTTTACGATCAGCGACAGCGTCTTCGCCTGCTCGGCGTCGATCATCTGCTCGACGAAGCGCATGTCGGAGCCGACCGACCCGACGCGGATGTCAACGCCGCCGAGCACCTTGGTGCGCAGGCGCTCCGGGCCCTTGGGGGCGTTGCCCTCGCGGCGCTCCTTGTCGGCCTTGCGGGCGTCGGCGGACGTCTTCACGACGAGCGGGTGCTGCGGGGAGACGATGACGCGGTCCGTGTTGGGGCGTGCGAAGCCCTTCGCGCGCGGAACCGCGACGGCGCCCTGCTCGCGGCAGGTCTTGCGGACGAGCTCGCCGATGTCCTCGGGCTCGTACTCGTTCATGCGGATGATCGTGTCGGCCACGTTGAAGAACGCGCCCGAGGAGCCCGCGACGATGATGGTGGAGACACCGGCCTTCTCGTACAGGTCGCGCAGGCGCTCGACGAACGGCGTGATGGGCTCGCCCTCGGGTGCGATGACGGCCTGCATCAGAGGCTCGCGCACCATAAAGTTGGTGGCCGAGGTGTCCTCGTCGATGAGGAACAGGCGGCAGCGCGCTTCGAGCGCCTCGGCGGTGGAGGCGGCTTGCGACGTGGAGCCGCTGGCGTCCTCGGTCCAGAAGCTGTCGGTGGGGATGCCGCTGGGCAGGTTGTTGATGAACAGCGAGATGTCGGTGCCGCGCACGCTGCGGCCGTCCTCGGCGCGCAGCTTGGTCGCGGTCGCGTCGCAGATCACGAACTCGCGGCCGTCGCCGGCGACATGGTTGTACACGCCGTCCTGGATCGCTTTCAGCAGCGTGGACTTGCCGTGGTAGCCGCCGCCGACGATCAGGGTGACGCCGGCGGGTATGCCCATGCCGGCGAGGCTGCCCGCATGGGGCGTCTCGATCGTGACGCGCAGCGACTCGGGCGAGCTGAAGGGCTTGGCGTCGGCCATCGGGCGCTGGGAGATGCCCGTCTCGCGCGGGAGGATGGCGCCGTCGGCGATGAAGGCGACCAGATCGCGCTTGCCGAGCTCGTCGCGGATGGCCTGCTGGTCGTCAGCGAGGTCGACGACCGCCTGAAGCTCGCCTTCGGGATAGCTCACGGCGAGCAGCGAATCGCGGACGATGCGCGGCAGCGCGGTGAAGAACATCTCCTCGAACTCGCGCGTGGCGATGGAGCGCTCGCGCGCGGGGAACGTCGCCTCGAAGCGCATGGCGACGCCCTCGCCGTCGATCGAGCAGGTGGAGCGTTCGATCACCTCGGGTCCGGGGCGGCTGACGCTGAAGG
>UMHA01042857.1_pt1 | contig 10171 bp, 8 predicted proteins | sample 1965401 | NCBI WGS metagenome assembly UMHA01 (sample SAMEA4836085, study PRJEB28245) | human gut metagenome | biome: gut microbiome; material: fecal sample | place: Denmark | collected 2008 | reverse complement strand
CGCAAGATACTGGGTCATAGTTCCGATACCCGGACCGATCTCCAGTATAAAATCATCCTTCGTGATACCCGAAGACTCAATGATCTTTTCCAGAACATGCTCGTCGATCAGAAAATTCTGACCAAACCTTTTCTGGAAAACAAAATGATACTTTTGAAGGACTTCAATGGTATATTTCGGGTTACCAAGATAAGGTCTGGCCATATTTTTTACCTCTGCTTTTTCTTATTTTCAGCTGAAATCCTTTTCAAAAAGTACCGTGTAGCCATCACGGTCCACACGCTTCTTAGAACGCTTGAACAATCCGCTCTGAGCTCTCTCCATAGCCTTATCCAGCATGGTCTTCACAGTACCGATGCACATCGGCTGATCCTCCTTCTGGTTGATCCCGATCAGATTATACAGAGCAAGCATGCCCATCTGGTCGATACGGAATCCATTCTCCATGGTATAGACCTTAGCGAAATTAACAAGTTCATCGTTTGTAAATACAGGAATGTTGATCATGGATGTAAACTTCTTCGCAAGCTTCGGATATCTTGCGATCAGCTTACGCATACCGATCTTTTCATCCTCCAGGATCACGATCATTCCCTTTGTGTTTCCGGTCATAGCTTCCTCAAGCTCATCTGCTGTTTCCTGGGAAAGCTGGTTTGCATCCTCGATAACAAGGAAACCGCCGGCAAGCTTGGATACGATCTCCGGAATATCCTTTCCGTTGAGATCATCCGCAAATATATAGGCAACCTTGGAAGCCTCGATATTCAGCTCTTTACAGATTGCCGGGATCAGACTTGAGATCAGTCTCGTCTTACCTGTTTCTCTGCCGCCCATAACGATCACATTTCCGGTCTGGGAGGTCTTGTCTGCTGCGCCCATCTGCACATCGCAGAGTACATCAAGCAGCTGTTCCTTCATTCCGGGAACTGTAACAAAATAGGTGAAAAGCTGTTTCTCTTCATCTGTGAGCTCTTTCTTTCTGGAAACGATCTTTGTAGGATCCTTTTCCGGATGGATCGTAGCGATAAATTTCTCAAGCTGCTCTTCCTCGCTGAGCTCCTCTTCCTCATCGTCCTCTTCCATGGCTTCATCAGAATCATCACCGATGAGACTGCTGATAAAGTCATCCTCATCCTCTTCCTGGAATTCAAAGGCGTCATCACTGTATTCTTCTTCCTCATCAAGAAGATTTTCCTCTTCCGCTGAAGCCACCGGTTCCTCATGATGAAGCTTCGTTGAAGGCTCTGCTGCCGCCTTCTGCACCTGCTCCTCAGATTCCAGTGAAGGAATCTCCGGAAGCACATCCTCTTCTTCCACCGGCTTCTGTACTCCTGACGGACCATTCAGAAACTCTGCTTCTGCAGCCTGAAGATCCTCCTCAGTAACCGGCTCCTCATCTTCATCAAAGACGATATCCGGAAGTCTGGTATCGGAAGTCTCCGTTACCTCTTCCTCCTGCTGAGCGGAGATCTGCGCCATGATATCCTCGATATCTGCCGCATCCGGCTCCTCCGGAACAAATTCATCAGCCGCAATATCCAGATCCTCAATACCAGCCGGCTCTTCCGTTACGTCGGACTGCTGGACATCCGGAGATTTCTCTTCCTCCGGGATATCGATTCCCTGCTGTGTAGCTGCTGCCAGAATAGTATCCTCCAGGTTGAAATCCTTATCTTTATCCTTCCCTGACCTGTCACCTACAGATGCCGCAATATCCTCGATACTTCCGAAAATTCCGGACGCATCCGGGATCTCCGCGGAACTGCTTGCATTCTCCGGGTCCACATTGATCATGGACTTCGGGATCTTCAGCTCCGGCATACGGATCGTTGCGGAAAAATCAGGCTTGCCTTCCTCATTGAGCGGAACCCCTGCAGGCTTCTCCTCACTTTCCTCATTTCCGGCAGCCTTCTCCTTCATGATCTCTGCAACACTCTGGGACAAAGACATCTCTGTAGCTTTCTCAGCCTCAGCTTCTTCCGCTTCCTGATAAGTCTCTTCTTCCTCTTTATCCTGCTGTTCCTGAGCCTGCAGCTTCATACTTCCGGATGACAGGTTCTCAACACCGGATGCCAGCGGAATCTCATCCACTTCCTGTCCGGAAAACTCTTCCTGCTCTTCAGAAAGCTCATCCGAAGCTTCCTCACTTCCTTCTGCTGCTTCGATCTCCTCAGAATCTGTAAACTCCTCCGACGGTTCTGCTGCCGCAGCAGTCTCAGCCTCCGGCGTTTCCGCCTGTTCCGTCACATCCTCAGAGCCTGTGGAAACCTCATCCGGCTCTTCATCCTGCGCAGCTTCTTTTTCCTCCATATCCTCTTCCGCAGATTTCTTATGTCCGCCAAAGATATCACGGAATCCCTTGGAAAGCTTCTCCTGGAATGTCTCCGCACTGTTCAGATCCCGCTCATCATCTACCTGGATAGTATCTGTGACCGGTTTTGCCTCCTCATACTCGCCGGATGCTTCCTTGCTCTCCCTGATCTCCTGCGCCTTTTCCGGCGGGATCAGCTTCGGGATAAAACGCTGTTCGTATTTCTCTTTCTCTTCGCCAGTGAGAACACCCATCCGCTGTTTCAGGTCAAGGGCCTTCATCACATAAGTTCCGTCATTGAACCAAAGGATCATCTCATTGCAGAGATCCAGGCACTTCTGCTTGTCTCCTGCCTTGTAATAGAGCTTGGCCAGCTCATAGGACCAGCGCTCCGTAAATTCCTTCTCCTTATATTCCTCAAGAATACGGATCTGTTCATTCAGAGATGCATTCTTCGCTCTGGCGATCTTATATTTCAGTATATACTGGCTGTTATCATTACCTGCCACTTCTCTGTATTCATCAAAGAATTCTGTGGCTTCACTGATCTGTCCCATTTTCAGGGAAACCTCGATCAGACGGTAAAGTATGTTCTTGCCGATCGGCGCTCTGTGGTAGGCAAGAAGAAAAATTTCCTTGCTCTCTTCATAGCGCTTGTTGGCCGCGTAGATCTCGCCCACTACACAAAGGGTACGGACGTTTTTCACACGACGCCAGTCAATGCTGTCAACAATCTGCATGGCGCCTTTGTAATCCTGGGTCTCGACCAGCTTATTGATCTGTCCCAGCTTAACGCGAAACTCCTCTTTATCCAAAATATTCACCAACTTTCCATAATCAGAATCAGTTTACCATATGCATACGGGCTTGTCAAAACCCTTTAGGCATATAAACATGCCCCTTTACCACCTGAAAAACCCTGTTGATCTTGAACTGATGGCTGACAAAATCATCCAGTCCTGTACAGGTGATCAGAGTCTGTATATCGTGGATGCTTTCCAGCAGATATGTCTGCCTGCTGCTATCCAGCTCCGAAAGAACATCATCCAGCAGAAGCACCGGTGTATCCCGGATCTTTTTCTTCACCAGATAGATCTCCGAAAGCTTCAGGGAAAGGGCCGCAGTCCTCTGCTGCCCCTGGGAACCATACCTCCGGATATCGATCCCGTTGACCTTTACGCAGAAATCATCTCTGTGCGGTCCCACGGAGGTCAGCTTCATCCGAAGATCCCGCTCCCGGTTCCGGGCAAGCTTATCCTCAAACTCGGCCGCCGTCACACTTGGCTCGTACAGGATCTCCAGCTCCTCGATCCCGCCGGTAAGGCCTTTATGAAGCCCCCTTGCGATCTCGTTAAGCTCCTCCACAAAGGCTTCCCGCTTCCCGATGATCTTCTTTCCGTAATCGACCATCTGCATATCCCAGACATCTAGGGTACTTTTCAGCCCGGGGTTAATATAACAGTCTTTGAGAAGACGGTTTCTCTGGTTCACGATGTGATTGTAGCCAGCCAGCTCCGTGATATAAACACCATCCAGCTGACAAAGCTCCGAATCCAGAAAACGTCTTCTCTCTCCCGGTCCATTCTTGATAATATTAAGATCCTCCGGAGAAAAAAACACCAGATTCACCACCCCCAGCAGCTCCCTTGCCTTGCGGATCGGCAGCCCGTTGATGGCAACTCCCTTTGCTTTGTTTTTCCGGAGGTGCATGTCTATTTTGTATGAAAGATCGCCCTTCTTCACCATCATTCGGATATGGGATTCCTCATTCTCAAAGCGGATCATCTCCCGGTCCTTGCTTCCCTTGTGGGATTTGCTGGTACCTGCCAGATAAACCGCCTCCAGGATATTGGTCTTTCCCTGGGCATTGTCGCCGTAGAGAATATTGGTGCCTTGATCAAAATTCATCTCCAGCGACTCATAATTCCTGAAATTATTCAGTCTGATGGATTCAATGTACATTCCTTCACCCGATCACGTAAATATCTTTTCCATCGTAGGAAATGGTATCTCCAGGATGGATCTTGCGGCCACGGCGGTTCTCCACCTCACCGTTCACCAGTACCAGACCATCATTGATGGCATATTTCGCCTCAACGCCGTCCTCCACAACACCTGCCAGCTTCAGCGCCTGGCCAAGCTTGATAAATTCGTCTTTAATTCTGATCTCCAATTTTTTCTCCTCTTATCTCCGGGGTATTTTCTCCGTCAGATCGATCTTTTCTGATCTTCTGGCGGTATTTAAAATCCCCCCAAATAAAAATTTCACCGGAAGGCGGTAATTTAAATACCCCCTTCCAGCAGTTTACGCATAAAACAATTTTCAGAACGCGATCGCATTCCCATGCACAATCGGTCAAAAACGGTCACGCATTTTTGGTGTATCCGTTTATATCAATCCTGATATCTGCCGTCAGGCTGTACGTGCCCTACGGACACTTACATATCCTAACTGCCGAGCTCAATTCTGTTCACAGCTTCAAGTATGTGCGTCTCACACGTACACTCACATTCCCGAAGCTGCTGCGTACATCTCTTGTCCCTTATTCCTTATATTTCCCAGGTTTTATCTGGCCTGATTCTGGTTGATGTTTACAGGAAGGATCAGGTAAGTATAGTTCTCCTCATCGTCACGGATAAAGCATGGTGCCTTCGGATTTACAAGATAGATCGTCACGGTTTCATCATCAATAACACGAAGCGCATCGATCAGGAATTTCGGGTTGAAGCCGATCATGATATCCTTACCCTCTTTTTCAATATCGATCTCTTCATTCATGGAACCCATTGCAGAATCAATGCGCAGCTCCATATCATCGTCTGTGATGTTGATGATGATCGGTTTTTTATCAACCTCACGTACCAGAAGTGTGGCACGGTCGATACAATCCAGGAACTCTTTTTTGTTGATCTTCAGTTTTGTCTCATAATCACTGGAAAGCATCTGGTCAATTCTGAAATATTCTCCCTCGATCAGTCTGGAAACTACCATAGTCTGATCAAATTCAAATAAAATATGGTTTTTTGTAAAGTAAATGCTGACCTGATCATCCACTTCTCCGGAAAGGATCTTGCTGACCTCGCTTAAAGTTTTGCCCGGAACTACCACCTTACGGTCAGAATAATCTTTCTTAAGGGGCATTTTTCGGATAGAGATACGATGTCCGTCCAGAGAAACTACCTTCAGACAGTTATTTTTGATCTCAAAAAGTTCACCGGTCATAAGCTTATTGTTTTCATTTACAGCAATCGAAAAAATAGTCTGGCGGATCATTTCTTTCAGTGTGTACTGAGAGATCGTCAGCGGTTCATCCTTCTCGATCATCGGTAAATAAGCAAAATCTTCTCCTGATTTTCCAGGGATATTGAATTTTGCTTTTTCACAGGTAATGGTTGCTGCATATTTATCATCGGTCTTAATGGTAACATCATTATCCGGAAGTCGTCTGATGATTTCATAGAAGATTTTTGCATCAAGAGCAACTTTACCTTTTTCTTCAATAGTACCCTCAACGATGGTTTCAATTCCCAGCTCCATATCGTTGGTGGTAAATTTGATCTGGTTTGTGGTTGCATCCATGAGAATACATTCCAGGATTGGCATTGTGGTTTTTGATGGAACTGCTTTGAGTGCGATACTTACACTTTTTAACAGACTTGATTTGGAGCAGATGATTTTCATAGTGTGTATAACTCCCTTTCTGAACAATTTGTGGTTTTTATAAATATATTTATAGAAAAAATCCGCAGTAACCGCCGTAGGGGGCCAGATTTTGTGAAAAACTCCCGCAGGCCTGATGTTTTCAGGGGTTTTCCGTTGGGATAACTTTGTGTAAAAGTGGTATTTTCGCATGTGAATAACCCGGGGATAAAATTACCGCCGCGTTTTGGCAAAAAAGTTGTACACATCTCTCCACATACAATCAACACGTTATACACCAGTAATGTGGAAAACTTCCCTAACCTTGTGGATTAATCTTCTTTTTCAATATATCAATGGTATTTTTTAAGTTATCGTCGTTCTGCAATTCGTTTTCGATCTTTTCAATACCGTGCATAACGGTGGTATGGTCACGGTTTCCGAGCGCTTTTCCGATATTTTTCAAAGGTGTGGATATGATCTCACGGCAGAGATACATGGAAACCTGGCGGGGCATGACGATCTTGGAGTTTCGTTTGTTTCCGCTTAAGTCCGCAGGTGTGACTCCGTAATGCTCTGCAACAACGGAGATGATGTATTCCGGTGTGATCACTTTTTTCTCATCCGGAGAAATAATATCCTTCAGTGCCTGCTCTGCCAGCTCCAGAGTTACTTCCTTTTTCTCAAGCTTGGCTCCGGCCATGACCTTGTTGAAGGCACCTTCCAGCTCACGGATATTGGATTTGATATTGGTAGCGATATATTTGATAACATCTTCACTGATGTTGTAGCCGTTCATTTCTTCATTTTTATGAAGGATCGCCATTCGGGTTTCGTAATCAGGCAGCGTGATATCTGCGATCAGACCCCACTCGAACCGGGAACGGAAGCGCTCTTCCAGGATTTCCATATCCTTCGGTGGTTTATCAGAGGATATGATGATCTGCTTTTTGGCACTGTGAAGACTGTTAAATGTATGGAAAAATTCCTCCTGTGTGGATTCTTTTCCTATAATAAACTGAATATCATCGACAAGAAGAACGTCGATATTTCTGTATTTTTCACGGAATTTGCTCATTGCCGTGTTATTTCCGTTTCGGATGGTTTCGATCAGCTCGTTGGTAAATTCCTCACTGGTTACATACAAAACACGGCTGTTTTCGTCGTGTTCCAGAATGAAATGAGCGATGGAATGCATAAGATGCGTCTTACCAAGACCGGCTCCGCCATAGATAAACAGTGGATTGTAGGTATCTCCCGGTGATTCGGCAACTGCAAGAGCTGCGGCCTGGGCGAATTTGTTATTACTTCCTACAACGAAGGTGTCGAAGGTGTATTTTGGATTTAAATGCGCCTCTTCGTAACGTGTATCCTGAACCTGTTTATCATAAGAAGTGTTTTTTTCTGTTTTTTTGGGGAGATCTTTTTCCAGAACGAAGCGAACCTCGCATTCTTCCATGCCTGTCAGTACACAGATAGTAACCTGGAGGGGTATTTTGTAGCGTTTACTGATGTAATTGACTCCGATCGCTGCCTGTTCAGAGGGAACAACCACTGTTATCAGCTTTCCGTCAACCTCATAAACTTTCAGCGGCTTGAGCCAGGTATTAAAAGGGACATCAGTCACCTCATATTCAGATTTGACAGTTTGCAGGATCTCCTCCCATTTTTCAATAACAGCGTCCATTTTTTCCTCCCATGAGTATTATAATAACCCCAGTCTGCGACTGGAGATAGATATCCTTTTATATATTACAATGAAAATGGGGTTTTCGCAATGGAAAATCCTTGAGATTTTGGGGAAAAGAATGTGGATAATGTGGGGAAATTACTGTGGATTAGGGTGGATTATTGTGGATAAGAGTCCTGGAGGTTTCCATAAGTCGAGAATTGGTGGAAAATGTGGAAGAATTATGTGTATAAAAAAATCCACCTTAAAAATACCGCAAATAAAGGGTTTTTTTGAAAACGATGTGAACAAACTCTCCGAAAAAGTGGATAGATTTCCGGTCAATCCACAAGTTATCCACAAGTTATCCACAAAATGTGGATAATGTTACGTAAACCATAAGCGCTTTCCACATAAGAGAAAAAAATAAATACCGTAAGGTGGGGGTATTTTATAGAACCCTTGATTTTATCGGGTTTTTTGCAATTTTTACTTGACGAAAAGGAGGTTTATTTATATAATTGAAACGATGTTCTGAATGATAAGTTATTTCATAACAATTAAAAATAGATAAAGGAGGTGCTTTACCTATGAAGATGACATTTCAGCCAAAAAAGAGATCCAGAGCTAAAGTTCACGGCTTCAGAGCTCGCATGAGCACAAAGGGCGGACGTAAAGTATTAGCTGCAAGAAGATTAAAAGGAAGAAAACAGTTATCAGCATAAGCTGCAAGACCGCATTTATGTGGTCTTTTCTTCTATCCGGAGAAATATCCGCGCAGGCGGAATCTAATTAAGGAGGATTCGTTTGATCAGATCAGAGTCCTTAAAGAAAAACCAAGATTTTAAAGTTGTATATCAGAACGGAACATCGTACGCAAATCGGCTTCTGGTGATGTACGTGCTGAAGAATCAGCACATGAAGAATCGTCTGGGAATATCAGTAAGCAAAAAAGTAGGGAACAGTGTGGTTCGCCACAGACTCACCAGATTGATCAGAGAAAGCTATCGTCTCAACGAAACAGATTTTGACAGTAACCTTGATATTGTAGTAGTAGCGAGAGCCGCAGCCAAGGGCAAGAGCTTTCACGAGATCGAGAGTGCTTTTCTGCATCTTGCAAGAAAGCATCATATAACAGGGAATGAACATGATAAAGAAATTTCTGATTAAGATGATAAGGCTCTATCAAAAATATATATCGCCGATGAAGAGAACGAAATGTCCTTATATTCCCACATGTTCTCAATATGGTTTGGAAGCAATCGAAAAATATGGCGCATTTAAGGGCAGTCTTCTTGCGGTATGGAGGATATTGCGATGCAATCCTTTTTCCCACGGAGGCTATGACCCTGTGCCATGAATTATTTTGTGACTGTTCAGCCTTTTCCCGGGCAGAGCAGTTATCGGAATTTGTAACTGTTCAGTACCTCCGCAGTTAGTGGACGAATGAATAGTTACCGGACTTTTACAATTGAATAAGAAGTCTAGGAGGAAATGAATTTGGAACTGTTTTTAGCAACAAAAACCGGAACTCCTATTATCGGACAGATCGCGTCTGTGATGGGATGGATCATGGATGGCATATATAAGATGCTTGACGGCCTGTTCGGAATCCAGAACATTGGTCTTTGTATCATTATCTTCAGTATTCTTATCTTTGCCTTTATGACACCGCTGCAGATCAAGCAGCAGAAATTCTCCAAGTTAAGCGCGATCATGCAGCCTGAGATCCAGAAGATCCAGAAGAAATATCAGGGTAAAAAGGATCAGGCTTCCATGATGAAAATGAACGAAGAAACCCAGGCTGTTTATCAGAAATATGGTGTTTCTCCAACCGGTAGCTGTGTACAGTTAGCCATTCAGATGCCTATTCTGTTTGCTCTGTATCAGGTTATCTACCGGATTCCTGCTTACGTTGGAAGTGTAAAGAACATTTTTACTGGTGTAGTTGACAACCTGCTAGCTGTAAACGGATACACAGATATCCTGCAGCAGTTTATCACAGACCATTCCATGACACGAGTGCGTCTCGTTATGGACAGTGCCGGAAATGCTACAAGTAACTCGATTGTTGATTTTCTGTATGCACTTTCTCCTTCCCAGTGGAAAGAGCTGGCACAGATGAATCAGTTTTCAGGATTTTCTGATGCGATCACAAAAGCATCCGGCAATATTTCCAAGATGCAGGGCTTCTGTGGACTGAATATCGCAGACCAGCCGCTGTACTATATCATGGAATTCTTCAAAAATCATGGTTCTCTGTTACTTGCGATCGTAGCACTTCTGATCCCGGTTCTTGCATGGGCAACTCAGATGCTGAACCTGAAGCTTATGCCACAGGCTGCAACACAGCCGGCAGACGGAAATGATCAGGCCAGCGCAATGGCAAACTCCATGAAAACCATGAACATGGTCATGCCTCTGATGTCTGCATTCTTCTGTTTCACATTCCCGGTTGGTCTTGGTATCTACTGGATCGCCAGTGCTGTCGTTCGAAGTGCCCAGCAGTTTGCGATCAATCGTCATCTTGATAAGATGAACATTGATGATT
>UMHA01050425.1_pt1 | contig 10399 bp, 5 predicted proteins | sample 1965401 | NCBI WGS metagenome assembly UMHA01 (sample SAMEA4836085, study PRJEB28245) | human gut metagenome | biome: gut microbiome; material: fecal sample | place: Denmark | collected 2008 | reverse complement strand
GGTAGTGAGCAAAGACAAGAACGGTGACCCGTTCCTCAAATGAAACAACTCCCATAACAGTAATCAAAAGAATAAAATAGGATAGTATTCTTCAAATCTTCTCCAAAATACAACACTTTTATGCCGAAACAGATACTTTTCGAAGGAAAAGGTATCTGTTTCGGTTGTTTCATATAGATACCCTTGCTGGTCCCGACAAGTTGGAATGATAGTTTCCTATAGTCGAAACCAAGAGTTTTAACCTTTGAAACGAATGGTTTTATCGAAAGAAACTTTTGGTTTTTCTTGTTGAAACCAATAGTCTTACTTGTCAAAACTTTTCGTATTTAGTCTTGAAACTAAAAGTTTCATGCTGAGAACTAAGATTATAACTATTTCAACAACCCACGAAACAAGTATGCATACCATCTTTTACAAAAATTGGAAAGCGTGATGGATGGTTGTAATGTTTTTTATCTATCACAGGTATCCATCACACTTTAATTAACTTATAATCAAAAGAATAATCTCTTCGCGTGACAGCATGACAGATGTTTTGCCGAAATAAACTTTAGTGAGAGATACCGCCACTGCCTACACATAAAAATCCCCAGTATTTCAAAAGGAAATACCGGGGACTCTTCAGAAAGAAAACCAATCTAAACTTATAACCAGCCAGGGTTCTGTGTCAAGCCACCTTTAGCTCTATCCATTTCCGACTGGTCAATCGGGAAGTACCTAAACTTCTCCGTCCAACCTTTGTTACCTAAAATCTCTGTTCCTTTATCGAAACGCAGAATGTCAAACCAACGCTGCATTTCATCCATAAACTCATACCCACGCTCTTCAAAAAGAATATCCAACAACTCCTGCTTGCTCTTTCCCGCCAAGTTGATACGATGCTCTTTGTCTTTGAAAGCGCGGTCTCTGACCTGGTCGAACCAACCTTGCGCATCAGCACTGGCAGTTCCGTTGATACGTACATCAAGCTCCACAGCCAGCAGCAAAACATCGGCATAACGGTAAATACGCCAAGAGTTATAATAGTTATCCGTAGGATTCACCGTAGACGTCGTCTCCTTTCTCGGATGAATCTTATAGTGCCCCAGACCCTCGTAATTTTCCTGCTGGTCACTGACTTGGAAAGCACTTCCTGCCGGTAGTTCACCTTTGGCCACCATTTCTGCCACTTTTTTAGCCTCGTCCGCATAGACAATGACTGTTCCCTCACGGCGCGTATCACCTTCCTTAAACATGTTGTAAACAGTACTCGGCATGGTGTTCTGCCCATAACCTTCGCCTAATCCACCCTGCTCGGCACTTCTCGGGTCAACAATGTTACGACCGCCCAAAGAACGTGCAAGCCCAAACCCTTCACCGGAGTTATTGCCGGCATAACATACCTCAAAGATAGATTCCGCACACCATTCTCCGTCTTTCACCCATAAGCTTTGATAATCAGGGTTCAACTGGTATCTTCCACTGGTGATTATTTCTTTCATGTCATTCAATGCCACCTGATATTTAGTCTCATCACGATGGAACAAAATAATTTTAGCACGAAGCAGCTTGGCAGCATCCCGGCAAACGCGTCCCTGCTGTGTAGCACTGCGCTGGGGCAGATACTTAGTCACTTCGTCATCCAAGTCACCCATCATAAACTCATAAATTTCTTCACGGGTTCCTTTGGCAACGCTATACATTTCACTGGCTGCCAGATAATGTTTGATAAGCGGGAATTGCTCATACCCCATAAACAGATGGTAATAGAAAATGGCACGGTAAAAGCGCGCTTCGGCAGAAATGGAATTGACAAAGTCTGCATTGAGGTTGCACCCGGCCAATTTGTCAATCAACAGATTGGCAGCAATGACTCCATTGAACAAGCCGAAATCCCACTCATTCCACCAAGAACCATAGCCCCATGCACCGAAACAAGAAGTCGCGTCATAGGTAAAAGTATCCCATTTCGTCTTGTAAGATCCCTCACCGATACCACCACCGGTTTCAGACTCATCGCCCAGCAAAGAAGAGTAAGACCAAACCTCCGGCATACGGGTCTGCATTTCATTCATCACGGCATACAAGCCCTTCATCATATCGTCTTCCGTCTTATAGAATTCGGTTTCCGATACCTGAGTTCTCGGATTCACTTCCAGAAAATCTGAACAAGCTGTGGTCGACAAAGCCATCGCACCCAAAGCCAATACCTTTAATATCTTATTCATTGTATCTAATTTTTAGGTTAATCAAAATGTAATATTCGCACCGATAGTATAAGTACGTGCTTGCGGATATGTTCCCCCGTCAAATCCATCACGTGTTCCCACTTCAGGATCATAACCGCTGTAGTTGGTAATTGTAAACAGATTTTCGCCCTGCACAAAGAAACGCAGCCCCTTGACACCGACACGCTGCAACATCTGTCCGGGCAGACTATAGCCAATCTGCAACACTTTCAAACGCATATACGAACCATCTTCCACAAAAAAGTTTGAAACCTGATAGTTATTGTTGTCACCATCTATCACACGTGGCACCCAATTGGAAGTGCCTTCACCATGCCAACGGTTCAGCCAAGATTTGTCGTAGTTACCAAAAGTCACATTGGAACGTCTGTACAGTTTATAAATGTCGTTTCCGATACTTCCCTGGAAGAATGCACTGAAATCAAATCCTTTCCAATCGGCAGAAAGAGTGAATCCATATGTCCAGTCAGGGTTCGGCTTGCCTATCATGGTACGGTCATCACCATTCAACCCATTTTCACCATCCAAATCTTTAAAACGAATATCTCCAGGCTTGGCATTCGGCTGTATCAGCTGAGTCTTTCCGTTAGAATCTACGTAGGTATAGCTATCTATCTCCTGCTGATTCTGGAAAATACCATCATGCAAGTAACCGTAGAAGAAGCCGTACGGACGCCCGTTCTCTCTCCAACTGACCTGGCCGCCCATACCACCGCCGATATTATTGAGACCGACACGGTCGGGGCCCTGATCTGTTACGGTATTCTTCACATAAGAAGCATTTCCATTGATACCCAGATTCACTTCACCCACCTTAAAGCGATAGGACGCTTCGAACTCGATACCTTCGTTCTTCACTGTACCCGAATTGACCGTCATACTGCCATAACTGGTATAAAGAGGAATCGGCATGGAAAGCAGCATGTCCTTCGTCTTCTTCACGAAATAGTCGGCAGAGAATGTCAATGCACTGTTGAAGAAACGCAAGTCAATACCCAAGTCGGTCTGTTCGGAGGTCTCCCATTTCAAGTCTGCATTGGCATAGCCACTGGGCAGCATACCTGTATATACCTTTCCATTTATGACTGCATTCTTACCCTGGCTCATCATACTTGTATAGGCAAAGGAGCCAATACGTTCGTTACCGTTCTGTCCCCAGCTCAGACGTATCTTGGCAAAATCCAACCAGGAAGGTCTGTTTTCCATGAACTTCTCACGAGTCAACACCCAACCCAAAGAAACCGAAGGGAATGTAGCATATTGGTGCTCGCGACTGAAGTTTGACGAACCGTCCCGTCTCACTACCGCTTCGAACAAATACTTTTCATCATAATTATAATTGATACGTCCGAATACGGATGCAATGCGGTGGTCTTCTGCCCCACCCCATACTTTGGACTGCTCTTCGGGCGCTGTGGCCGTGTCTATATATCCCTTGTCTATATCCACCACCAGCAGATTATAATCTTCCGCTTCCAAATTGGAGTAATGGTAGGAAGACATACTTGTACCGAACAGTGCACCTATATTATGACGGCCGAAAGACTTTGTATACGACAGTACATTTTCCCACTGCCAATAGGAAGACTCCCTTTTCTTATCCTCTACTTTGGAAGTAGCATTCTTACTGGTAGCATTCAGCTCGTAGACCGGAGTTACATTCTTGATGGAATTGAATACCCATTCCGCACCATAGGTAGTCTTGAACTTCAAGCCCGGCAACAAGTCGACATCAAGGTTAAAGTTCGCACCGAAATTCTGCGGCATAGTCCTCTGGTTATGACTGACCTGCATGGCTGCCAGCGGATTGGTTATTTCACGCATCTCGATGATATTGTATGCCAGGCCGTTGGGAGCAATGACATGATTTGGATAAGTTACGGCATATTGCTCCAGTATAGCAGGGTCGGTCTGATAAACCGGCTCGGTAGGAGGCAACATATTCATGGAAGTAATCAAGCCTGCTGCTTCACTATTGCCAATAGTATTACCAGTCTGGATTGACTTGGAATAGCTTGCAATTGCACCAAAACTAATCTTATTCAACCAATTTCGTGATTTCGTGTCCAGTAATACATTATTGTAATTCAAGCGTACATTGTAGCGTTCATAATCAGCATGTCCTTTAGCATAAATACCTTCTTGCTTTACATAACCGAAAGAAGCATAATAGGTAGAGTTGTCCGTACCGCCACTCAACGAAACCTTGTGGTTCATAATAGGAGCATTCTTGTTCTGCAGTTCCTTTTGCCAGTCGGTATTGACGCTGGAAACAGTCGGGAAATAAGGGTCCTTACCTGCATTGGCAGCCATTTCATTCATCAACATCTGATAATCCGCACTACCCAGCAAATCCACCTTCTTGGAAGGATTCTGAATACCGTACGTAAATTCATAGTTCAAAGTAGCCTTTCCTTTAGTACCCTTCTTCGTAGTAATCAGTACAACACCATTAGCACCACGGGCTCCGTAAATAGCGGCGGAAGCTGCGTCTTTCAACACTTCAATAGACTCAATATCAGAAGGATTCAAATGACTGATACCACTTTCAGACGGCATGCCGTCTACTATATAAAGCGGATCGGAGTTGTTGACCGTACCGGTACCCCGAATACGAATCTTTGATTCCGCACCGGGCTGACCTGAATTAGAGATAATCTGTACACCGGAAACTTTACCTTTCAAGGCATTCTGAATATTTGTAGGATTACCTTTATCCAACTCTTCACTGGTAACACGGCTCACAGCAGACGAAAGTACACTCTTCTTTTGTACACCATAGCCTACTACAACTACCTCGTCCAGCAACTCAGAAGAATCAGTAAAACGGACTTTCAGATTTGTATCTGCAGCAGTCAGTTTATACTCAATAGGCTCATAACCGATAAAAGTGAAGACCAACACATCACCCACAGAAGCTTTCAGGCTGAAATTCCCATCAATGTCCGTCACAGTACCCACAGCCGGATTACTTTTCATACTGACATTAGCACCCGGAACCGTTTCTCCGGAAGGATCATAAACGATACCCTGCACATTAATTTGTTGTGCGAAGAGCTGCAAAGTGCAACTGAGAATGCAAAGCAGCAAAAGGACTCTTTTTCTTTTCATGATAATAGTATTAGTTTATAAAATAGAAAGTTATTCATATTGTATTGATACAAATTCCAATACTTCGATAAGCGAAATTACGTACTAAACAAGAAATGGAAGTTGAATATTTCTCATAAGGAGTTCATTTACTAACACATCCATAAAAAACGTTTTATTTTAAACTTAAAGTGATAAAGTTTAAACCCATAAAAAAACGGATACGTTTCTGTACGTACCCGTTTTCTTCCAAATCCATTGATTATAAAGAGGATTACCTTTCTAAAGTCCAGTTAATGGCATTTCTGAACATGGTCGTAAACCCTTCCGTTTCGTACAATTTGCTGCTATGCCCTATCTGGAAATAAACATTGCGTGCCTTTTTGCTTTCATTGACCCAAACCACCGGATGATCGCCCATCTTGATGTCCGATGCAGGCGTGTAGCTCGATTCGTCTACATTGGCCAGTACATGTACATTGGGGCGCGGGCTCTTGTCATAAGTATACCACTCGTCATCGGGCACCACGAAAGAGGCCGGAACATCTTTCATTACCGGATGCTGTTTATCTTCCACAATCAGCGTACCGTTGGCCAGCGGAGCTATGTAGTTCTTGAAACGTACACCACCCATGAAATCAGAGAACCATTGCCACATGGGATAACCGTCAAACTCGCCCAGCAAAGTAGCATGATGGAAACCTATCCAGCCGCCACGGCCTTCTTCTATATACTTGACGAACGCATCTTCCGCTTCCTTCGGCCAAGTATAAGGCGGGAAATCCAATTGAATAACCAGGCTGAACTGCGACAAGTAAGCCTCCGTTATGTTCCTGGCATTGTTTATCTCGGTAATACTGAAATTCCCCTTTACACCTTCGGCCGCCAACCACCTCAAACCGGCATCCGTAAATCCTCCGTGCTGTCCGCCACGTTCCGTCAACACCAGTACCTTCGCCTTGTGCGGCTTGCCCAATAGGTTTTCTGCTACCGTACGGCGCAAATCACCCTGTTCATTGTCTCCGCTATAATCCCAATACATGCCTCCCAGCAAATCTTTATCCAGAATATACTGACACTTGATGGCAAGTGAACGGGGATTCTCAAAACCAAATACCAACGTATCATTCTTATCGGCCAGATAAGGCACTTGAGCCACCTCATCCCACTTTTCAGTATATTGGGTATCCGTATTCCCTACCTTATTATAGTCTTGGAAGCTGGGATAACCGTCACCTCCACGACCATAGAAGGGCATACCCATCACCAGCTTGGAAGGCGGTACGCCCGCTTTCAAGTGTGCAGTAACGGCACCGTCCGAAGTAATGTCACCGCTATGTCCTGACGGATAAAGCGCCGAATGGTGCTTGGGAGCAGAAGCCATGTCATAAGCCATGATATTCACAAAATCGACGGAAGGTAAGATAGCCTTGAAGTCAATGTAACGGGCAGAAGCTACGGTGGCAAGTGTCAGTTCCTTTTCATTGCCGATGGCAGCTCTGATATCCTGCATCAGAAGTGTAAAATTCTCCGTATCGTCCGGTGACGAGGATATATTTGCCATAGAGCTGGTGGGATATTCCCAATCGATGTCAATGCCATCCAAAGCGAACTCCTTCACCACACGGTCACAGTCCGCGGCAAAAGCACGGCGATATTCATCATTGGCAGCCATCTCACTGAAACGTCCGCTTCCCCAGCCGCCGATGGAAAGCAGCACTTTCAGCTCCGGCTTCTGTTTCCTCAAATCAACAATCTGTCTCAAACGTTCCTCATTATCAATCTTGACACCGTTAAAGCTCTCGTTTACATGACCGAACGCATAGTTGATATGCGTCATGTACTGCGGGTCGGGCATCACCTCACTCCACGAAGTGACATAAGCAACCACAACCTTTGAATCGCGGGAAGCCGCAACGACCTCTTCTCCCGACTTAACGCTACCGCATGAAACCAATACGCCCAAAGCGGCAGCCATCATCATTCTAATTTTTTTCATAAGTACTATCTTTAATTACAAATTATCGCAGGTCTGACGGACCCGTGAACCTATCAATGCATAATACAGCATAAACGCTTCTCCAAAAAGAACGATGAGCCATGACCATCTCCAGCCTCCAAGAACATCGGCAAGCACTCCTTGCAACAAGGGCAATATGGCACCGCCTACCACTCCGATCATGAACACACCCGAAGCCACCGAAGTGTATTTTCCCAAATGGGCAACGGACAATGTAAAGATAGCTCCCCACATGATGGAATGAAACAGACCTACTGCCGTGAGCAGCCACGGATTATTCAGAAGAATAGCCAGCAAAGCAAGTACTCCTGCCGATACCGTAGTAACCGTCAACTGCACGCGAGGAGAAATCTTGCTCAGGCTGCTCCCCACCAGGCGGCCCACAAGCATGCCACCCCAATAGAGCGTAGCCATCAGCGCCGGAGAAGCATAATCCATCTCAATGGCATACAGATTGATGTTGGCTCCGATGCAGACTTCCACTCCTACATAAAAGAAGATAGCCACCACGCCCAATGTCAGATGACGGAAGGACCATACACTTTTTTCCAGCTTTTCTCCCTTCTCTACCCTGGTTCCTTGGATATCGGGCAAAGACAATTTCATCAACAACAATACAATCAAAGAAATAACAGCCATCAATGCCAGGAACGGAACCATCAGCTGGTCAATCTGAATGTCCTCCATAGACAGACCGCCGAACACGACACCGGTCACGAAATAAGGAGCAAGCGTAGTTCCCACAGAATTGGCGGAACCGCCTATAGCCAAACGCTGAATGGACTGGGTACCCTTGACATGGCAAGCCGTCAGATAAGGATTTATAACCACTTGCAGAATGGTGGCCGAAGCCCCTACCACGAAAGAACCCAGTAAGAAAATCAAGAACCCTCCAGGGATAACATTATTTCCTGCATGCCAATTCGCTTCAGGAAAGTGTACTGTGAAATAGGAAGAGGCAAAGAACAAACCAAGTCCCACAATCATCACCAGCAATCCACGCATCAATGTTCCTTTATATCCGTATTTGCTAATCCACGACGAGCCTACCCCTCCACAAACCGGATAAGCAAGGAACCAGGAGAAAGTAATCAAAGTAGCAAAAGTATTTTTCAACCCGCCCACTTCCGAAAGAAAAGTTTCTTTCAGAGGACCCTGAAACTGAGTATTGGCAGTCGTAAGGAAACCTACAATAAAGAACAAGAACACCATCGTGATGAATGGCCCCATATAGTTTATTTGTTTTTCTTGTTGTGTCATAGTATTTTGATTATTAATTCAAATAATTAGTTATCAGCCGCCTGCAAGGCGACTTAGCAGTTAAGCATGCTTGCCGCCGCCTCATCCAGCAGAAATTCACAGTTGGGATGAAGCTGAAGGATGGAAGCAGGAACATCTGTTGTCACAGGCCCTTCAAGCATCCGCTTGACAATATCCGCTTTATTAGTCCCTTTGGCAACCAGTACAATCCGGCGTGCCTGCATAATGTTCTTTATTCCCAAAGTAGCCCCTCCCAACTCTTTATCGGGAGGAGTACCCGTTTCTCTACGGATGCGTTCTTCCAGTTCCACATTCATCCGGGTCACCCATGCTTCACCGCCAAAGGGAGATTCCGGCTGGTTGAATCCCAGATGTCCGTTCTCACCCAACCCTAAAATCAGCAAATCAATGCCGCCACGGTTCGCAATTTCCTGCTGGAAATCCCTGCATGACTGTTCAAAATCACCAGAAATGGTAGGCAGCATCAAAAAATTCTCTTCCTTGATGCCCAATGTATCCATCAACTCCGTTTTCAGCATCGTGTAGCATGCTCCGGCATATTCGCGCGGCACATTCGTTACCTCATCCAATCCGAAGAAAGTAACGGTATCCACCTTAAACGGATATTTAGTATAGATTTCTCCCACCAACCGATGAAGATTGCCGGTAGTACGTCCCGTCGAAAGTCCTATCACACTCTCCGGTTCATTCAACATCTGCCCGATGATGCGCCATGCAGCCGTGCAGTCAAACTCCTTTTCATTCTTTGTTATTGTTATTTTCATATTCTTAATCATTAATTCCTAATCACATATTCATCGCCACCGCGCCGGCCCCCAGAAGCCCGATAAATCCGGGATTCAGTTTCGTAATGACAACCCCGTTGCTGACAAAACGCATGGTCGTAGGATGAAGTTTCTCCAGAATCTTCTCGTGCATATATCCGTCGGCCACAATGCCTCCACCCAACACCACCGTGTCCGGGTCAATCACACGTACCAGATTCATGATAAGATTGGCAAGCGCCTCAGCTGCATTCTCCACCAGCACCGTACAGAGAGGGTCACCTTTCTGACTAAGTGCAAACACCTCACTCACAATCACCCGTTCCCCTTTTTCAGCCGGAATATGCAGGCCGGTCTCATACTGGTTGCGGAGCAGACGGGCACAATTGTCAAAACCTATGCCGGCAGCAATCGCCTCCACACAGTCCATCCGTCCACAACCGCATTTAATGCCTATGTTCACACCTACACGCACGTGTCCCACTTCGCCGGCATTGAAATGGCTGCCACGGATTTGTCTCCCATTTATCACCGTACCCACGGCAATGCCTGTACCTACATTTACGTATATGAAGTTTTTGGAAATTTGTCCGAATCCCCAGACGCGCTCGGCTCTTGTAGCGCTCTTCACATCATTGTCTATATGGCAAGGCATGCCATATATATCCGACAGTTCCTTTGCCAACTCAATCCGCTGTGTCCTGCTCGGGTCAATCTGCAGCCAGACACCTTCGTTGGGATCTACACGCCCTATCAGCCCAACACCCATCGCTACCGGTTTCTGGTCATACCAGCCCACGGTACGGATATAATCATCGAGCGACGACTTGATGATTTCCAGCGCAGCCTGCTGATTAAAGTAACCGGAGTCATATTTCTTATACCTCAAAATGTTGCCACGGCTGTCCATTTCGCCAATCAGCAACTTTGTCCCCCCTAAATCAAGACCCAAATATGTTTCCATTTTTATATATGTTTTTTTATATTGTTTACTGTCCACAATATTACGCACTATT
>UMHA01029317.1_pt1 | contig 10424 bp, 9 predicted proteins | sample 1965401 | NCBI WGS metagenome assembly UMHA01 (sample SAMEA4836085, study PRJEB28245) | human gut metagenome | biome: gut microbiome; material: fecal sample | place: Denmark | collected 2008 | reverse complement strand
CCCCACCCGCCCCCTGCATCAGCTCCAGTCAGATCTTACGCCTTGGCGGCAGCCTCGTTCAGGGCCTCCATCAGCCGGGGCACATCAATGCCGTGGGCCAGGGCGCCCTGCTCAATGTTCTCAAAGTGGGCGGCGGCGCAGCCGATGCACCCCATGCCGAAGCGCTGCAGTACCTCTACAGTAGCAGGATATTTCTGTACGATCTCCATGATGCCCATATCTTTTGTAATCAGCATAATTTATTATCTCCTTGCAGTTAAATTGGGGGAGGCAAACTCCCCTCCCTTAGTATAGTTATTTTTCCCCTATTTGTAAACAGAATCCGAACTTTTTTGCAAAGTCCCCCGTTCTGCCCGCCCGTTCATTGACAAGCGCCGCCGCCATGGTGTAAAATGATGCGGAACAAAGCCCCCGCCGGGGCCAATTTACAAGAAAAGGCACGAGGAACATTATGAAAACGACAACACGCCTGCTGGCCCTGCTGCTGGCACTCTGCATGGTATTTGCCTTTGCCGCCTGCGGCAAAGACCCCAGCGACCCCACCGATCCGACCGATCCCAGCAATCCCACTACCCCCACCGATCCTGATAACCCCAATCCCGATGAGCCCTCCAAGGAGGAGATCCTCAAGGAGCTGCAAAAGACCATGCTGGAAAATACGCTGGCCATGCAGCAGAAGAACAAGGATACCATCGGCTGGCTGTATATTGATGGCACCACCGTCAATGATGTGGTGGTCAAGGTCAATTATAACGATGATAACAAGTACTACCTGCGCCGCAATGCCAATGGTGAGAACGATAACGACGGCTGCTACTATGCCGATTTCCGCTGCACCAGCGGCAATCGCTCCACCATCTCGAAGAATACCGTCATCTACGGCCACAATCTGGGCCGGGCCGAAAATGCCCTGCTGACCGATTATCAGAACCACGCAAACGGCCCCAAGTTCGCTCAGCTGCTGAAGTATCAGGACGAGGAATTTGCCAAGACCCACCCCTACATCTACTACTCCACCATCGAAGAGGACATGGTCTGGCAGGTATTTGCGGTATTCTACACCGATATCAAGTTCGACTACATCAACCCCAACCCCGCCGATGCCACCTTCAATAGCCTCATCAAAAAGGCCCAGGATCTTTCCTTCTACGATTATGATGTGGAAGTGACCAGCAACGATAAGATCCTCACCCTCTCCACCTGCACCTACCGTCTGGCGGATGATACCAAGCTGCACTATCCCAATGACTACCGCTATGTCGTCATGGCCAAGCTGCTGCCCGCCGATGCCGTGCTGGAGGATACCGTTTCCCTCACCGTCACCAAGAACGCCCCGGTAAAACCCGCCGGCGAATAATGCCCCATCCAATAAGGCCCCCTTTCCCACCGGGAAAGGGGGCCTTTCGCGTTCCCCTAAAGCCTCCCCAGTGTAAGGAGTGTGACACTGCACCATCCAAAAGCCTCCCCTGTGTAAGGGGAGGTGTCAGCCGATCGGCTGACGGAGAGGTTGTTGGCGCAAACTATGTCATCAAACGCCCCGGCGGCGAACTGTACGGGTCTTGCACTCTGCAAAATCAGTGCGACGCCGCCAGGCGACTACAATCATGGCCTAAATATCTTTTGCCTGCTTTTCTTCACAGAAAATCCCTCGCCGCCGGGCCGCCGCAAAAAAGAAAGCCCCCGCCATATGGCAGGGGCTTCGCTTGTCTTTTGTGGTTTGGGAATTACAGCTTGCCCAGCTTGGTGCGGCAGCTGCGGCAGACATACTTGTCGTCATAGGTAGCCAGCTCTTCCTTGGAGCCGCAGAAAATGCAGCAGGGCAGGTACTTCTTAAGAATGACCTGATCACCGTCTACATAAATTTCAACATCACTGTGGATGTCGATGCCGAGGGTGCGGCGAAGCTCTACAGGGAGAACGATACGGCCGAGGTTGTCAACTTTTCTTACGATACCGGTGGATTTCATGGTACAGGTTCCTCCTTAATAAAGTTAGGTGGTTTGCTGGCGGTTTACAATATCTTCTAATATTCTCGCTTTTTCTCTACCTTGCTACTAAGTGTACTATTATTTTCCATGAAATTCAAGAGGTAATTAGCACAATTTCGCAAATCTTGTGGATAATTTTTGCCCCTAATTTGCCGCTTTTTTGGTTATTGTTGCTAAAATTGATAAAATGCGCACAGATTCCATTATTTTACATAATTCGATAAAAAGCATCAAAAAAGGAAAACATTAGCGCAATACGCTCCCGTAAGGAGAAAAAGATGTTGATAAATCATCTCTACTCCCTAAAAAATGAAGAAAGGAACTCCGCCCATGATGAACGGTATCCTTACCGCCCTGCTTATTTTTTCGGTCGTCACCGCGGCCTTCACCGGCCGGATGGAAGCGCTCTCCGCCGCGGCGCTTTCCGGCTGCGGGGAAGCCGTAAGCCTGGTCATTGCCCTCACCGGTATGCTGTGTCTGTGGAGCGGCCTGATGGAGATTGCCCGCCGCTGCCGCCTTACGGAAGCGCTGGCCCGGCTGCTGCGTCCTCTTACCCGGTGGCTGTTCCCCACGGTGCCGCAGGGCAGCCCCGCCATGCAGGCCATCTGCATGAATCTTTCCGCCAATTTGCTGGGTCTGGGCAATGCCGCCACTCCCTTGGGCCTTGCCGCCATGCGGGAGCTGCAAAAGTTGAATCCCCATAAGGACAGCGCCAGCAATGCCATGGTCACCTTTGTAGCGATGAATACCGCCTCCCTCCAGCTCATCCCCACCACCTGCGCCGCGCTGCGGCAGCAGGCCGGCTCCGCCGCCCCCATGGAGATCCTGCCGGCGGTATGGCTCACCGGGCTTTCGTCACTGGCCGTGGTCCTGCTGCTGGACCGCCTGCTGCGCGGGAAGTCCCGCCGGCCGGAATAAAGGCAGGCCCGTGCAGGGGGTGGGCGCCCGCAGGGCAAACCGCCCCTTCCGGGCGGTTTCGGCGGCCTTCGGCCGCCGGCTCCGGCCCAGCCGGAGCGCTCTGCGGGCGCCCTTCACCCCATCCGCGAATTTCATCAAAAGGGAGGGCATTCCATGTCATTCAGCGCCTGGTTCATCCCGCTGCTCATCACCGGTCTGTTCAGCTGGGGCCTCTGCTCCGGCGTGGATGTGTTCGATTGCTTTTTGCAGGGAGCCAAAGAGGGGCTCAAAACCGCCGCCTCCATCACCCCGGCCTTGGTCTGCCTGCTTACGGTGGTCACCATGTTCTGCCACAGCGGCGCCCTGGATGTCCTCACCGGCTTCCTTCGCCCCGTGACTCAGCTTATCGGCTTCCCGGCGGAGGTACTGCCATTGGCCCTGCTGCGGCCGGTCTCCGGCAGCGGCGGTACCGCCCTGCTGCACCAGCTGCTGGGGGAATACGGCCCGGATAGCTTCATCGGGCGGGTAGGCAGTGTGCTGGCCGCCGCCTCAGAGACCACCTTCTACGCTATCGCGGTCTACTACGGCGCGGTGGGGATCCGCCGTACCCGCCACACCATGGCCGCTGCCCTCACCGGGGATCTGACCGCGGCGCTGGTCAGTGCCCTTGCGGTCCGCTTGCTGCTGGGGGTGTGACCTGCCTCATCAGAGGGAAACGGTATCCAGATAATGCAGGAAGAAGCTGCCGTCCGGCCGTGTCATTACGGAGAAACGGGTCCGGAAGTCCCCAATTTTATAGGGATTTTCATAATATACATTGCCGTGCAGTTCGTAACTGACGCTTACCTCGGATTTTTCTCGATCAATTTGAACCTCCGTGTTCCTGCACACCGGAGTATTCCCCCATCCAAAGCCGGACCAAAACACATACTCCCCGGTTTCGGGAACATAGGTATCTTCACCAAACTCATAATCCGGAATATCAAACACCTCCTCGGCCATCTGCTGTATCTTTCCTTTTGGAAAGTGGTAACACCCCTCATCATCCATGGTGACAAAATCATGGTACAGGTATTTCTCCTCCTCCATGAACATTACCGTACTTAAAATAAAAAGATGGATCTGCCGGTCCTCCAACGGATAGGCGGAGCTCCCCAGGATATCTCCAGAGTAAAAGGCAAAGTTGGTCAGCTGCGCGGTCAGAACCTCCGAGGAGGCCTGCAGTTCCTCCTGCATTGCGTCCCAGTCCAATGCGGACTTTCCCTGCGGGGCGTTGCCGACGCAGGCGCAAAGGCTAAAGCAAAGTGCCAAAGCGATTGCGAGTGATGACATCTTTTTCATGGCGTTTTCTCCTGTATGTTTTTGCCGCTGCGGCAGGTTTTCTATCATTTTACCATGGGCGCCGCAGGTGGGCAACGGAAATTTTAGGGCGGTGACGCCTGTTCCTTGCCAGCGTCCGCCCTCCTCACAATTTTTTAACAAAATTGCCACATTCGGCGCTATGCAAAAGACCCCGCCGGTGCTATAATGTAAATTAGAATATTATGACCTTTAAGGAGGAAATAGCAATGATGGACAAGATCCTGGTAGCCGATGACGACCTGAATATCTGCGAGCTGCTGCGCCTGTACCTGGAAAAGGAGGGCTTCGAGGTGGTAATGGCCCACGATGGCGAAGAAGCCGTGGCCAAGTTCGAGAGCGAAAAGCCCTCTCTTATCCTCCTGGATATCATGATGCCCAAGCTGGATGGCTGGCAGGTTTGCCGGCAGATCCGCCAAAAGAGCGATTGCCCCATCATCATGCTCACCGCCAAGGGCGAAACCTTCGATAAGGTGCTGGGCCTGGAGCTGGGCGCCGATGACTATGTTGTCAAGCCCTTCGATACCAAGGAGATCGTGGCCCGCATCAAGGCCGTGCTGCGCCGCAGCAGCCCCGCCGGCACCGCCGAAGGTGAGGTCAAGGAGGTCAGCTACGATAAGCTCACCGTCAATATGACCCGCTACGAGCTCAAAGTGGATGGCAAGGTCGTGGATGCCCCGCCCAAGGAGCTGGAGCTCCTGTTCCACCTGGCCAGCCACCCCAACCGCGTATTCACCCGCGATCAGCTGCTGGATGAGGTCTGGGGCTTCGAGTACTACGGCGACAGCCGCACCGTCGATGTCCACATCAAGCGCCTGCGCGAAAAGCTGGAAGGCGTCAGCGATCAGTGGAGCCTCAAGACCGTTTGGGGCGTCGGCTATAAGTTCGAGGTCAAGGAATAAGAATGAAAACTTCGCAGAAAACCCTGATGGGCAAGTACTATTCGGTGTGCTGCGCCATCATTCTGCTCAGTATGGTATTGGTCGGCTCCATCTTTATGGTGCTGGCCAATGACTACCTGCGGGAGGAAAAAATCAGCCTGCTGGAGAAAAATGTGACCCAGGCCGCCCGCCTCACCATGGAAAATTACGCCGCCCACGAGTACCGCTATGTCAGCAGCGATACCCTGCAGCCGGTGTATGCCGTGCTGGGCTCCGCCATCGAGGCCGACATCTACCTTTCCGATAACAAGGGCAATATCCTCATCATGGCGCACACCACCGAAGGCACGGTGCCGCAGTCGGTGCCGCAGGCTGTCCTGGATAGCCTCTCCAAAACCGGCAGCTATCAGGGCTCCGTGGTCATGGCCGGCACCGGGGAAGACCCCCAGTACGCCGTGGCCACCCCTGTGGTGGATGAAAACGGCCTTCTGGTGGGTGCCGTCATGGCCACCGCCCGGGCTGCCAACCGTGCTCTGGCCGGCGATATGCTCCAGATGTTCCTCATCGCGGCCATCGTGGTGCTGGTGGTCAGCTTTATCGTCATTTATTTTGTCACCACCAGCCTGGTAAACCCCCTGCGGCAGATGGCCGCCGCTACCCGTGCCTTCGCTAAGGGCGATTTCTCGGTCCGGGTGCCGGTGGAGGGCGATGATGAGATCGGGCGGCTGGCCTCCGCCTTCAATAACATGGCTACCGAGCTGGCCCTCACCGAATCGGTGCGCCGCAGCTTTACCGCCAATGTCAGCCACGAATTAAAAACCCCCATGACCACCATCGGCGGCTTTGTCGATGGTATCCTGGATGGCACCATCCCGCCGGAGCGGCAGAACCACTATCTGCGCATTGTCTCCAGCGAGGTCCAGCGCCTTTCCCGCCTGGTGCGCAATATGCTCACCCTCAGCCAGATCGAGGCCGGCGAGCGCACCATCCAGCCCACCGAGGTGGAGATCACCTCCCTTGTCACCAATACCCTGCTGGGCTTCGAGCAGCGGCTGGAGGAAAAGCACATCGAGGTGGAGGGACTGGATACCGACCGCTACTGGGTGCTGGCCGATGCCGACCTCATCCAGCAGGTGGTGTATAATCTCATCGATAACGCCGTCAAATTCGTCAATGAAGGGGGCAAGCTCTCCTTCGACTTTTATACCGAGGGCGAGAATATCATGGTAGCGGTACGCAATACCGGCTCCGGCGTCCTGCCGGAGGAGATCCCGCGGCTCTTCGACCGGTTCTATAAGACCGACCGCAGCCGCAGCCTGGATAAAAACGGCGTAGGCCTGGGGCTTTCCATCTGCCGCACCATTATGAATGTCCACGAGGGCGAGATTTTCGTCCGCAGCCAGCCCGGGGAATACACCGAGTTTGTATTCGGCCTCAAGGCCGACCCCGCCCACTACAAAAAAGGCGTCAACCGCAAAGCCCCTATGGTAGATGCCAGCTTTACCACATTGCCGGCGGCCCCCGCTGCCGGCCGGGAGGAGAAACAGCATGAGAAACCGCAGCAATGACAGCAACTACCACTGGGATTACCAGGATTACCGGGGCAACTACGGCCAAAGCCCCGCCCGCGCCCGGAAAAGCAGCGGCCTGAAGTACTTCCTCATCGCCATGGGGGTGGTCATCCTGCTGGTGGGGGCGCTGTGCGTCGGGGCCTCCGTCTGGGGCAGCAAGCCTGCCCCGCAGCCGGATCAGGATTCGTCCATCGGCAATGAGCTGGAGCACCTGCCGGAGATCGACCAGCAGAACAAGCCGGAGGATAATGTGCCGGATACCACCGAAGACGGCCTTTTGACTCCCGCCGGCATCTATAAAAAGTGCGCCCCCTCGGTGGTGGGCATCATCACCTACGGCAGCAGCGCCACCGCGCAGGGCAGCGGCATCATCCTTTCGGAAAACGGCTACATCATCACCAATGCCCATGTGGTCAGCGGCGGCGAAAAGTTCGAGGTCGTGCTGCAAAATGGCGATAGCTATGATGCCACCGTCATTGGGGCGGATAACCAGAGCGACCTGGCTCTGCTTAAAATGCAGAACCCGCCCGAGGGGCTGGTCGCGGCTACCTTCGGCAACAGCGATGAGCTGGAGGTCGGCGAAATGGTGGTCGCCATCGGCAATCCCGGCGGTCTGGCGCTGGCCTCCACCCAAACCGTCGGCTACATTTCGGCGGTGCAGCGCACCATCACCACCGAGCTGGGCTACACCATGGTCTGCATCCAGGCGGATGCCGCCATCAATCCCGGCAACAGCGGCGGCCCCCTCATCAATACCTACGGCCAGGTGGTGGGCATCACCTCCAGCAAGCTGGTGGAGGAAGGCTACGAGGGCATCGGCTTCTCCATCCCCATCAATACCGCCCTGCCCATTCTGGACGATTTAATGCAGCACGGCCGGGTGACCGGTCGGGCACAGCTGGGCATCACCGTGGTGGAAGTAGGCAGCAATGAAGCCAATTATTACGGCATCCCGGCGGGTCTGCGCATCATGTCCATCAATGAGGACAGCGATGTAGGTCGTCAGGGCGCCGAGGTCGGTGATATCATCACCTCCATTGATGGCTGGGCCATCACCAGCCGTGCCGATTGCAGCGATATCCTGGCACAGCACAAGCCCGGCGATACCGTGGAAATAAGCCTGTACCGGGCCAGCCGTACCGGCCGCGGCCAGACCTTCACCATTACCGTCACCCTGCTGGGGTCCTAAGCATCCCACAAAAGCCGCCCACGGGCGGCTTTTCTGCCCCTTGTGCCATATTGCCCATAAAGCCGTGTCATTTCCGGGCAAACCTGCCAATGGCATTTCGGCCGGGAGTGATGTATAATTAAAAAGAGGAGGAAAGCAACCCGCATCGACACAGTAAGGAGGTGCCGAACGATGAAAAAGAGGATATCAGCCGTACTGCTGGCCCTGGCCATGCTGTTCACCACCGCCTATGCCATGCCAATTTATGTGGATGGCAGCGACCTGGGCTGGCAAGAACCGCTGACCCTGGAGGTGGAAAGCGGCAACAGCATCGATAATGTCAAGCAGAAGATCCAGGACAAGAACGGTATCGCACCGGATCAGCAATACCTGTATTTCGGCGGCAAGTTTTTGGAGAACGGCTGTACTTTGGCGGATTATAACGCCCAGAAGGAGTGCACCCTCTGGCTTTCCAAGGATAAAATAACCGAGCCGACGGGTACCACGCTGACAAAGGATAGCATCGGCAGGCAGCTGCCCCTCACCGACGGCTCGTATTATCTGGAGACCAAGGCGGGAGAGAGCGCTGCGAATTTTGTCATAACCGCCCCCATTGTCGTCACGGGCAATGTCACCCTTGATCTGAACGGCTATGCGCTGAAATTAGAAGGCAGCGGCAGCGTTATCCGGGTGGAAAACGGTGCCACCCTCACGCTGGTGGACAGCAAGCCCAATGCGGTCAATAAGTTCAGTGTGGCGGAAACCACCGGTCTGTGGCAGCAGGACGCTGCCGGCACAAAGGTGATAAAGGGCGGCGCCATCACCGGCGGCACCGGCACAGGAGAAGCAGGAAATACCTGCGGCGGCGGTATCTATGTGAGGAAAGGCGGCACGCTCCTTATGCGGGGCGGCAATATCGTGGGCTGCACGGCGCGCGAGGGTGGCGGTGTTCATGTGGAAGCTGGCGGCCGGTTCGAGATGTCCGCCGGGACCATTACCGGCTGCACGGCCGGGCAGGAGGAAGGCAAGACGGCCAACGGCGTGTTTATCGCGGCGGGTGGCCGGTTTACGCAGTCACCCGGTGCCCAAATCACCGGAGAGGTCACCGGGGCCTATCCGGTCACCTTCCAGTCGGAGAGTGGAAGCGAAGTAGCATCCCAGATTCGTGCCAACACCCCTGCCGACCGACCTGCCGACCCCACTAAAGAGGGCTATACCTTCATCGGCTGGTACAACGGCGAAAGCGAATGGAACTTTGAGACACCTGTGACCGAAAACCTGACCCTGACGGCAAAGTGGCAGATCAACCGGTACACCATCACCTTTGATACCGCCGGCGGCAGCGAGGTCGCTCCCATTACCCAAGATTATGGTACTACCATCACCGCCCCGGCCAATCCCGCCAAAACAGGCTATACCTTTGCCGGCTGGGATAAGACCATTCCCTCCACCATGCCGGCCGGGGATATGGCCATCACCGCCCGGTGGCAGGTCAACCAATACACCATCACCTTTAAGCCGGAAAACGGCGGGCAGGATATCGTCATTAAGCAGGACTACGGCACGGCCATTACCGCCCCGGCCAACCCTACCAAAACAGGCTACACCTTTGCCGGCTGGGATAAGACCATTCCCTCCACCATGCCGGCCGGGGATATGGCCATCACCGCCCGGTGGACCGAAAACCGGGTCATTGTGATCATCCGGCCGGATGACAGCAAGGATGAGCCGGACCCCGGTACCATCCATCAGTGGGGCCCCTGGCGCTCCAATGGAGATGGGACCCATACCCGCCGCTGCACGGCCAGCGGCTGCTTCGACCAGCAAAACGGGAAGTGCTACGGCGGCGCCCCCAATTGCACCCAGCGGGCAAGCTGCATCCTGTGCGGCACCAAATACGGCAAGACCGACCCCACCCGCCACGCCTCCCTAGAAAAGCTGGAGGCGATAGCCGCCACAGCGGCGGCCAATGGCCGGGTGGAATGCTGGCACTGCACCGCCTGTGATAAGTACTTTGCGGACGCGAACGGCAAAACGGAGCTCACCGCGGAGAATACAGTAACCGAAAAGGTGCCGCCGAGCATCATACAGGGCAGCGATGCCCGATGGAAAAAGGGCGAAAGCAGTACACTTACCTTCCGCTCCGATGCGGCGTTTGAGGACTTTGCCGAGGTACTGGTAGATGGCGCGGCGCTGTCCTCCGAAAGCTACGAGAAGCGGAATGGGGAAGGCAACATCATCGTAGAGCTGCGGGAAAGCTACCTGGAGCAGTTGGCCGAAGGGGAGCATACTTTGGCCATTCGCTCGGCAAGGGGAGATGCCACCACCCACTTTACCGTGGAGGCAGCACCCGATGAAACCCATCCGGTGAGCTGGTGGGTTTACGCGGCGGCTCTGGGGGCTTTTGCTATCGGCACCTGTGTCGCAGTGATCTCCTTCCGGCGCAAAAAAGCCGGATAAGTGACAGCAAATAGCAGAGATTCCGGATCTCCTTCGTACCAAGTGTACGGGGGAGATTTTTTATTCAATTTTCAAGGTGCTGGTGGGAGGCAGGTTCCCG
>UMHA01016890.1_pt1 | contig 10500 bp, 5 predicted proteins | sample 1965401 | NCBI WGS metagenome assembly UMHA01 (sample SAMEA4836085, study PRJEB28245) | human gut metagenome | biome: gut microbiome; material: fecal sample | place: Denmark | collected 2008 | reverse complement strand
TCGTCCTCTCTGCTACCGTTGCTTATTTCTTCTGTACATATTTCAGACAGTCAAGAGTTACAGCGGCAAGAATGATGATACCTTCAAAGATGAACTGAAGGTTTGTATCAATACCAAGAATTGTAAGAGAGTATGTAAGGGATGTAAAGATCAATACACCGGTTACAACACCTGAGATCTTACCAATACCACCTGTAAATGATACACCACCAACTACGCAGGCTGCAATGGCATCCATATCCCAGCCCTGTCCATAAGCAGCACTACCAGAACCAACCATTCTGTTACACTCAAGCCATGAACCAAATCCATAAAGGATACCAGCAAGGATAAATGCTCCAAGAGTTACTTTAAATACTGAAATACCTGAAACTGCTGCTGCCTCCGGGTTTCCACCTACAGCGTACAGATTCTTACCAAATGTTGTCTTGTTCCAGATAAACCATACAACTACAATTGCTACAACTGCCCAAAGAATGATCGTCGGGAAACTACCAATCTGTGGAATGAACATATTCGGGATCGCTGCATCGATCGCACCGAAAGATACACCCTTTGTTGCATAAGTTACAAGACCGAAGATGATCAGCATGTTCGCCATTGTGGAGATGAACGGATGCATCTTAAATCTTGCCATGAAAAATCCTGCGATACAGGAGAATACAGTCGTAAATAAAATACATACAAGCAACGCAAGAATTGCTCTGGTTGCTGCCGGCATATTAGAGAAATCAAAAATATGTCCGAACACACTACCTGTATTAATTCCATTGTGCATGATAATCGTTGCTGTAACCATACCCATACCAACCATACGTCCTACGGAAAGGTCAGTACCAGTTAAGAGGATCAGACCTGCAACACCAAGTGCCAGGAACATTCGAGGTGAAGCCTGCTGCAGGATGTTCAGGATATTCGTGTATGTGAACAGCTGCGTATTCTTAACGATTGGTGTAATGATACATAATGCAATAAAGATCAGGATAATTACAATATACAGACCATTCTTATACAGGAACTGTGCTGTATTGAATGTGTATTTGTAGTTCTCAAATCTCTGTGCCATTTTCTGTCCGAATGTATATTTTGACATACGGAGCAGATCGATCAGGTGATATTTATGAGCAAATGCATCATGTCTTCTGTCCTTGATCTCCTGCAGTTTTGACTCGTGAGCCATCTCAGCATCGAAAAGCTTGTTCTTATATACATACTTTTCATCTTTGATATCTTCAGCAGCAGAAAGCTTTTTCAGGTTCTGCTCATGCTCTGTCTTGATCGTGGCACGTACCTTTTCGTACTCTTCATTTTCAATCGCTTTTTCTGCCGCACAGCTTGCAGCTACTTTGTCATAGTAATCTTTATCATAATGCTGTGCGAGATAATCTTCTGCCTCTTTTACTAATTTGGCAACTTTATCTTTATTTGATGCTTCTACGGCTTTTGCCTTTTCAAGGTCTGCCTTATCCTTTGCAATCATTCTGTCTCTTTCGTCTTTTGACAGATTTTTGTCTTCTTTTGCGATGGCAATATGATTTTTCAGGCTGCGGACTTTGTCAGATCCTTCTACACGAAGTTCATCAATCTGTGCCTGTATCTTTCCAACATATTCTTCAATCGGCTGTAAAAGCTTTTCTTCTGCATCAGCCGAAAGGATAGTACTTCTGTCTGCCATATCCAATGCTCCTCTCTCTTACAAATATTTCGCACTAAGTCTCAATAATTCTTCCTGATTCGTTTCTTTTGTATTTACAATTCCCGCAAGGTGTCCATTCGACATAACACCGATACGGTTTGTAATTCCAAGGATCTCAGGCATCTCAGATGAAACTACGATGATCGTCTTTCCCTGCTTTGCCATATTGATGATCAGTTCGTAAATCTCATATTTGGCACCTACGTCGATACCTCGGGTAGGATCATCCATCATGAAGATATTTGGAGAACGTTCCAGCCATTTTCCAAAAATTGCTTTCTGCTGGTTACCACCTGACAGGCTCGAGATCATATCATCCGGTCCCATACATTTTGTATGCATGACCTTGATCTCCTCAGCAGTTGCACGAACCATACTGTCATGAGACAGAGCAATTCCACTTTTATAATGATTCATATTTGCGATTGTCGTATTAAATGTAATATCTGCCTTGAGGAACAGTCCATTCGCTTTTCGTTCCTCAGTGATCAATGCAAATCCATGATCCATGGCATCTTTTGGTGACGAGAAATTCATCGTCTTTCCATTATAGATTACATTTCCTGCCGCTCTTGTACGCATTCCGAAGATCGTCTCAAGCAGCTCGGTACGTCCTGCACCAACCAGACCATACAGTCCGAAAATTTCACCTTTTCTGATATCAAAGGAAATATTCTGTAATTTCGGTGCATATTTTGTAGAAAGGTTCTGTACGGAAAGAACCGTCTCTCCAGGTGTATTGTCTACCGGAGGGAACCGGTTATCAAGAGAACGACCAACCATGGCTGAAATCAACTCATTCATATTGGTGTCTTTACTTTCCTTCGTCATAACCAGACTACCATCACGGAGAACTGAGATCTCATCACAGATCTCAAAAATCTCGTCCATCTTATGTGAGATATAGATCAGGGAAATACCCTGTGCCTTCAGTTGTCTCATCATCTTGAAAAGCTTGGCAACTTCCGGTGCTGTCAGTGATGAGGTTGGCTCATCCAGTACAATGATCTTGGAATTATAAGAGATTGCTTTTGCGATCTCACACATCTGACGCTTTGATACTGACATTCTCTTCATTGGCTGCGTCAGGTTGACAGTAATTCCAAGCTTTCTGAATAAGTCAGATGCTTCCTTTTTCATTCTTCCTTCATCGACAACCCCCAGTGAATTTTTCGGGTAACGACCAAGGAACAAATTGTCTATAACACTTCTTTCCAGACACTGGTTCAGCTCCTGATGAACCATTGCAACACCATTTTCAAGTGCTTCCTTAGGGCCAGAGAAATTTACCTCTTTGCCGTCTAATATTATAACCCCTTCGTCTTTCTGATACGTTCCGAAGAGACATTTCATCATCGTCGATTTTCCGGCACCATTCTCACCCATCAGTCCCATGATCGTTCCGGGCTTCACATTCAGGTCGATATGCTTCAGCACCTTATTTCTACCGAAGGATTTGCTCATGCCATTGATCGATAAGATATATTTGTTCTTATCCTCTGCCATATCTCTACTTCCTTTTCTTAGTAAAAGAAGGGTATCATTTTTATCTGACACCCCTCTGAGTTAAATCATTTTACTTTAAAACAATTAGTTTACTTTGAGAGAATTGATGTGTAAGATGATGCGTTATCTGTCTTAACCATGTTGATTGCAAATGCATCATACTCTCCTGGGTTTCCAAGACGATTTGTAATGTTGGACTCTGTCTGTCCATCACCACCGATGTAATCTACTTTCAGGTTCAGGAGGTCATCATAGTTCTGCAGCAGTGGCTGATATGTAGAACTTAAGAAGTTATCTGAAGCATTGTAGATATCAAGCCATACTTTCTTAGATGGACTCTTGCTCTCATCCAACTGGTTAGAAACTTTGTCGTAAACCTTTGTGGAATCTGTGAAGTCCTGATAGTTATCTGCTGTTACAGCTACGTTCAATGCGTAGTAGGATCTCTCTTCCTCACTGTATCTGTAATCTTCACCCTCTGTCAGGCAGTTTCCTGCATCATCAGGAGTTCCGATACCTGTATCAACATCTACACCATCCAGTGCATTACGAAGTACTCTCAGTGTCAGGTAAGCCTGTACGTCTGCATGCTGGGAAATTGTTCCGCCGTATCCTTCTGCGATTGCTGCAACTGCATCACTATTTGCATCATATCCGAATGTAGGAACTTTGTTGTCTTTTGCCCATGCATTGAACATTGACATTCCCATACCATCATTATTAGAAACAACTACATCAATCTGATCTCCAAAGGAAGCTGTCCATGTTCCGATTGCGTTACCTGCTGTAGCAGCATCCCATGTAGCTCCTGCGGAGTTCTTCATCTCCTGAGAAGCAAGCTCACGGATTGTATATTTCTTTCCGTCAACTTCGATCGTTGCATCCTGTACAACCTTGGATGATCCATCTACGTTTGTTCCTGCCGGTGTAGAATCAACAGTTCCGCTTGCCTCTACGCCTGTTCCAAGAGCGGAACGAACACCACGTGTACGTGCGATAGAATCGTTATGTCCGATATCTCCAATTGCAAGAACGTATCCGATCACACCGTCTCCGTTACGGTCCATCTTAGCTGCGTTCTCTTTGATATAATCAAGTACCATCTCGCCCTGAAGTTCAGCACCCTGATTAGCATCGAATCCTACATAATATGTATCATCGTTGAAGCTGAGTGCTTCTTTGTCAAGCTCTCCTGTTGAGCTGTTGGATGGCTGACGGTTGAACCAGCAAAGCGGCTTGTCTTTATTTGCTACGCCACTGTCTGATCCTTTTGAATCTCCACCACCTGATGAACCACATCCGACCATTGAGAAAGCAAGTGTTGCCACAGCTAATGCAGCTAAAAATCTTTTCTTATTCATAATTACATGTCCTCCTATTTTTAGATTTTCGTCTTGCTTCATTGACTAAGCTTATTATAAGCATCTCTTTCCTTTGAAAGAATAGAATATTTTTGGATTTTTTATTAAAATTTTTATGATTCATTGATTTTTTTATATATATTTAACAGTATTATTAATATTTTTTAGATTCAGGAAGTGGTTTTATGTATCTTTCCGATATTTTCTTTCTGATATTCGACATTTTTCTGCTAATTTTGCACATTTCCCTTCCAGCGATTCACCTGTCAGAAAAACACTTCGTATTCCCCTCAACGAAAAAACCTGCTGCTCCTCTGCCCGAAAGCAGGGGAACAACAGGTTCCTTATAATTTTTATTCAGAGAGTTTCCTGTAATGCTTATTCTTCAGTCGTATCTGCTTTTTCTGATACTTCCTCTGCGGCATCACTTTCTCCGGCTGTCTCTTCTGTATTTTCAAGATCAATCTCTTCGTTCAGATCCAGATCTGCATCTAAATCTTCCAGGCTGATCTCATCATCAAGATCCAGTTCATCTTCCATCTGAAGATCTGTATTTAATTTTACATCACGGTACTTCTTCATACCTGTTCCGGCAGGAATATGCTTACCGATGATAACGTTCTCCTTCAGACCTACAAGGTGGTCAACTTTACCCTTGATTGCTGCCTCTGTCAGAACCTTTGTTGTCTCCTGGAAAGAAGCGGCTGAAAGGAAGGATTCTGTAGCAAGAGATGCCTTGGTGATACCAAGCATGATCTGCTCACCGGTAGCCGGCTCTTTTCCTTCTGCAACAAGCTGCTCGTTGACTTCCTCGAATTCAAGGACGTCTACCATTGTTCCCGGCAGGAACTCTGTATCACCCTTCTCCTCGATTCGGATCTTCTTCAGCATCTGACGAACGATGACCTCGATATGCTTATCATTGATCTCAACACCCTGCAGACGGTATACACGCTGTACTTCCTGAAGCATGTAGTCCTGTGCTGCACGAAGGCCTTTGATCTTCAGGATGTCATGTGGATTTACACTACCTTCTGTAAGCTCATCTCCGGCACCGAGCATTGCTCCGTCCTGGATCTTAATACGAGATCCATAAGGGATAAGGTAAGCTTTTGATTCGCCTGTCTCTTCATTTGTAACAATAACTTCACGCTTTTTCTTTGTATCACTGATCGTTGCACGTCCGGCAAACTCTGTGATGATTGCAAGTCCCTTCGGCTTTCTTGCCTCAAAAAGCTCCTCGACACGAGGAAGACCCTGAGTGATATCGTCTCCGGCAACTCCACCGTTATGGAATGTACGCATGGTAAGCTGTGTACCTGGCTCTCCGATGGACTGTGCTGCCATAATTCCGACTGCCTCACCAACCTGTACGGCTTCTCCTGTTGCCATGTTCGCACCATAACATCTGGAGCATACACCACTCTTACACTTACAGGTAAGGATTGTACGGATCTTAACCTGCTCAAGTGCATTTCCGTTCTCGTCAACGCCCTTCTTCATCACACGCTCAGCACGGCGTGGAGTAATCATATGGTTTGCCTTTACAATGACATTACCATCTTTATCTTTAATGTCTTCTGCAGAGAAACGTCCTGTAATACGTTCCTGAAGACTTTCGATCTCTTCATTTCCATCCATGAATGCAGATACATACATTCCCGGAATCGGCTGACCCGGTTTTACGCAGTCTGTATCGTGAATGATCAGTTCCTGTGATACGTCTACAAGACGTCTTGTCAGGTATCCTGAATCGGCTGTACGAAGAGCAGTATCTGCCATTCCCTTTCTGGCTCCGTGGGCAGACATGAAATACTCCAGTACGTCAAGACCTTCACGGAAGTTTGACTTGATAGGCAGCTCGATCGTACGACCGGTTGTATCAGCCATCAGTCCACGCATACCGGCAAGCTGCTTGATCTGCTTATCAGATCCACGGGCTCCTGAGTCTGCCATCATGAAGATATTATTATACTTATCAAGACCTGTCAGCAGTGCCTCTGTCAGCATATCATCGGTTGCTTTCCATGTCTCAACAACTTCTTTATAACGCTCTTCCTCTGTGATAAGACCACGCTTGTAGTTCTTTGTAATACGGTCTACAGTTTCCTGAGCTTTTGCGATCATCTCAGGCTTCTGCGGTGGTACAGTCATATCGGAAATCGATACAGTCATTGCCGCTCTTGTAGAGAACTTATATCCGATGGCTTTTACATCATCCAGTACTTCTGCAGTTGCTGTAGCCCCATGTGTATTGATTACTTTCTCAAGGATCTGCTTGAGCTGCTTCTTACCAACATGGAAGTCGATCTCCATCTTCAGTTCATTTCCCTCAACCTCACGGTCTACGAAACCAAGATCCTGAGGAATGATCTCATTAAAGAGAAGACGTCCCAGTGTTGCATCAATAATCCCGGTCATCTCTTCTCCATTTGGAAGAGTCTTTGCCACACGCACCTTGATCTGTGAGTGCAGTGTGATATATCCATTCTCATAAGCAAGAATTGCCTCGTTCACGCTCTTGAAGAACATGCCCTCGCCCTTTGATCCCGGTCTTAACTGAGTCAGATAGTAAATACCAAGTACCATATCCTGTGAAGGAACAGCTACCGGACCACCATCAGACGGCTTCAGCAGGTTGTTCGGTGAAAGGAGCAGGAAACGGCACTCTGCCTGTGCTTCCTGTGACAGTGGTACATGGACAGCCATCTGGTCTCCATCGAAGTCGGCATTGTAAGCCGTACATACCAGCGGATGAAGCTTGATCGCCTTACCTTCTACAAGGATCGGCTCAAATGCCTGGATACCAAGTCTGTGCAGTGTGGGGGCACGGTTCAGCATAACCGGATGCTCCTTGATCACATCTTCAAGCACATCCCATACCTCCGGCTGAAGTCTCTCAACCATCTTCTTTGCATTTTTAATATTATGTGCTGTTCCGTTTGCTACAAGTTCTTTCATAACAAATGGTTTGAACAGCTCGATTGCCATCTCTTTCGGCAGACCACACTGATAGATCTTCAGTTCCGGTCCAACGACGATAACAGAACGTCCTGAATAGTCAACACGCTTACCAAGCAGGTTCTGACGGAAACGTCCGGACTTACCTTTCAGCATATCAGACAGAGACTTCAATGCTCTGTTACCAGGTCCTGTTACCGGGCGTCCACGACGGCCGTTGTCGATCAGTGCGTCAACAGCTTCCTGAAGCATACGCTTCTCGTTTCTTACGATAATGTCCGGTGCTCCCAGCTCAAGGAGTCTCTTCAGACGGTTATTTCTGTTGATGATCCTTCTGTACAGATCATTCAGGTCAGATGTAGCGAAACGTCCACCATCAAGCTGTACCATAGGACGCAGATCCGGTGGGATAACCGGGATTGCTGTAAGGATCATCCACTCCGGTCTGTTGCCGGACTCGCGGAATGCTTCTACAACTTCCAGACGCTTTACGATTCTCGCACGTTTCTGTCCTGTCGCATTCTCCAGTCCTGCCTGAAGTTCTGCATATTCCTTCTCAAGGTCGATGGACTCAAGAAGTTCCTTAATGGATTCTGCACCCATTCCTACACGGAATGCATTTCTTCCATATTTTTCTTTTGCTTCCTGGTATTCTGCTTCAGAAAGCACCTGCTTGTAGGCAAGATTTGTCTCGCCTTTGTCAAGTACGATATAAGAAGCGAAATACAGGACTCTCTCCAGAGTTCTCGGAGAGATATCAAGGATCAGACCCATACGGCTCGGGATGCCCTTGAAATACCAGATATGCGATACCGGTGCCGCCAGAGCGATATGACCCATACGCTCACGGCGGACACTTGCCTTTGTTACCTCAACACCACAGCGGTCGCACACGACTCCTTTATAACGGATCTTTTTGTACTTTCCACAGTGGCACTCCCAGTCTTTACTTGGTCCGAAGATTCTCTCACAGAAAAGTCCGTCTTTTTCCGGTTTCAGTGTTCTGTAGTTGATTGTCTCCGGCTTCGTAACCTCACCTTTTGACCATTCCATGATCTTTTCAGGTGAAGCCAGGCCGATCTTTATCGCATCAAATGTTAACGGTTCGTATTGTTGTTCATTGTTATTTGGCATAAAAACGGCTCCTCCTTATTATTCCTCACCCAGGTAGTCATCATCAAAACTTAAGTTCTCAAGATCGCTGTCGTCCGGGTCTTCCTCTTCCGGCTCTACGTTCTCAAGTTCCTCACCAACAAATTCCTGCTCCGTAAATCCATGATCTCTGAACGATTCATTTTCATCACGGTATCTTCTGTCGCCCTCGATGATATGACGCAGATCTGTCTCGCCATAATCAACACTCTCCATGATCTTGACCTCTGTATTGTCATCACGTAATACGCGGACATCCAGTGCAAGAGACTGAAGTTCTTTCAGGAGAACCTTGAAGGATTCAGGAACACCCGGTTCAGGAATATTTTCTCCTTTGATGATCGCCTCGTAAGTCTTCACACGTCCTACAACGTCGTCCGACTTCACTGTCAGGATCTCCTGCAGTGTATAAGATGCACCATAAGCCTCCAATGCCCATACCTCCATCTCTCCGAAACGCTGTCCACCGAACTGGGCTTTTCCTCCCAGCGGCTGCTGCGTTACAAGAGAGTAAGGACCTGTAGAACGTGCATGGATCTTATCATCTACCAGGTGATGCAGCTTCAGGTAATGCATATGTCCGATCGTTACCGGACTGTCGAAGTACTCTCCGGTACGTCCGTCACGCAGACGAACCTTTCCGTCTCTTGAAAGCGGCACACCTTTCCACAGCTCTCTGTGGGCTCTATTCTCTGAAAGGAACTGCAGTACTTCCGGACGAAGCTCCTCACCATGCTTCTTTTCAAACTCTTCCCATTCAAGGTTTACATAATCATTTGCCAGATCCAGTGTATCCATGATGTCATTCTCGTTCGCACCTGCGAATACAGGAGTTGATACATTGAATCCCAGTGCTTTTGCTGCAAGACTTAAGTGGATCTCCAGCACCTGTCCGATGTTCATACGTGAAGGCACACCCAGCGGGTTCAGCACGATGTCCAGCGGGCGTCCGTTCGGAAGGAACGGCATATCTTCTACAGGAAGGACACGGGAAACGACACCCTTGTTACCATGTCGTCCGGCCATCTTATCACCAACAGAAATCTTTCTCTTCTGTGCAATATAGATACGGACTGCCTGATTTACTCCCGGAGACAGCTCATCACCATTCTCTCTGGTAAATACTTTGGCATCCACTACAATACCATATTCTCCATGAGGTACTTTCAGAGATGTATCTCTTACCTCACGTGCTTTTTCACCGAAGATTGCACGAAGCAGTCTCTCCTCGGCAGTCAGCTCTGTCTCTCCCTTTGGAGTTACCTTTCCGACAAGGATATCTCCGGCACGTACCTCTGCACCGATACGGATAATTCCTCTTTCATCCAGATCTTTCAGTGCATCATCACCGACACCCGGAATATCTCTCGTGATCTCTTCAGGTCCGAGCTTTGTATCTCTTGCTTCTGCTTCATACTCTTCAATATGAACGGATGTATAAACATCTTCCTGAACCAGTCTTTCACTTAAAAGAACGGCATCCTCGTAGTTATAACCTTCCCAGGTCATGAATCCGATCAACGGGTTCTTACCAAGAGCCATCTCTCCGCCGGATGTTGACGGTCCGTCAGCGATAACCTGTCCTGCTTCCACACGCTCGCCTTTATCGACGATCGGTCTCTGGTTGTAGCAGTTACTCTGGTTACTTCTCTGGAATTTTGTCAGTTTGTATGTCTTCTTTGTTCCGTCATCATGGCGGATCGTGATGCTTGTAGATGTAGAACTTTCAACTACACCGGCCTGCTCTGCAACTTCAGCAACACCCGAGTCAACCGCAGATTTTACTTCCATACCTGTTCCGACTACCGGAGCTTCTGTAGTAAG
>UMHA01066102.1_pt1 | contig 10506 bp, 7 predicted proteins | sample 1965401 | NCBI WGS metagenome assembly UMHA01 (sample SAMEA4836085, study PRJEB28245) | human gut metagenome | biome: gut microbiome; material: fecal sample | place: Denmark | collected 2008 | reverse complement strand
GCCTCGCTGCATCCGCCACTGGCGGCGCTCGGCTCCGCATCCCCATCCACCGCGACCCCCTCGCCCCCAAATTTGCATAATAAATCCCAGTTGCAATTTCCCAGCAAAGTCCGATATTTGTGCGATCTTCGCCCAATATCTTCCCATAATGTAAACTTTCCATTAAAAGTTGTGAAATATTAACCTTTCACATGCAAAAAAGGCTCGATTTTGCCGTATTAGTGAAAGAACTTTTCCATCGACCGTGCTTCTCTGCTTTGCTCGGTCAAAAAACGCCGTCAGGCGAAAAAATTACAAACAAATTTCTCCAAAGGAGGCTGTTAAAATGCCGGTCACAATAGAAACCAACGGCGATACCATGGTGGCGCGCCTGAGCGGCGAGCTGGACCACCACCACACCCAAAAGCTGCGGGAGGAGATCGACCGCAATGTGCAAAAAGAGCACCCCGCCCGGCTGGCGCTGGATTTTGCCGGGGTGGAATTTATGGATTCCAGCGGGATAGGGCTGGTGCTGGGGCGCTACCGCCTGATGCAGGAAATGAACGGAAAGCTGGTGCTGCGGGCCATGCCGCCGCACATCCGCCGGGTAATGCGGGTGGCCGGGATAGCCAGCCTGGAGATAGAGGAGGAAAGCCGCGTATGAATAAGCCGAAAAACACCATGAAAGTTAGTTTTCCCAGCAGGGGCGCCAATGAGGGCCTGGCCCGGATGCTGGTCGCCGCCTTCATCACAGAGGCGGACCCCACCGTGGAGGAGCTGTGCGATATCAAAACGGCTGTTTCGGAGGCGGTAACCAACTGCATCGTTCACGCCTACCCGGACCGCATTGGGGAGATCTACATAGCTGCCAGCCTTTCGGAAAGCAATCTCGTCACCATCAAGGTGCGGGACCACGGGTGCGGCATCGCCGATGTGCAAAAGGCGATGGAGCCGCTGTTTACCACCGGCGGCAGCGAACGGGCCGGGCTGGGCTTTGCGGTGATGCAGGAGCTGATGGATGAGGTGTGGGTCACCTCCCGCGCGGGGGGCGGCACCACCGTGCGTCTGCGCCGCCGCCTGAGCCAAAAAGCCCGGTAACAAGGGAGGTCTGACCAAAATGCCTGTTACCGCTGAACCAAAGCCGACCGCCATACAGGATACCAGCGTGGAAAACAACCTGGGGCTGGTGCACGCCTGCGCCCATCGCTTTAAGGGGCGGGGCATAGAATACGATGACCTGTACCAGGCCGGGTGCATGGGGCTGGTGAAGGCCTCCGCGGCCTTTGATGCCGGCCGTGGGGTGATGTTTTCCACCTATGCCGTGCCGGTCATCCTGGGGGAGATCCGCCGGCTGTTCCGGGATGGGGGCACCGTAAAGGTGAGCCGCAGCCTGAAGGAGCTGGGACTGGCCGCCGGGCGCACCCGAGAGCTGCTGGGCAGCGAGCTGGGCCGGGAGGCCACCGTGAATGAGGTAGCCGAACGCATGGGCCGTGCCCCGGAGGATGTGGCCCAGGCCCTGGCCGCCACCACGCCGCCGCTTTCCCTGACGGGGGGTGAGGAGGATGGCAGCGGGCAGATAGACCTGCCGGAGGAGGGCCCGGAGGAGCGGCTGAGCGATCTGCTTTCGCTGCAGCAGCTGCTTTCCTCGCTGGAGGAACGGGACCGGCAGCTGATCTTTCTGCGGTACTATCGCAGAAAGACCCAGACTGAGGTGGCCCGCCGCCTGGGGATGACGCAGGTACAGGTCTCCCGGCGGGAAAAGCGCATTCTCCAATCCATGCGTCAGCAGCTCCTTGACTGAGCCTTTGTAAGGCGCGGGTTCGGGCCGCAGGCCAGCCGTCCGAAGGACGGTTCCGCAGCGAAGCTGCGGCGCCCGCCGCAGGCGGGCGGACCTGCGGCCCGTACCTGCGCCTTGCAGGAATTCTGCCCTATCGCAGCAATAATATGACGCTTTGTCATATCTCCATTCTGCCCAGGATATGATGCTGTGTCATAATCCATCCCGGTTTATCGCATATGCTTTAGTTGCGCAGCAAGCTGCTCCCGGCAGGGGCTCTCCCCCGCTGGGAGCTTGCTTCATCATGATTGGTCATGCCGTATATTTCGCGCTGCCAAAGGCCAATAAGCCCTGGGCATCACAGGGGATGCTGGAGCATACGATAGCGGAAAAATGTGTAATTATGACAACTGGTCATAATTGATGCCACGAAAAACTCCCGGCAGGTTGGTGCCCGCCGGGAGTTCATTTTGCTGTTATCGATTATGCTGTGTATTTCGCATCGCCGAAGTTCCACAGGCCCTGGGCATCACAGGTGATGCCGGAAAGGGAGGCGTGGCAGTACAGCGGAGTCTTGCCCGTATCCTGCGGCAGCAGCACCGCCTCTTTGGCCAGCAGCTGCATGGCACCCTTCACCAGCCCGATTCGGGCGGATTCTTCGGTTTCTGTGTCGATTTTTGACAACATTTCGTCAAATTCTTCGCTATTATACTTAGCGTAGTTGCTTTCGCTTGCACTGGCGAACCAATGGAGCAGCACTGCCTCATCCGGGTAGTCCAGGCTTACCGCCAGGTACAGCAGGTCGTATTCCCCGGCATCGCGGGCAGCCTTGTAGTCCTCATAATCCAGGGCATTTACGGTCAGGTTCGTGGCATTGGCCAGCGCTTCGGGCACCGCCGGGGCGTCCTTCAGGGTCAGTAGGGTCATGTTCTCCGGCAGGGTACCGGTCCCCTCCTCCCCGGCCAGCAGACGCTTTACGGCCAGGCGGGTCTCCGCTTCGGACAGTTTTTCGGTATTCAGCACATAATAGCCGGTCACGCCATTACTGCCTGTCACCGGGGTAATAGCATCCCCGGCGTAGCCAAAGGTCGCCTGCAGGGTGCCATCGGCGGCCAGAGTCTCCAGCGCGGCCAGATCGCCGTAGTGGTATTTTAGGGCGAGGCCGGCGGCGGGTTTCTCCCCGCGGTAGCCGGTATTGGGCTTCAGCGTAGCCACATTTTCAGTGATATCGGCAAGCGCGTAGCGGCCATTATAGGCCATCTCGCCCTCCTTGATGGGCCAGAACGCCGGGGCTGCCAGCATGTGGGCAAAGCCGGAATAATCGCCCTCCAGCGTTACCACCAGCTTGCCGTCCTCGGTGGCTTCCAGGCCCAGCTCGCTTTCCTCGTTCTCGTAATCCCTGGCGCCCAGGATAACATCAAAGAGATACCGGCAGGGGCTATCCACCGCGCCGCTGATCACGCGGGTCCAGGCAGTGATAAAGTCCTCGGCCTTTACAGGAGTGCCATCACTCCAGCAGGCACCCTCCCGCAGGGTAAAGGTATACACCGGGCGCTTGGCGGCATCATCGGTGGCGGAGATCTCCCAGCTTTCGGCCGCGGCGCCCACCGCCTGGCCGTTTTCATCCACAGCGGTCAGTCCCTGGTACAGCATGCCCAGCACGGCGCGGGCCGCCAGGCTGCCATCGTACAGGGCCGGGTCGGTATTGGCCGGCTGGCCCGGTACACCGATGGCCACCACGCCGGTATCGCTTACCGTGCCGGCCAGATATTCCTTTTTGCCGCCGCAGCCCACCATGGTAAGCACCAGGGTGAGAGCCAGCAGCAGCGCTATTATTTTCTTCATCGCTCGTCCTCCGTATCGGGGTAGATTTTTCCCCCAGTATACCGCATTTCCCGGCATTTGAAAAGGGGGTCCGGTCTCATCTTGCCCGCTGGGAACATTTTTCCTGTCCTGCCATAAATAATTCCAGCCACGGGAAGTCCCAAATCCATTTACGATTCTATTACAAAACGCCTAATTCGTTGCTTTTATCCTCATTCGGCGCTATAATTATCTGATAGATAGACTGCCGGTTTGCGCTCATCCGGGGGAGGCTTTTTTGCTCCTCCTCCACAGGGCCCGGCAGCAGCCGGACGGCGGGCGCAGCCCCGCCGCCGCAGGCGGCGAAAGCAGGCGATGCCTGCTTTGCCCCGGCGCAGCCGGGGCGGGCTGCGCCCCGAACCCGCACCCTGCAGGGGCCCTATGAGGGGCCGCAGCGGTCGGCCCGCCCGAAAACCATCACCTTGTAGGAGGCACCCCGTGGAATGTTACCTGGATAACAGCGCCACCACCGCCGTTTCCCCCGAAGCGGCCGCCCTGGCGCTGCACATAATGACCGAAGAATACGGCAACCCCTCCTCGCTGCACCGCCGGGGCTTTTTGGCGGAGCGTGCCATGACCGAGGCCCGGGGGCAGGTGGCCGCCGTGCTGCACTGCCGCCCCGAGGAGATCATCTTTACCGCGGGGGGGACGGAAAGCAATAATATTGCCCTGCTGGGGGCCGCCCGTGCCATGAAGCGCCGGGGCAACCGCATCGTCACCACCGCCGTGGAGCACCATTCCGTTCTTGCCATCTGCAAGGCGCTGGAAAATGAGGGCTTTGAGGTCATTACCGTGGCGCCCGATGAAAGCGGGCATATCACCCCGGAGGCGATGGCCGCCGCCTGCAATGAAAAGACCATCCTGGCCTCCTGCATGATGGTGAACAGCGAGACCGGCGCCATCCATGACCTGCCCGCCATTGCCGCCGCCTGCCGCCGCAAAAGCCCTAACCTCATCTTTCACGCCGACTGCGTGCAGTCCTTCTGCCGCCTGCCTATAGATCCCGTCAAATGGGGGATACAGCTTGTCAGCGTCAGCGGACACAAAATCCACGCTCCCAAAGGCACCGGCGCTCTCTACATCGCCAAGGGCACCCGGCTGCTGCCGCCCCTTTATGGCTCCGGGCAGGAAAAGGGGCTGCGCCCCGGCACCGAAAATGTCCCCGGCATTGCCGCCATGGGGCTGGCCGCCCAGCTGATGAACGACCGCTGCGCGGAAAATTTTGCGCATTTTACTGCGCTGCGGCAGCGAATGATTACAAATTTATCACAATCGTCGGCCGTGTGCATCAATTCCCCCGCCGACGCCGCACCTTACATTGTGAACTGCTCGGTTCAGGGCATTCGCAGCGAGATCATGATCCACTATCTGGAGCAGTTCGGCATCTATGTTTCCAGCGGCAGCGCCTGCGCCAAGGGGGAACGCAGCCATGTGCTGACCGCCATGGGGCTTTCCCGTGACCGTATCGATTCCGCCGTGCGGGTGAGCATGACCGACACCACCACCGCCGGGGAGATCGATGAATTCTGCCGCCGCCTGCTGGAGGGCGAGGCCACCCTGACCAAACGAAGATAAGGAGTTTTTCCCCGCATGAATGAGATCATCCTGCTGAAAAGCGGTGAGATCGCCCTAAAGGGCCTCAACCGCAGCACCTTTGAAGATATCATGGCCAAAAACGCCCGCCGCCGCCTGCAGCCGCTGGGGGAGTTCAAAATCTGGCACGCCCAGTCCACCACCTACGTGCAGCCCCTCACCGAGGGCGTGGACATGGATGAGGCGGTGCGCCGCCTGCAGACGGTATTCGGCATTGTGGCCGTGACCAAGAGCTGCGTGGTGGAAAAGGACTTTTCGGTCATCTGCCCCGCCGCCGCGGAATACTTTGCCGAACAGCTTACCGCTGCCCGCACCTTTAAGGTGGAGGCCAAGCGCAGCGATAAATCCTTCCCGATGAAAAGCCCGGAGATCAGCCGGGAGCTGGGCGGGTACCTGCTTTCCCGCTTCCATCACCTCAAGGTAAAGGTGGAGCAGCCCGAGATCACCATTACCGTGGAGATCCGGGAGCAGGGCGCCTATATCCACGCCAATCAGCTGCCCGGCGCGGGCGGTATCCCCGTCGGGACCGGCGGACGGGCCATGCTGCTGCTCTCCGGCGGTATTGATAGCCCGGTGGCCGGCTACATGATGGCCAAGCGCGGCCTGGAGATCGCGGCAGTGCATTTTGCCTCGCCCCCCTACACCAGTGACCGTGCCCGGCAGAAGGTCCTTGATCTGGCGCAGGAGCTGACCCCCTATACCGGCCGCATCCGGCTGTTTGTAGTGCCGTTCACCCGGCTGCAGGAGCTGCTGCGGGAGCGCTGCCCGGAGGATTACTTCACCATCCTGATGCGGCGCTACATGATGCGGGTGGCGGAGCGAATTGCCCTGCGGGAGGACTGCGGCGCGCTGATCACCGGCGAAAGCCTGGGGCAGGTGGCCAGCCAGACCATGCAGGCCATTGGCTGCACCGACCTGGCCTGCAAGCTGCCGGTACTGCGTCCCTGCATCGGCATGGATAAGGAGGAGATCGTACGCATCAGCCGCAAGATTGAGACCTTTGAGACCTCCATCCTGCCCTACGAGGACTGCTGCACCGTATTTACCCCCCGCCATCCCAAGACCAAGCCCACCGTAGCCGCCGTGGAGGCCATCGAGGCTGAAATGGCCATTCCGGAGGAGCTGGTGGCCGAGGCCGCCGAGCAGGCCGAGCTCAATATCATCCGCTATTAAATTTACAAATAACTGCAAAGGGCAGGCACGGGCGCAGCCCCCGGCGGCAAAGCCGCCGCTGCGGCCGAAGGCCGCAGAAACCGCCCGCAGGGCGGTTTGGGCTGCGCCCCGGCCACCCGGCTGCAGAAAAAATATTTTCCATCCGACAAAATTCACAGCTTATTCGTATTCTATTTGCAGCCGCGAAAAAACTTTGCGGTATGCTATTCTTAACTAATTGTGTCCATACATAGGAGGGGAACGCCGTCCCATGAAGATCACTATTCTTGCCGTCGGCAGCGAGGCGCAGTATCAGCCCACCTTTGATACCGCCTACCAGTATCTTAAAAAAGAAACCGCCGCCCTTTCGGCGGAGCTTTCCTACGCCATCTGTCGCCCGGATGCCGCCGAGCTGTTTGCGGCCCTGCGCAACGCCATGGGCCAAAGCGAAGCGGTCGTGCTGCTGCTTTCGCCGGAGCCCGCCGCCGTTTCCACGGCGCTGCGGGTGGTCTGCGGCGGGCTGGAGCGCACCGCCCAAACCGATGCCGCCCTGCAAAAGCAGCTGGAAGCCCGCGCCGCCCGCATGGGCCTTACCCTGGGGTATGAGCAGCTGGCGGATTTCGCCTCCTGTCCCTCTGGGGCCACCCAGCTGCCCAATGCGCAGGGCCTGGTGCAGGGCTATGCTATCGCCGCACGCCGGCAGCTGCTAATGGCGCTGCCCGCCCTGCCGGGTGAGCTCTCCGCCCTTTATCCTTCCGCGGTGCGCCCCCTGCTGGGCAAGCTGGCAGGGCTCGCGGTCAGCTACGCCACCGTGCGGGTGCTGGAGCTGGACCAGTTCTCGGTCCCGCAGGAGATCACCCGCCTAAGCCAGAATCCCCACCTCAAGCTCACCTCCCGCCACCAGTGCGGTGATTATACCATCTTTGTGGAGGCCACCGGCGCTACCCAGCAGGAGGCCGAGGAATATCTGCAGCGGGCCATCACCCATATGCAGCAGACCTTCGGCATCTACCTGTACTGCATCGGCGATCGTCCCCTCCCCCAGATCGCCGTGGACGGCATGACCCGCCATGGGCTCACCCTTTCCACCGCGGAATGGGGCACCGGCGACCTGCTGCGGGAGCAGCTCTCCGCCGTCATCGGTGCAAACAGCTGCTACCGTGCCTCCTACGATGACACCCACATCGGGCAGGAGCTGGAGCTCCCCCGCCGGGTGCTGCAGAACCCCGCCGAAAACGCCGCGCTCATTGCGGGGCTGCTGGCCCAGCAAAGCCGCAAAGCCGGGCACACCGCCCTGGGCCTGGGCCTTTACTGCCAGCCGGAAAGCGGCCAGCTGCATGTGGCCCTGGCCGATAAAAACCGCATCTGGAACCGCCGGCTCTCGGTCACCGAGCTCCGCCGGGAGGACACCCAACAGATCGCCGTGTGGCAGGCCCTGAATGTCCTGCGGCTGTACACCGCGCAGTATCCCAAGCAGCTCCCCGGCGGCATAGAGCCCGCCGAGCTGGATAAGCGTGCCGGGATCGGCTCGCTCTTTGCCTGTTCCGCGGCCAAAGCTCCCAAATCCCCCGCAAATACTTCCGGAAAGGAACCGAAAGCCTCTATGGAAAAGAAAATCCGTACCAAGACCCGCACCGCCGCGGCCGAACCCGCCGCTGAAGCCGTGAAGGGCACCAACCTCATCCAGCGCATCAAGATGAAGTCCATCACCAAGAATGATAAGATCCGCATCATTCTGTTGGCGGTCTGCATCATCGTGTTCCTGGCCTCCGGCATCTATATCATCAATAACAAGCTCCAGTCCATCAAGAACAAGAACCTTTCCGATGAGCTGGCCGGCCTGTACGATCCCGATGGCACCACCGATATCTCAGTGGATGGCTATCCCAAGGATTACATCCGCGGCTTTGAGGCGTTGTACCAACGCAATCCCGATATCGCCGGCTGGGTCAAGATTCCGGATACCAAGCTGGACTACGCCGTGGTACAGGCCGAGGATAACGATAAATACCACCGGGCGGATATCGACGGCAAGTACAATGACTGGGGCATCCCCTATGTTGATTTCCGTGTCGACCAATCCAAGCCCTCCTACAATACCGTCATCTACGGCCACAATATGGGCGATGGCACCATGTTCGGCTATCTGCAGGCCTACAAAAAGCTCAGCTACTACCAGCAGCACCCGCTCATCAGCTACAACAGCGTCTACCGCAAGGATATGTATAAGATCTTTGCGGTGGTGGTGTGCAAGGCCGATGACCCCGATTTCGATTACCACAATTTCATCGACAGCGACAGCGATGCCGCCAAGAATGAATATATCGAAAAGATCATGAAGCGCTCCATCATCAAGACCACCGTGGATGTAAAAGCCAGCGACCGCCTGCTGACCCTTTCCACCTGCGATTATACCTTCCGTGATCCCGATACCAATAAGCTCATCGCCCGTCTGGTCATATTCGGCCGCGCGCTGCGGGATGGCGAAAGCGAAGCGGTCAATGTCAATGCCGCCACCCTGAACCCCAACCCGCTGATGCCCAAGCAGTGGTATGAGTACATCAAGAAGCAGCAGGAGAAGAAGGCCGCCGAGGAGCTGGAGAAGGAACAGAAGGCTTACATCGAGCTGTGGCTCACCGAAGAGGAGATCGCCGCGGCCTCCAATATGACCACCGCCGAGCTTTATGAGAAAGCGCAGGAGCGCGCCGCCCAGGCCGAGCGCTGCATGACGGCGGAGGAACTGGCCGAGGGCCTTACCCCCAAGCAGATCAAGGAGCGCATCGAGTACCGTCAGAAGCTCTTTGCCATGCTGCTGACCCAGGATGAGACCGACGGCAACACCGCCAGCAAGAAGCTCGCTCTCTGCCAGGAGCGTCTGGATATCCTGCAGCAGGAGGTGACCGTGAACGGCGAAAAGAAACCGCTGTTCGATGATAACACCCTCTTTGCCAGCAAGTGGAGCCAGCTGCAGGCCCGCTATGAGCTGCTCTCCAAGCAGAAGGACTGGAAGACCTACCTTTCCGTTGCCGATGTTCAGAACCTGAATATCTCCGGCGATACCCTGAAGAACTCCCTGACCGCCAACCAGCAGAAGGCCCAGAAGTACCTCACCCCCGAGCAGATCGGCCAGTACAATAACTGGCATGATCTTTCCGCCGCCATAGCCGGGGCCGAGGCCACCCGCAAGGCACTGGAGGCCGAGGGCTCGAAGGTCGCCGGCCTGACGCAGGCCGAGATGGATAAAATGACGCTGGCCGAGCTGCAAAAGGCGGTGGATAAGGCCAAGAACAAGACCGAGATTGAAAAGACCATCGCCGATATCAAGGTGCTCAATCCCAATGCCACCGGCTCCAACGGCACGGCCCTTTCCGATATGACTCTGGATGAGCTCAGGGCGCTGCTCTCTGCCCTCCAGCAGGAGCGCGCCACCCTGGAGGCGGCCGCCAAGGCCGCCGGTATGACCGCCGATGAGATCAAGCAGAATTCCAGCAACGCCGCCCTGCAACAGGCCGTCAATGAGAAGCAGAAAGCCCAGCGCGAGGATCTCATCAAACAGATCCGGAAATATGATCCCAGCTATGACGGTTCCAACAAGACGCTGGAGCAGCTGGTGGCCGACCTGAAAGCCAAGCAGGAAGCCGAGCAGCAAAAGCAGACCCTCATCAATGATATTAAGGCGCTGGCCGCCGAGCTGGGCGTGACCGTGACCGACCAGGAGCTGGCCGCCATGAGCCTTGACCAGCTGGCCGCCAAGAAGCAGGAGTTGGCGAGCCAAAAGCAGCTCATGAACGAAATTATTGCCAAAATCAAGGAACTGAAGTCGGACTATAATCCCGCCGGTAAGACGCTGGAGCAGCTGCAGCAGGATCTGGCTGACCTGCAGCAGAACCCATCCACGCCCCCCACTCCCCCCACTCCCGGTGGAGAAGGCGGTGAAGGCGGCAGCGGCGAAGGCGGCGGCGAAAGCGGCGGAACAAACCCCGCAGCCTCCGGAACCTCCGGTGAAGGAACCACGGCATAACCTTCGGGCGCTCCCACTGCATAACGGGAGGTGAAAGGGCCGTACGGCACCTGTTCCCATGTACATAGCCTCTCCCCCGACCGGGCTTTCCGGCCGGGGGCTTTTTTTATCCCCGCCGGCC
>UMHA01061895.1_pt1 | contig 10517 bp, 10 predicted proteins | sample 1965401 | NCBI WGS metagenome assembly UMHA01 (sample SAMEA4836085, study PRJEB28245) | human gut metagenome | biome: gut microbiome; material: fecal sample | place: Denmark | collected 2008 | reverse complement strand
TCTTGTTTGCGTTGTTATTGTTCTGTATCGTTTTCAAGGTTCGGCGCTTTCTCTTGACCGCTCAAGCGGCGCAACGAGGAAGCTTGTTCATAATATCATGAATTCACGGATTCGTCAAGCGGTTTTTTCAAAGTTTTTGCGGTTTTTTGCGTTCTTTTTGAAATCACGAACGTTATTGCAACCATTAAAGAAAATGTTCCGGCGCTTCTCCCAATTCAGGAACGCCGGAACAAAAATCATACGTCCATTTTCCCCTGCCCGGCGTCGAGAATCTGCTCCACAATCGCCCCGCCGAGGCACTTTTCCCCCTGATAGAACACGGCGCTCTGTCCGGGCGTGACCGCGCGCTGGGGCGTGAGGGCATGAATCAGCAGTTTTTCCCCGTCGCGGCGCACCTCCACCGGCTGGTCGCCCTGCCGATAGCGGAACTTGCAGGTGCAGCGCAGCGGTTCGCCATCCGCCAGCGGATCAGCGCCAATCCACGTTGCCTCCGCGCCGATGCTCATCGTTGAATACAGCATCGGGTGATCCTCGCCCTGCGCCACCAGCAGGCGGTTATTCTCCAAGTCCTTGCCAATGACGAACCAGCTCCGTCCATCGCCGCATCCGCCGATGCCCAGCCCGCGCCGCTGACCAAGCGTGTAGTACATCAGCCCCTCGTGACGCCCGACGACGCTCCCGTCCGGCGCCACCATGTCGCCGGGCTGCGCGGGCAAATAGGTCGACAAAAACTGCCGGAAGTTGCGCTCGCCAATGAAGCACACGCCGGTCGAATCCTTCTTCTTGCTCACGGGCAGCCCATTTTCCTCCGCAATGCGGCGCACTTCGGTCTTTGTCATGCCGCCGACAGGGAAAATCGCCTTCCGCAGCTGTTCCTGATGGAGCATATAAAGGAAATAACTCTGATCTTTATTCGGGTCAAAGCCGCGCAGAAGGTCGCCGTTTTCATTCGTCCGCACAAAATGCCCCGTCGCCATTTTCGACGCGCCAAGCTGCATGGCAAAATCCAGAAACGCCTTGAACTTGATTTCGCGATTGCACAGCACATCCGGGTTCGGCGTGCGCCCCGCGCGGTATTCTTTGAGGAAGTAGCTGAACACGCGATCCCAGTATTCGCGGGAAAAATTGACCGCATAGTAGGGAATGCCGATGATTTCGCACACCTCGCGCACGTCGTTCCAATCGTTTTCCGCCGTACAGACGCCGGATTCGTCCGTCTCTTCCCAGTTCTTCATGAACACGCCGACCACGTCGTATCCCTGCTGTTTAAGCAGCAGCGCCGCGACAGACGAATCCACGCCGCCGGACATGCCCACCACAATTCGCTCGCTCACGCTTCTGCCTCCATAAGCCGCTGGATGACCTTCTCCGTCATGTCCCGGCTGACTTCCTCTGCCGGTTTTGCCGCATCCACCACGATGAACCGCTCCGGCTCGCGGCGGATGAGTTCGTGATATGCCGCTTCCGTCCGTGTACGGAAAGCGTCGTCCGCCTGCTCGATGCGGTCAAGCTGACTGCTGGCGGCGCGGCGGCGCAGAGCGGCTTCCCGGTCAATGTCCAGATAGACCGTCAGCATCGGCATCGTGCCATCCACCGCCGGGCGGTTGATATTCAGCACTGTGTCCACACCAAGCTGCCGACCGCCGCCCTGATATGCCACGGACGAATCCACAAAACGGTCGCACAGCACCGTTTTTCCCGCCTGCAGCGCCGGGCGGATGACCTGCCGCACATGCTGCGCACGCGCCGCGGCGTAGAGAATCGCCTCGGTCGTCTCGTCCATTGCCTTGTTTTCAGGGTCAAGCAGCAGCGCGCGAATCTTCTCGCTGATGGGGCATCCGCCGGGTTCACGGCTGCGGATGACCTCGAAGCCCCAGCGGTCGAGCGCATCCTCCATTGCCGCCATCTGCGTCGTTTTGCCGCTGCCGTCCATGCCTTCTATTGACAGAAACGCGCCCGGAACCGCTTCTTCGCCGGGGCAGAGATGGCGGATGATGTCCTCCACTGTCTCGCAGTACACATCGCACCCGCTGTTCATCAGCTCTTCACGGCTGCCGTAACCGTAGCCCGCGCCGATTGCGCCGATGCCAACCTTCTTCGCGCCCTCCATGTCAAATCGGCGGTCGCCCACCATCCACGCTTCGCCCGCATCCTCCGGCAGCGCCTGCCGAATCAGCAGTTCCTTGTCCGCACCGTGCCCATCCTTTGGGCCTACGATTTTCGTGATGTAGCGGTTCAGCCCGAAATGCTCGATAATCCGCTCCGAGGAGCGCTGCGGCTTGCCCGTCGCGATACCGATGTACCAGCCGTCGCGGTGCAGCGTCCGCAGCAGACGGCGAATGCCCGGATACACCCGGTTCTCAAACAGCCCGACAGCCTCATAGCGCTCGCGATAGGTGCTCACCGCCTTATTCGCCATTTCTTCGCTCATGCCCATGTATTCCATGAACGACCAGCCCAGCGGCGGGCCGATAAATTTGCGCAGCGTCGCCGCATCCGGCACGGGAAAACCGAGCTTCTCCGCCGCATAGCGTACGCAGTTCCAAATGCCTTCCTCCGAGCGGGTCAGCGTACCGTCCAAATCAAAAATCACACATTTGCGCACCGCAAATCGTCTCCTTCTACGCCGAAGCGCTCCCGCGTCCCGGCTTCCTGCAATTGCCTGATGATTTCCCGCGTCACCCGTTCGCCGGGCGCAAGCAGCGGGATTCCCGGCGGATACAGCCCGACCGCCGCCGCCGCGATTTTCCCCTCCGCTCTGTCCAGCGGCACGAGGATTTCCTCCGCCATCGCCGCCTGACGCGGGGTCAGGACAGCTTCCGGCATGTCCGGCATCAAGGTCAGCGGCGCAAACTGCTTTTTTTCTGCCGCCGGGATGCTCGCCAGCAGCTCTGGCAGTCGGCGGATTTCAACGATGTCGTCCATCACCGATAGAATCAGCACCACGCGCCGCTCGTCCGCCATTTCCACGTCCAGTCCGGCTTCGCGCAGCTGTTCCGCCAAGAATTTTCCTCCCTGCGGCGCGAAAATGACCAGCCGCGTCGGGTCAAAGCGCACGGGCAGATTCGCCCAATTCGCGTATGCATCGTGATACGGCGTGCCAACAAGCCGCCTGCGCACATCGTTGACCGCTTCGGATAACGCCCGCAAGTGTGCTCGACCATTCTCTTCCATCCACGCGCGGCTGTCATCGATGGACAGCATCAGCAGGAACGATGGCGATGACGTCTGTTCCCGCCGCAGCAGCGTCCACGCGCGCCGCTCATCCGCCGAATCCGCCAAGTGCAGCACCGCGCTGCCCGTCAGCCCCATCAGCGTCTTATGCACCGACTGCACCCACGCATCCGCGCCAAGCGCTCCGGCGGATGTCGTCCCGTCGCACCACGGGAAATGCGCCCCGTGTGCCTCGTCCACAACGACTTTCGTCCCTTGACGATGCGCCGCTGCCGCAATCCGCCGGAAAACATCTTCCCGCATCGCGCCGCCGTAATAATCCGGGCGGACAAGCAGCATCGCCCGCGCGTCCAGATTCGCCCGCAGCGCCGCCAGCACATCCTCCTCCGCCAGATAGCAGTACCCGTCCGGCGTGCAGCGAACCGGCATCCACTTCACCCGCATTCCGCCCAGCACGCAGGCGTTTACCGCCGATAAGTGCGCATTGCGCGGCAGCAGCACCGTTTCGCCCTCCCGCGCGTACAGCTGCAGCATCACATGATTGCCCGCCGTCGATCCATTATGGAGGAAAATCGTCTTTGCCGCGCCCGCCGCCTGCGCATACAGCCGCATAGCTTCACGCAGTCCGCCCTCCGCCGCGTACAGGTCATCCGTGTTCGGCAGTTCCGTCGTGTCCAGCGCGTATAAATCCGCCGCGCCGAACGGCGGCCGCCCCTTATGCCCCGGCATATGCCCGCTCCTGCGCGCCGATGCCGCCGTCAGCATGTCGTATACCGGGCGCATGTTCGTCATGTCCGCTGTCTCCTTCCGCTGCTGATGTGCCCCCCAAGTATAGCAGAAAACCCCGCGCGTGGCAATGGTGTTTGCTCAACATTGCTGTTCGCGAGAGGGAAGAAAATAGGATGCTGTTCGCATTGCCTTTCGTGCGGTGGGCGGAGAAAATGCCTGTCTGCGGGCAGAATCCGCCTCTGAAATTTTGTTGCGTGTTCCCCTTGCAAATCCCACATTTCGTGCTATAATAACAGACGTTGAAACAATATCTTGTGCTCTATATGGCGCGATAGCGCCGTGCAACCACAAGATTTAGGGCTTGCTGATTTTCCAGCGAGTACCATAGAGAGGAGAAATACCTATGTGCTGCCAAGTGAACGTGACGAAGGGACCCCTGTCTCAGGCGGAAATTGACGCCTATGTGGATCATGCGCGCCAGAAGTACAACCGCGAGCCGCTTTCGATGGACATTGCGGTGGATGGCGACGAGGTGGAACTGTCCTACGATTTCGGCAACGTGCCGTTCCAGCGGATTCGCCGCATCACGGGCTATCTTGTGGGCACGCTCGACCGCTTCAACAACGCCAAGCGCGCCGAGGAACACGACCGCGTGAAGCATGGAATGCCGGCGGCGGTGTGAGAATAAGCAGGGTGATTTTCCCCCGTTCGGGTGTCGGAAGACAGCCGGGCGGGGTTTTATTTTTTCTGCCTGAGAATTTACAATCTGCATTGACAATGCCACAAACGCATGCTATATCATGTGGTAAAAGGAGGTTGATTCCATGGCTCGCAAGCAATTTTTATCCTTCCTGCTGATTTTTTCCCTGCTCATCTCGTGTGCGTCCGCGCTGGCAGAAGCGGACGATGACGACGATTGGGACGACAATGTGGATGATGCGTGGGAAATGGAGCATCCTCTCCACAGCGGCGACTACGCCTATGCCCTGCTCGATGACGGGACGGTCGAAATTACCTCTTACGGCGGCGCTGATACCGAGATTGTCATCCCCGACACGCTGGACGGTAAGCCTGTCACTGCCATCGGCGAGCGCGCTTTTTATTACAGCCTTTCCCTGACTTCCGTCACCATCCCCGATTCCGTCACTCACATCAGCCAGAAGGCGTTCTCCTGCTGCTTTCAGCTGACGTCGATTACTCTACCCAGCGGGCTCACCGCCATCGAGTCGGGTACGTTCGACCTGTGCAAATCCCTGACAACCATCGACATCCCTGATTCCGTCGCGGCGATTGCGGATGATGCCTTCATAGGCTGCAAAGCCCTGCAATCCTTCACCCTTTCGCCGAATCACCCGTATTTCTTCTTGGCGGACGGCGCCCTGTGCCGCACCGCGGACAGCACGCTTCTGCTCTACCCCAACGCCCGCGAACCCCGGACATACCGCATCCCGGACGGCATCACCGCCATCAGCGCTTATGCCTTCTATGACTGCGATTTGCTGGAATCCGTCGTTGTTCCCGATTCCGTCACTCAGCTTCCCGCGCGCGCATTTTCCGGCTGTTCGGCGCTTGCTTCCGTCTCCCTGCCCGATTCGCTGACCGAAATCGGCACTGCGGCGTTCTCCGGCTGTTCCGCGCTGACGGGCATCCGCATTCCTGCCGCCATCACGGAAATCATCAACCATACGTTTTCCGGCTGCACTTCCCTCGCGACCCTCGAAATCCCGGATTCCGTGACCAAAATCGGCGATTATGCTTTCTTTGGCTGCACTTCGCTGACTTCGATTGCCATCCCCGATTCCGTCACGGCCATCGGCAACGGTGCGTTCTCGAATTGCACCGCCCTGACCCTCACTGTCACGCCGGATTCCTACGCCGCCGAGTACGCGAAAGCCAACAACATCCCCTACACCTACCCCGACGCCAACGACTGGCTGAACAACTAATCCACCCCACGCAAAAAGGAGGTCGCCCCCACACGGGTTGACCTCCCTATTTTTATACCCTTCCTTTACCGAATCTCGCTCCTTATCTCATCCAGGCACCGATTCAGCGCGTCCTCCCACCTCGGCAGGTGCGGTTCGGCGTCGCTCAGCAGCCGCACGCTCGACGGATGGTGAATGCCCACCGAGCCGCGGTAGCCGCTCACCGGCTGTACCCGGCAGCGGCTGCCCACCATCCCCAGCGTCGCCATCGCCAGCGTCGCAAGGTTGCATTCGCCCTCGTTGATGAGGTGGTAAATGCCGAATTTCTCCGTCTGAATCAGGCTGACCATCGCACGGGCAAGGTCAAGCGTGTACGTCGGGCAAGCCATCAGGTCGTCGGAAATCGTCAGCTTCTGATGATCCTGCGCTGTCGCCAGAATGCCGCAGATTTCCCCCTTCGGCGCGGCGGAGAACAAGCAGCCCGTGCGAACGATGAAGGACCGCGTCATCAGCGCGCGCACAGCTTCTTCCGCCTGCACCTTCGACAATCCGTAAACGTTCGCGGCGCACGTCTTGTCTCTCGTTCCGTGGATAACGTCCGGCGCAGCGCCAAACACCTCCGACGAGGACATCAGCATCAGCTTCGCTCCGATCGCCAGTGCCGCGCGAACCATGTTCAGCGTGCCCATCGCGTTCACGTCGATGCACTTTGCGGGTTCCGTTTCCGCCTTGAGCAGATCGGTATACGCCGCCAAGTGGATGATGGCATCCGGCTGCTCCGCCGTCACCCATTCGCGCACTGCCGTGCCGTCCGTCACATCGAAATCCGCCATATCCACGCCGCGCGCATTCACATGCTTCTCGCGCAGTGCACGCATCACGTCGCGTCCCAGCATTCCGTCCGCGCCTGTCACCAATACCTTCATCATGTCCACCCTTTCGCCATTTCCGTCCATCTTTTTGCCAGATATTCAAGCTGATTATACCATTTTTTCTGCCTTTGCGCAACTGGTGAGGGGGATTTTTCATTGACACGAAGCGCCATTTCGTGTATAGTGAATAAAGAAAAGGAGGTCGATTTTATGACACGCAAACGTTTCTCTGCGTTTTTACTGGCATCCGCGCTTCTCCTCGTCTTTCTGACAAGCGCCGCTTTTGCAGATGGCGGCAAGAAAAAGCAGACCATCCTCACCTCCGGGGATTATCAGTACGTCCTGCACAAGGATGGTTCCGCAGAGCTTCTCTACTGCCTAAGCGACGACGCGGAAATCGTGCTTCCGGACACGCTGGACGGTCATCGCGTCACAAGCATTGACACCATCTCTTTTTCCCTCTCCCTAACAGCCGTAACCCTTCCCAATTCTGTTGTCGATCTTGACCATAACCCCTTCGGCTGCTGTCCACTGCTGCAAACCATTTCTGTCGCCCCGGAGCATCCGTCTTTTTATACATTGGACGGCGTTTTGTTCCGTAAAAAAGACGATGTGCTTGTTGCCTATCCGCGGGGAAAGGCTGCTTCCAGCTACGCCGTTCCGCAAGGAACATCGGCTGTTGGCGAGCGCGCCTTTGACTGCTGCTCCTTTTTGACAAGTGTTTCTCTGCCCGCTTCCGTTACAGAGATTGACGATTATGCTTTCAGCGATTGCTCCGCCCTCGTCGAGGTTTCCATTCCCTCCTCTGTTGACGAAATTGGTTCATGCGCTTTCAACTACTGCACCGCGCTGTCTTCCATCGTCATTCCCGATTCCGTCACAGAAATCGAGGAGGGAGCCTTCTCCGAGTGCCGCGCTCTGACTACGGTTGTGCTTCCAAATTCCCTTACAGAAATCAGCGACTATCTGTTTTCCTGCTGCGCTTCCCTTTCCAGCATTCTCATTCCTGATTCTGTGACGGAAATTGAAACAGGCGCATTTCAGCGCTGCACGTCGCTTCTCTCCATTGTCATTCCCGACTCCGTCACAGAAATCGAGGACATTGCTTTTTCTGAGTGTAGCGCCCTGCGTTCCGTCCTTCTCCCAGCTTCCGTAACGGAAATTGGCGTTGGCGCTTTCGACAAATGCCCCAACCTCACGCTGACCGTTTTCCGCAATTCCTACGCCGAACGGTACGCGCAGCGAAACCATATTCCCTACACCTATGCCGACTAATTGAAAAAGAATCATCCCCTGAAAATGCAAGGAGGCCGCCCCTCATCAGGACGGTCTCCATTTTTGTATTGATAAGTAAAGCAGCAAGCAGGGTCATTTTGCTAAAAATGACGATTAGCTTGTTGGAAACACATTTCCCAAACCCTATGAATGCAGCACGGGCACTGCGGTTGTGAAGTCGTGAGAAATGCAGTCGGTGTCCAATCACATTGCCCCCGCGCGAAGATTGAGGCGACCGCCAGTGACGGTGCCGAAAATGCGAGTGATCATTTTGTCACGTCCTTTCTTGTTTTTTGGCATAGAAAAGGAGGAGCTTCGAAAAGAAGTCCCGCCAATTTTGAGTAATTAGAGAATATTAAGTTGCTTTTTTATTTCGGCGATACTCTTGCGAATGGTAAATAGCCGATCCGAATATACATCTTTAATCCATATTCGATCGTTGCGTGTGCAACATTTTGAAAGACTCTTCTCCATATCTTCAACAGTAAGTGCTTCAAATTGCGTTAGCTTATCAAGAACTTGTATTGAAGGATAGTAGCGAAGACATATAATGACTGTGTATTGTCCGTGTGAATCCCACCTGCTATATTCACGTTGCAGGATAGAAGCATCATCAGCACTGCGGCCAAGAGACATAGCAATTTGAGTTTTGACAAGCCCTGGATTTGCGAAATAACCCATGATAACCTTTTCCATTGATGGATCTCTCCAGCGAGCAAGCATTTTCATCGTCTGAGGAAAAAATGAAAAAAGGTATGGATCTTGTGCTAATGAAACTAACTGATCAAGCAACTTCTTAGATTTCAACTGAGCAAATGCAGAGTCAAACTCCATCATGATGGAATTGTCCACAAAAGGCACTGAATTACGGTACTCATTATACAAATTCCAGATGATTTGTTCACAACCATTTACTCGCCCGCATTCATGCTTTTTGCTTCCGACCAAATGGAAAACCAAGGCAGAACGTATGAGATGCGAATGAAAGCAATTGATGTGCTTTGCAATAATCGAGCCAGCACCCTTGATGTATGAATCACACAAATCTGAGAACCCACGAATCTTTACATGACAGGTATTGTTAATTTCGCGAATTAACTCATTCATAATCAACTGATCATCGGATTCCATCAGGGGAGCAACATTATCCAAATGAGCCTCGTAATCCTTGATCTTGGAGAGAACAAAATGCTTGTCCATACTATCCTCCTGTTACAAAATTTTAATAAGCTCCCACCCAGCTTCTTTTAGCGGATTTGACAGTACAGTATTTGTTCGAGTAATGAGAATTTTCCGGTATTGGTTCTCACTTGCAATTCTTGCAAAGTCTCGAAGTTGCCGGGTATTGCTCAGCCGCTTAACATTTTTGACCTCTACAATAAACTTAAGCTGGGTATTGGTGTAGTCTGGAATTCGAGAACGTCCATTTGATAGAGATCATTTACTAGGAAAAATATCGCACAGCAATGTTTCAAGATCGAATCGCACTTTTTTAACCATGCATCTGGCGTGAATTTCTGTAAGGGACTTCTTTATGATTTCCTTACAGATTGACAATTTTTCTTCTTTTGATGCTTGGACAAAAGGGATAAATGGAATAAATAGTCTGATATCTGCTTCTTTTCGCTTCCAGCCAATATACTTTCTTTCCTTACAAGCAAATGTGTTTTTGAACTCTTCATCAACACAGAAGGGAATAATACTGATTGTCGATATGGCATCGGTATATTTATCCAACGATACTATATCCATGTTCTGCTGGATTTCTATAAAGCAATCAATTATCATTTGAGCCGCAGGAGACTGCGACTCTGTTGAAAGAAAAATGGCACTCATGAAATAACCTCCAATCAATTGAGCGGTTACTCAATCGACATTGAACGTAATGTCTGTGAGGACCCCCTCTACTACATCGACTAATTGATAGTCTCCATTTTGAAGTTTGTCCAAGTATTTTTGATGTTCGCTGTACAGCCACTCTTCGAGAGATGGCCACTCTGCAATGATTTTGTTGCTGCCATATCTTGCTGCATACACACGCATTGCATCTTCAGGTTCTTTTGTATCAAAAAAAACCTGAATCTGTGGCTGAGTATAGTAGGAGGCAAAGAAAAGCCTGGATTTTGGACAAAGCACTGTCCGATGACCATCTTCAAAGATAAGAGAACAAGGTTGCTTGTAGTCCGCTCCCCATGCTGGTATACCGTTAATACGAATAAAACGACCAAAGAGATTTGCACCATTTGTGATCTTGTAAAGTTGCGCAAGCTGTTTGGGAAAAGGTCTGCGCGAACTGTCACTTACACTTTTGATTTCTTCATCCGTCAATGGCTTAAAGAATTCATAGCGATATTGAACTGGCTTGGTTCCAGGTATAGTTCCTGCTAGAATCACCTGGCCATTGTTTTCGATGCTTGTACCAGGCATATTCACTACCTGCTGGACCAACTCTGCAATGCGCTGCATGATATCACTCCTTAATGCACTCGAAGTTCATGAGTGAGTATTCCGCGCGAGATTGCGCAGCACGACCGCTCAAATT
>UMHA01059688.1_pt1 | contig 10551 bp, 9 predicted proteins | sample 1965401 | NCBI WGS metagenome assembly UMHA01 (sample SAMEA4836085, study PRJEB28245) | human gut metagenome | biome: gut microbiome; material: fecal sample | place: Denmark | collected 2008 | reverse complement strand
GAGTTGGAGCGCCTCGACCAGATGCGCCAGGAGCTCGAGGCAACTGAGCAGGAGCTCGCCGCGGCGCGCGACGAGGCGGTCGCCCAGCAGTCCGCCGCCGAGCAGGCCTTGGCTGATGCGCAGGCCGCCCGCGAGGAAGCGCAGCGCCGCGCCGAGGAGGAGGCGGCGCGTCAGGCCGAGGAGGCTGCCCGCGCTGCGGAGGCGGCTGCCGCTCAGGAGCAGCAGGCGCAGCAGAATCAGTCGTCCGGCCAGACGCAAACCCAGCAGCCCGAGGCTCAGGCGCCCGCGCAGGAGCCGACGGTCGAGACGCCCTCTTCCGACGGCGCCGACTGGAGCTCCGACAAGGCGACGTTCGTCTCGCAGTGGGCCGGCCGCATCGACGCGTACCTCGCCGGTTCGCCTTTGGCGGGGCAGGGCACCACGTTCGCTTCCGCCGCTTGGGATTACGGCGTCGATCCGCGCTGGTCGCCGGCCATCTCCAACACCGAGAGCTCCAAGGGCCTGTACTGCTTCCTTCCGCATAACGCCTGGGGCTGGGGATCGTACAGTTGGGGCAGCTGGGAAGAGGCGATCAACGCCCACGTGCGCGGCTTGGCGCGCGGCTACGGCTACACCATCAGCGTGGAGGCTGCGAAGAAGTACTGCCCGCCCAACTGGGAGCACTGGTACAACGCCACGCTGGCGCAGATGAACATGATTTAGTTCTACGGCTCGTTCTGCCAGGCTTTTCGCATCGGATGCCAACTTGTGCGAAGAATGCGACGATGCGCGCGTGATCGCAGCGCGCCGCCGTCGCATTCTTGACATTGAGCGTCGTTTTCGCGGGCGAAAGCGCTGAGATCGCGGAAATCATCATGCCGCATGTCGCATTCTGCCGAATAATCGGCATTCGATTCGAAAAGCCTGGTAACTACATGATGGCGAGCAAGGGCGGCTTGGACACCGTCGCCTCTTGGCAGGCTGGATTGCCTATCAGCGACCGGCCGGCTCCTTTGCGGCAAGGTCGGCGAGCGTGATCCCCTTCAGATATTCGATAATGACGCCCTCCAAGCCTGACCACAGGGAAAGGGTCGGGCATTTTTCGCGGCGGTCGCACGCGTCGGCGTCGACGATGCAGGGCAGGGCGTTCAGCGAGTTCTCGGTTGCCCGGACGACCTCGGCGGCGGTGATCCTGCCGGGCTCCTCCGCCAACTGGTAGCCGCCCGAGAATCCGCGCGTCGCCTTCAGGAGGCCGTGGTTCATCAGCAGCGAGACGATCTGCTCGAGGTACTTTTTCGAGATGTTCTGGCGTTCGGCGACATCCTTGAGGGCGATGTAGCCTTCCCCCCAGTGCTGAGCCAAATCGACCATGAGCCGCATCCCGTATCGGGTTCGAGTCGATAGCTTCATGTGCGGCCCCCTTATCGCCAGAGTTCAACGATTAAGGTTCATTGTAATAGTTTACAGGCCGTTGCGGGCAAGGTTTTCTATCGTAAACCTGCGAAATACGGGGATTGGGCGAAGGCTGAGCCGTTATGTCGCCGGAGGGGAGCCCGGCGTCGCCGCCCGGGCGATCCGCGGATCGTTTTCCACTGCGGGATGCACGCGGTTATGCGCGGCTATCCTCGCGCCCCGTGCTAGAATGACCAGTTGTCAAAAGAGCAGCCAGGCGACCGCGCGCCGACGTTTCGCACGTCCGCGTCCCGGCGCCGCCCGTTTCCGCCAAGGGTTCCATTCGCCTGCGGCGGGTGAGGAGTTTCATCGACATGTCCAAGGGAACCTATTCGTTCACCACGCCCATCTACTACGTCAACGCCGCGCCGCATCTGGGCACCGCCTACACGACGGTCGCCGCCGACACGGTGGCGCGCTACCAGCGCATGAACGGCTACGATGTCGCTTTCGTCACCGGCATGGACGAGCACGGCCAGAAGGTCGCCGACACCGCCGCGGCCAAGGGCATGCAGCCCCAGGAGTGGTGCGATTCGATGGAGCCCGCCTTCCGCGACGCCTGGAAGATGCTCGACATCACCTACACCGACTTCGTGCGCACCACCGAACCGCGTCATGCGCGCACCGTCCAGAAGTTCTGGCAGGACCTCTACGACAAGGGTTGGTGCTACAAGGGCAGCTACGAGGGCTGGTACTGCGTGCACGAGGAGACCTACTACGCCGAGAGCGACCTGGAGAAGAACGACGACGGCGAGTGGGTGTGCCCCGATTGCCATCGCCCCGTGCAGAAGGCCTCCGGCGAGGAGAACTGGTTCTTCAAGCTCTCCGAGTTCCAGCAGCCGCTGCTCAAGTTCTACGAGGAGCACCCCGACTTCATCCGTCCCGAGACGCGCCGCAACGAGATAGTGTCGTTCGTCGAGCGCGGCCTGAAGGATCTCTCCATCAGCCGCTCCACGTTCGACTGGGGCATCCCGCTGCCGTTCGACGAGGGCCATGTCGCCTACGTGTGGGCCGATGCGCTGCTGGCCTACCTCACGGGCATCGGCTACGGCGACGAGGGCGAGCGCGCCGGCGAGTTCGACCAGCGCTGGCCGATGCAGTACCACTTCGTGGGCAAGGACATCACGCGTTTCCACTGCGTCATCTGGCCGGCGATGCTGATGGCGGCGGGGCTGCCCGTCACCCACACGGTGTTCGGTCACGGCTTTCTGCTCACCAAGGGCGAGAAGATGTCCAAGTCCAAGGGCAACGGCATCATGCCGGCCGACCTCATCAAGATCTTCGGCGTGGACGCCTATCGCTACTACTTCATGAGCGACGTGCAGTTCGGCCACGACGGCAACATCTCCATGGAGCGCATGGTGCAGGTCTACAACGCCGATCTGGCCAACACGTGGGGCAACCTGTGCAGCCGCGTGTTCAACATGACCAAGAAGTACTTCGGCTCCAAGGTGCCCGAGGTTCCCGCCGAGCTGCGCGATGCGGCCAACCCGCTGCGCACGGCGGTCGAGGGCCTCTATGGGACGTACGACAAGTGCATGGGCGAGGTCGACTTCACCGGCGCGGCCATCGCGGTGCGCACGGTCGCCGAGGCGGCCAACCTCTACGTCGAGGAGAGCGCTCCGTGGGCGCTCGCCAAGGACGAGGCCAAGGCCGGCGAGCTCGCCTTCGTGATGTACAACCTGCTGGAATGCATCCGCATCATCGCGCTGTACATGGCGCCGTTCACGCCGCACGTGTCCGACGAGGTGCTGCGCCGCATCTCGCTGGGCAGCGCCCAGGACGTCACCGACATCGAGGCGGCGACCGCCTGGGGCCAGCTGCCCGCCGGCAACGCCGTCGAGGTGGGCGATCCGCTGTTCCCGCGCCTTGAGGAGGTTCCGACGGCTTAACAGCCGTCGAAACCGGCCGCTGCTGCGGCCGTCTCTGGCACCCGGCCTTCGCGCGATCCCGCAGGCTTGCGTACCGAAGTACGCGGCACCTGCGCGATCCCGCGAATTCCGGGCACCAGAGACGGTCTCGCTGACGTTACGAACGACCTGGGACGGATTAGGAAGTGACCACCATGGCCGATGAGAGGTTCGAGGAAGAGCCGCTGTTCTTCGATGCGATGTTCCATCAGAAGCGCAAGAAGGGGCAGTGGCGCATCGTCGACGCGCCGTATCTGGAGGCGCCGGTTGCCGACACCCATTGCCATGTTCACCTGCTGAAGGATCCGTCGCTTTCGCTGGCGCGCGCCGGCGCCAACGGCGTCGAGTTCCTCTGCGACATCGTCGACGTGCACGAGGACGGATCGGCGCCGTTCGACGGCATGGAGGGCTGGGCGCTGCAGGGGTCGTTCAAGATCCGCCAGATCGCCCGCGGCGGTTGTTGAGGCTCGCCGTCCCCGCGCGTGCCGCGGGTTCGGTTCGCCGTCGGGTGCCATCCCCACAACGCCAAGTTCTACGACGATGATCTCGAGCGGGCGCTGCTCGACCGCCTCGCCGATCCGCGCGTTTCGGCGGTGGGCGAGATCGGTCTGGATTACCACTACGACTTCTCGCCGCGCGAGGATCAGCGTGAGGCGTTTCGCCGCCAGATCCGCGTGGCGAAGCAGGCGGGGCTGCCCGTCGTCCTGCATATCCGCGAAGCCCACGACGAGGCGTTCGCGATCCTGCAGGAGGAGGGCTTCCCCGAGACGGGAACGCTGCTGCACTGCTTCAATCTGGATTGGGCGGAGCTCGAGCGCTGGGTTGAGGCGGGCTGCCACGTGGCGTTCGGCGGGCCGGTGACGTTCAAGCACGCCGACGAGGTGCGGGACGCGGCCTCGCGCGTGCCGGAGGAGCTGCTGCTCACCGAGACCGACGCGCCGTACATGACGCCCGAACCCCTGCGCGGCGCCACGTGCGGACCCGAGCATGTGGTGTTCACGGCCGAGAAGCTCTGCGAGGTGCGCGGCCTGGCATTCGGCGAGGAGCGCGAGACGTTCCTGCGGCGGCTGCTCGCCAACGCGTATGCGCTGCTCGACCGCGAGCCGACGCCGTGGCAGCGCGAACGCGCCGAGGAGCTGGGGATCGAGGAGCTCTCGCCCGCCGAGCGCGCGCGTGCCGCGGTGGCGCAGTGGCGCGCTGGGAAAGCGTAAGACGGGTCGATGGCGTGCCGGCCCGTTTCGGTTGAAAACAAGCCGAAATGGGCGATTGGAGAGCGGATTTGGATGATTCCGGGGTCTTCTGGGCGGTTTTCCGCAGGCGAATTGCCCAGAACGCACCTTTTTCATCCAGAATGAGATCGGATTGGATGGGAACGTGCCGAAATGGGCGGTTGCCCCGATCGCTGCACCGACGGTGCCGGCGTGCGCCTTGTGTTCCTAACGTGAGAAAGGGTGGCAAGAGAGTGAACCGTGTGATAGTGGTGGGCTCGCCGCGGGTGGACGGCCGCAGCGCCTCCCTTGCCGATCAGCTGATGTACGCCTGCATCGAGGAATGCCCCGACGACGTGGTGTCGATCGTGTCGGTGGCGAGCACGCGCGTTGAGCCGTGCCGTGGATGCGATGCCTGCGCGCGCGAGGCGGAGGCGCTGCCGACGGACATGAAGGAGGGGGATCCCCTGACCCCGCATCCGGCGATCGCCGCCAGCGACGCGCCGCTGCATCGGTGCGTGATCGCCGACGACATGCCCGAGGTCCGCAAGCACCTCGATGCCGCCGACGAGTTGATCGTGGTCTCACCGGTGTATTTCGCCGGGCCTCCCGCCCAGTTCAAGGCGCTGCTCGACCGTCTGCAGCCCTATTGGCGCTCGGATGTCCGCACGCGCGTGAAGCGGCCGATGATCCTGCACGTGGTGGGCGAGGGCGGCGATCCGCATGGCTACGATCCGCTGGTGGGTTCCGTGCGCTCAGCCTTCTCGGTGGCGGGCTTCGAGCTCGCGTCCATTTTCGACTGGGTGGGCAAGATCTCCGAGGAAGGAGACCTCCTGGACGAGCCGCAGGAATACGTTCTGATGGACGAAGATGCCGCCTCCGAGGCGGCGGCTGTCGAATCTGCGGCGGAGACCGAGATCATGGACGTTCCCGACAAGAACCGCACCGCTTCCGCAAGCGCCTCGGACGACGGCGCGAAGCCCAAGCCCAAGTTGTCGCTGTCGCAACCCGCGAAGGGCGCGAAGCGCTCGGTTCGCGAGGGCGAGGGGCGCGCATCGGACGGCCGTCAAGCGGTGGGGCGCGGACGGCATCCATCTGGCGGCGATCGCCGCGATTCCCGTAACGGGCAGCGCTCCTCGAAGCGCGGCGGCCAGTCATCCGGCGGCCGCAAGGATGGTGCCGCCAAACGCGCGGGACGCGGAGCCAAGGGCGGATCGTCGAAGGGAGGCCGTCGTGGGTAGGCTCTCCCCGCTCGCGAGCGTCGCCGCGACGCGCGAGGTGCTCGACCGCCACGGTCTGGCGACGAAGAAGGCGCTCGGCCAGAACTTCCTCATCAACGACGATGTCCTCGCCAAGATCGTCTCCCTGGCGGAGCTGGGCGGCGACGATGCCGTCCTCGAGGTGGGGCCCGGCATCGGCACGCTCACGATCGCCCTGCTGAAAAACGCGCGCTGCGTGGTGTCGGTCGAACGCGACACGGATCTGCCCGCCGTGCTGGAGGAGACCTGCGCGCCGTGGGCGGATGCGTTCCGTCTCATCAACAAAGATGCGCTGGATCTTTCCGCCGACGACGTCGAAGCCGCGATGGCCTCGATGGGGCGCGAAGGGCTTCCGGCGAAGTTCGTCGCCAACCTGCCGTATGCGGTGGCGGCGACCATCATCCTTGATTTCTTCGAGCGCTTTCCGTGGCTCGCGTCGGCGACCGTCATGGTCCAGAAGGAGGTCGCCGATCGCATAACGGCTCAGCCCGGATCGAAGAACTACGGCGCCTACACCGTCAAACTGGGGATGCACGCCCGCCCTTCGGGGCGCTTTCTGGTGGGCCCCGGCAACTTCTTCCCGCCGCCGCACGTGGACAGCTCGGTGATCAGGCTCGACAGGCGCACGCCCGACGCGGTCGCCGAAGAGGTGCACGCGATGGGCCTAGCTGATGCCCGCGAGGAACGAGATGCTGTCGACGAGCTGGTCCGCGCAACCTGCATCATGGCGGACGCTGCGTTCGCGACGCGCCGCAAGACGCTGTCCAACTCCTGCAAGACGTATTTCGCGGGTCGTGGGGCGGAGGGGAAACGGATCGCCGCGGAGCTTCCGCATCTATTCGAGGCGGCGGGCATCGACCCCAAGCGCCGCGGGGAATCCCTTGACCAGGGGGAATTCGTCAAGCTGGGCGCAACGTACCTTCAGCTGCGCGCCCGTCTGGAAAAGGAATAGGATCGCCGCACCGCCTCGGTCGGATAAATGCTACCTTCGCCCATGCAGATTCGATGAAGCATTGACTGGCGTGGTAAAATGTCACCTTGTCATTTTACTATGCTGGTTTGAGCGAGGTTGAGCATCAATGGATTTAGCGAAGCAGGCTGGAATCGTCGACTCGATCCATGATACGTTACACGATCTGGTCGGTCAACGTTTGAAGGTGCGCGCGAACATGGGCCGCTCCAAGATCGTCGAGAGCGAGGGCGTGCTGGCTCAGGTGCATCCGCAGCTTTTCATCATGGAGGTCGATCGCAAGCGCGGCCGCACGGCGCGTCAGTCCTATCAGTACGTCGACGTCCTGACGGGCATGGTCGAGCTGTCCCAGAACGGCGAGCCGCTGTTCGAGCCCTTCATCACCGATGAGGCCGACGGCGAGGCCAACTATGAGGCCGAAGAGGATCACGAGGAGGAGAAGATCCTCTCGTAGCGTACAGCTCCGCTTTGATGCGGAAGGTCTCAGGTTGGAATCGAAGGGCGCCGGAAACGGCGCCCTTCTGCTATTCGGGGGTGATGGTTAGGCAGGGCACCAGAGAGCGCGTGCAACGGCGCGGTGCTAGAGCAACGCGTGTGACGGCTTGGCGCATGCGATGCTCCGAGCGTCTTTCGCCCCGCAGGCGGGGCTCTCTACAGGCTGCGCGCTTCGACGGCGGCGACCATGGCGTTGTGCGCCGCTTCGATCTCGGGCATAAGTGCCACGGCTTCGTCCCATGATCCCGCGCGGAACAGGGCAAGCTGTTTGTTGGCAAGCTCGAACAGCGGCCTCATCGACAGGTTGCCGCTCGTTCCCTTGAGGGAATGGACGGCTGCGATGGCGCCGTCTGCGTCGTTTGCCGCCACGGCATCGCGCAGCTGTTCGAAATGCGTGTCGTTCAGGTACATCCCCAAGACGCGCTCGAGCAGTGTCTCATTGCCCATCACGCGCTCAAGCGCCTCGTCGACGTCGATTCCGGCTTGGATCAATGCGTCGCGGTTGAGCATGGCGGCCTCCTGCCTGTGTTGGATGCGCCGCCGGTGCGACGCGGGTCTTTCGCCCAGTATAGGCTACTTATGGCCGACGGCTTAGATTTTCCGCTGGTTAGCAGCTGCTCGCCTGTGTGGGTTTTGCGGCGGCGCGGTATCCGAACATTACGGCGTTTGACAAACCCTTGCAAGAGGTGCAAAATACTGCCCTGCGCTTCGACGCGCATAACCCGTGGGGATGTAGCTCAGCTGGGAGAGCATCACGTTCGCAACGTGGGGGCCGAGGGTTCGAATCCCTTCATCTCCACCATGGAAATCAAACAGGCTCGGCAGTGCGCCGGGCCTGTTTTGCGTTCGGGATCCGAAGGGATTCGAACCGTCTACTGCAGCTCCACCACGCCGTAGGCGCCGCCGTCTTCGTCGGTAAGCAGAACGACGGTCCGATCTGGATCGATCGCCACGTGCGGGCAGATGACATCGCCCAGTACCGCGGAGCGGCGGTAGTCGACGCGCGCGCGGCGCGGCTGCATCTCGTCGGGGAGCACGCTCAAAGCGATGCGCACGTACTGGCTGTTGTTCACGTGCTCGTTGGTGTCGATGAGGTCGCGACGCACCGTGATGGGATCGCAGGCGCGCAGCTCATCGGCGGCGGGCAGCGCGATCTTGCGGCTCTCCTTGGGCATCTCCGAGGGAGTCCCCAAACCGTAGGCGGCAACGTGCTCGGCTGCGGGACGCACCGGCTTGCCCGCTGCCAGATCCATGAACCCCCAGGTGGAATGCGCGCGGGCGATGACGTCTCCCGACTCGCCGCGCAGGTAGAAATCCCTCCCCGCGGATACCGTCTTGAAGCTGCTCGCAAAGGTGCCCACGGTGATCTGCTCGGCAAGCTTCGGATACCGATCCACCACGATATGCCAGTGCGTGAGAACCCAGGCCTTCCGCTCGTTCTTCAGAAGCTCGGGTCCATAGCCGATCTTCTCCGAATGGAAGATGCTGCAATCTTGGAAGATGTCGATGAGCGCGGGAAGCGACATCGTCCCGTTATGGGTCGTCTCGCTGTAACGGACGTGCGCGTCGAATTCGAACGCCGCCGGATCAAGCTTCTCCATGGTGCTCCTCAAACGTGCGATGCGGATATCGAAGAGAGCATAGCACTGCACGGCGAAAGCTCGGGCGCGTTTTCCGCTCGAATCCAAGCTGGCTCACGGCTTTCCAGAACCCATTTTCTGCTTGTCTGCGCCCGGGCTTCCTTTCAGCCCGCCCGCTACTTCGGCTTCTTTCTTTTCCGCTTGTCCATCTGCCCGCCTGCCTGTGCTGTCTGTCTGCCTGCTTGTTCGGTCCTTCCCTCTGTTGAGGCTCTCTGTCGGGATTCCGAAGCTTCCCCGAATAACGCATTTTTTTGGATATCTCAGTCATTTTTTTCGTTATTTGGGGAAGAGAAGGCGGAAATGCAGGGAATAGCGCAGATCCCTTGCTCTGTTGATGGACGCAACCAATTGTCGTGATGATTCGTTATGTAAAAATGCCTGGTGAAAATTATATTCAGGTGTGATAGATTTTGATTTCGACCCGGATCGCGATTCGATGATTCGCTTGTTCTCCCGAATAACGTCATTTTTGACTTCAATATCCAAAAAATGCGTTATTCGGGGGAACGACTGCAAGACGAGTATGGGACCGGCGGAGCGAATGCGCGGCGGCCTCCCGCAGACGCGTCTTTCCGGCATGACGCCGATGGTCCATCTCTTCGCACGGTTCCACGACGTTCGGGGCGATTGCCTTTCTGGTCGTCGGCGTATTGTGCATGCTATGGCGCTCGTGCTGCGTTGTCTGAGCGCCCGAAATCCCGCGGCAGAAGTCGAGCGGGATGGTGACTGGCTCTGAGACAGTGTGAGGTGGCCGCCCTCAGCGCGCCTTCTGCGAGCCGATCCAGCTGGCGATAGATCCGATAACCACGAGCGCGGCACCTATCCAGAAGACCGGGCCGGGCGTCGCCGCCAGGATGATCGTGGTGGCGATGGTCGACAGGACCGGCGTGGCGTACGACGAGATGGACAGCACGCGCATATCGCCGCGCACGATTGCGTGGCCCCACAGCGCATAGCCCGCCGCCACCGCCGCTGCGGTTGCGATGAGCGGGACGAGGTCTGCCGGCTCGAACGAAGCCGGCAGCGGCGCGCCCTTCGCGAAGAACACTGCCCAGAGAGCGATCGCGACCGCCGTGAAGAAGTACGCGATGGCGTTGCCGCCGTCAGACACCTTCGGCGTGACCGTGTTGTAGAGGCCCCACAGAAGCGCGGCGACGCCGGCGAGCACATAGGGTGCGGGGTTGACGAAGAACTCGGCGAATGCCGATCCGCGCGCGATCAGGTCCTGCCCGCCCACGGCCAGGGCGACGCCGATCGTGGCCACGATCGCGCCGGGCAGCACCCGCAGAAACGACGCTCCGCGCCCGCTTCCGCCGAACAGCGCCCACAGCAGCACCGTGAACGTGGGCCACAGGTAGTTGAGCATGCTGACCTCGAGCGTTTGGGCCGGGCTTGCGGCAAGGCCGACGGCGAGCGCCAGCAGCACCTCATACGATACAAAGAACGCGCCGCTCGCCAGTAGGAACTTCCTTGAGAGCCGGCGCAGGGGAGTGGGTCGGTTCACCAGGAACAGCAGCACGGCGCCAACCGTGTACACGAGGGCTCCGCCCAGCTCCGACCCGAACGCGTTCATGGTCGCGCGCAGAAGCCCGATCATCAGGCTCCAGCACAGGATGCCGGCAATGCCCATCAATGTGG
>UMHA01003159.1_pt1 | contig 10624 bp, 8 predicted proteins | sample 1965401 | NCBI WGS metagenome assembly UMHA01 (sample SAMEA4836085, study PRJEB28245) | human gut metagenome | biome: gut microbiome; material: fecal sample | place: Denmark | collected 2008 | reverse complement strand
GCGGTGCGATTCATCACATTGGAAATGTTCATAAGTACGCAAGACCGGAGGATGTGCCGGAACACACCATGTTTGTAATCACTACGGACGGAATGGAAAATGCCAGCCACCGTTACAACAGCGAAAAAGTGAAGCAGATGATCGAGCGGCAGAAAGCGAAATACGGTTGGGAGTTTTTGTTCCTTGGTGCCAATATTGACGCAGTAGAGACCGCAAGCCAGTTCGGAATCGGTGCAGATCGTGCAGTGAACTATCAGTGCGACAGTGAAGGAACTGCGTTAAATTATGAGGTGGTCAGCGAAGCAATCAGCTCTGTCCGGTGCAGTGCCCCGCTGAGCGCTGACTGGAAAAAGCGTATAGACGAGGACTACAAAAAGCGCGGAGGACGCGAACACAAGTAACTGTTTTTTTGAAGCCGGAGTGAATCATCACCCCGGTTTTTTCTATGGCAGAAACTGCCGTTAAAGCATCCGGAACGGATGCGCAGCCCGATGCCGCAGGCAGCGTTCTATGGGGATTGGGGAGTATCCCCAACAAGCAGAAAATCGCTTTCGTGTCACGAAAGCCCTGCTTGCAGAAGAGTGGATTCTAAAAAAATCGTTCAAAATTTGGAAGAACTTTCGATTGATTTTGTTCGTTTCTTGGAGTAGAATATAAATGAGAAATTTTAACTTGCTGCGAGTGACTTTAGACATCGAAAAAGAGGTTCCGTATGGATTTCATGACGATTAAGCAGGCTTCTGAAAAATGGGGCATCTGCACAAGGAGAGTACAGACATTATGCACAGAAGGGCGAATTGATGGTGCCGAGCGTTTAGGCCATCAGTGGGTCATTCCTATTAACGCCGAAAAGCCGAAGGATGCCAGAATCAAAAGCGGCAGATACATTAAAACAAAATCCGGAAATGGAGAGAACGAAGATGGAAAGAAAACCGTATAGTGCTGGAGCCGTAAAATTTTCGTTCTGGTTCATGGAATTTCGGAAAACCGTGCAGCTTTTGAGCGAGGGTAAGAGTTTTGCAGATATTAAAAAGTTGAATGAAGAGACAAACATCTATGGTGCACCGACAAAACTACGAGCGCAGCAGATTTATTCTACCGTAACAGCCCGTATCAAGACATTAGATGACAGCTTTTATCCAATCTTTCTGAGCAGTGATCTTGCTACGCAAAAATTATTTGTGCTGACTGCGGCTCTTTTGCATGACACGCTGTTCTTTGATTTTGTGTATGAAGTAGTGCGGGAAAAAATGATTCTTGGTTCCGATGAGCTGACGGATGCAGATATCCGGATATTTTTCAAAAATAAGCAGGAACAGAGTGAGAAAGTGGCTTCTCTTCAAGACTATACGCTGCGCCGTCTCGGATCCTGCTATAAGACACAGCTTTATGAAGCAGGACTTTTAGAAAGCAACCAGGCAAACAGCACAAGAAAAATACTGAAGCCAATTCTTGATATTGCATTTGAGCATTGGCTTTATGACCATGACCTTGGCATCATGGTAAAAACACTGACGGGGGTAAGATGAAATGGATTTAAGCCAAAGACTGGATGAGATGGAGCTTGCAATCCATAAGCCGTCTTTCCGAAAAGGAACAGGCCGCGCAAATGAGGTCAACTATTGGGTGTTTGATTATCCACCGGAAAAGGAACTGGAAGTTCGGGAGCGTGTAGAGTATCTGAAAAATAAGAACGACCGGGGCGATGATGATTTTGAGCTTGTGGTCTTTGACCTGTATGATATCATCATTGACTTTTTGGAAAAGAAGAACTTCATGGAAAAGTGCTATGACTTTGAAAAAAAGCGAGGAATCGAGCGTATCGTCAAGGCAGTGACCAACTCCATGAAGGTAAATGACGATGACAGCCTGATCGTGCAATATATCAAAGAACATACGCCGGAGAATGCAGTCGTGTTCCTAACCGGTATCGGCAAGTGCTATCCGATTTTGCGCTCCCACAAGGTGCTTAACAACTTACATCAGGCATTTGTGCGCTGCCCGGTCGTGATGTTCTTTCCGGGAACCTATAATGAGCAGGAGCTGATCCTGTTCAATGAGATTAAAGACGATAACTATTACCGGGCATTCCGACTGGTAAAGTAATGGATGGAGGAAACTGTTATGCAGATCAAGGACATGTTCCGAAAGAAAATTGACCGTGAGATACAGGGCGTTATCATTGTCGGTCAGGGTGAAGAAACAAATGTAGCGCAGGAGCTGGAAGAGTACGTTGTGACCCGTGAGCTTCAGCGTCATTTTGCGGATTTCTTTGCAGCATATAAAAAAGGTATTCAGGGAACCACACCGAAAATGGGTGTCTGGATTTCCGGCTTCTTTGGAAGTGGTAAATCTCATTTCCTGAAAATCCTGTCCTATCTGCTTCAGAATAAACAGGTCGGAGACAAACATGCCATCGACTACTTCATTGAGGATCAGAAGATTACCAATCAGATGGTGCTGGCAGATATGCAGCTGGCAGCAAACACCCCATCGGATGTAATTCTTTTCAATATTGATTCCAAAAGCGATTCGAATGGCAAAGAAAATAAAGATGCCATTGTGAACGTATTCCTGAAGGTTTTCAATGAGATGCAGGGCTTCTGCGGTTCCATGCCGCACCTTGCTGACCTGGAGCGCAGGCTTTCCGAGGAAGGACGTTTTGAAGAGTTTAAGGAAAAGTTTGAAGAAGAGTATGGCGATCCGTGGGAAAGCTCTCGTCAGGACTTCGATTTCATTCAGGATTCCGTTGTCGATGTTCTTTCTGACATGGATTTCATGAGCGAATCAGCTGCCCGTAACTGGTGCGAGAAAGCAACCGAGAGCTACCAGATCAGCATTGAGGATTTCGCCAAGCGTGTAAAGTCCTATATTGATAAAAAAGGGAACAACCATCATGTTGTCTTCCTTGTGGATGAGATCGGCCAGTACATTGGTGATGATTCTAAGCTGATGCTGAACCTTCAGACAGTGACGGAAGAACTGGGCAAGGAATGCATGGGCAAGGCTTGGGTAATCGTAACGAGCCAGCAGGATATCGACTCCATTACCAAGGTGAAGGGTAACGACTTCTCCAAGATTCAGGGACGTTTCGATACACGTCTTTCTTTGTCCTCTGCCAATGTGGACGCTGTTATCAAAAAGCGTATTCTGGATAAGACAGAGACCGCAGCACAGAGCCTGCGTCTGCTTTATGACCAGAAAGCAACCATCATCAAAAATCTGATTGTCTTCAACGACGGCGTGGAGAAAAAACTGTACGCCAACGCAGAAGATTTTGCAGAGGTTTATCCTTTTGTTCCGTACCAGTTTAATTTGCTTGCCAGCGTGCTGACCAGCATCCGTACCCACGGTGCATCCGGTAAACACCTGTCCGAAGGTGAACGCTCCATGCTGGCTCTGTTCAAAGAATCTGCCATGCAGCTGATGGACGATGAGATGGGAGCCATCGTGCCGTTCTATCGGTTTTATGATGCGTTGGAAAACTTCCTCGACCACAGCCACAGCAGCGTGATCATCCGCGCTTATGATAACAGCTACATCAACCCGGAAAAGAAGGAAAAAGATGTCTTTGCCATCAATGTGCTGAAGACCCTTTTCCTGATTAAATATGTTCTGGAGATCGAAGCCAACGTGGACAACATCGTCAGTCTGATGATTACCAGCATTGATGATGATCGTATTTCTCTGAAAGCACAGGTGGAGGATGCACTGAAAGTGCTGATGCGCCAGATGCTGATCCAGAAAAATGGCTCCATCTATGTATTCCTGACCGATGAGGAACAGGAAATCAACAACGAAATCGAAAAAGAAAATGTGGAGATGCCGGAGGTCATCACGAAGATTGCGGAGATGATCTATGAGGACATTTTCTCCAGCAAGAAGTATCAGTACCCAAGCTTCGGTGGACGGTATGCGTTCTCCTTCAATCAGACAGTGGATGACCGCCCCTATAAGGCAAACCAGAATTACGATATCGGCCTCCGTGTGTTGACCCCGTGGTATGAGGGTGGCACCGATGATGGTACGCTGCGCCTACTCTCTGGCCAGGGCAAGGAAGTCCTTGTGGTTCTGCCGAATGATGATGCGTTCCTGACGGAAATGCGGGCATACTTGAAAATTGAGCGGTTCCTGCGCAAGAATACTTCTGTGCAGCTTGCCAAGTATGAGACCATTAAGGAGGCAAAGCGCGTGGAGATGCGGGAACGCAACGGTAACGCCAAGCTTTACCTGACGGAAGCTCTGAAAGAGGCTACCATCTATGTCAATGGCGATGTGCTGCACACCTCCGGCAAGGAAGTGACCAGCCGCATCAACGAGGCTATCGGCCGACTGGTGCAGACGGTTTACCACAAGCTGTCCTACATCGACGCAGCGATGGGCGAAGCAGACATCCGGAAGATGTTCAAGACCAGCAATCAGCTGTCGCTGGCACTGGGAGATACCGGAGAATCCAATGTTCACGCACTGGATGATGTGCTGCAATTCGTGGCAGGTAACTCCCGGATGCACATGAAAACTTCTATGAAAACCATCAAGGATCGCTTTATGAAAGCACCCTATGGCTTTGTGGAAGATGACATCCATTGGCTGGTGGCACGTCTCTTTAAGCGTGGAGATCTGTCCTTTACGGTCAACGGTGAGAGCGTCAATCTGAACAACCGTTCCGAAGAGGAAATCATCGGCTACATCACGAAGAAGCAGTTCGTGGATAAGCTGTTGACGGAAGTGCGCGTCCGGGTGCCGGAAAACCAGAAAAAGGCCGTTCGCACCGTGATGAAAGAGCTGTTCAAGGTGGCACCGCCTGCCGATGACGAAGATACCATTATGAAGAACTTCCAGCACTATTGTGAGAATCGGATCACTGAGATTGAGCGGCTGGAACCGAAATATGAGAATTACGCCTATCCCGGAAAAGAAATTCTGGAAAAGGGCAAGAAGCGGCTTTCCGCATTGGTGCAGATTCAGGTACCGCTGGAATTCTTTAAGACCGTATTTGACGAGCAGGACGATCTGATGGATTTTGGCGAGGACTATGAGCCTATCCGTGATTTCTTTGGCAGTGAGCAGCTGACCATCTTCACCCGTGCGCTGGATATGCTGAATATCTACGAGGACAGCAAGACCTACATCGTGGATGCAGAGCTGGAAGACGTGGTGGCCAAGATGCGCACCATTGTCCGGATGCCGAAGCCCTACAAGGAGATTCCGAAGCTGCCGGAGCTGCGCGAGAAGTTTATGAACTGCTATATGCGCATTCTGGAAGAGCAGGCAGAGCCGGTCAAGGATTCCATCAATCAGGATCGGAACCGTGTCTTTGAAGTGCTGAACACCAAACCCTATAAGGATGCGAAGTTCAACCGTTATCTGGAACTCTTTAAGGAGATCATGGACGGTGCGGAGCACTGCAACAATGTTTCCACTCTGCGCAGCTATGCAGATAAGGCGGAGGCACTGAAGCTGCGCCTGCTCAACGAGATAAACGCAGAGGACATTCGCCTTGCGAAGGAGGCAGCGGCAAAGGCCGAGGCAGAGCGCAAGCGTCAGGAAGAAGAGGCGGAAAAGCGCGGCGAGACCGTGAAACCGGCAGAAAAGGTGGCAGAACCGCAGCCGGTATATAAGGTGCGCACCACGAAGAATGTTTCCATCAAGACGGTTGCCAAGACTGCATCGTGGCGGCTGGAGAGCAAGGAGGATGTTGATAAATACCTTGCTGCATTGCGCGAGAATCTGCTGAAAGAGATGGACGAAGATACAATCGTCAACATTGAACTATAAATGACAGGAGGATTGGCTCCATGAACAAGACAGCCATAAAGAATTTTGCGATTTGGGCGCGGAATAAGCTGATTGCAGATGTCAGCTATGATGCCCGCCTGATCGGTATTACGGAGGACGGCATTGCAAAGCCGTTGCCGCAGAGCTTCGGCGGCACTCAGTTCTTCGATATCGGCACTGCAGAACCGTATTCGATTTCCGGCGAGGCCGTGCGGCAGCGTGACAAGCTGATAGAGGTCATCCAGCAGAAGGAAAAGGATACCGACTACAAAACCGCATATCAGTATGTGATCGAGGAGGTTGCCTATACATGGTTCAACCGCTTGATTGCGATCCGTTTCATGGAGGTCAATGACTATCTGCCTTCCCATATCCGGGTTCTTTCTTCCGAGAGCGGTAAGCTAGAGCCGGATCTGGTCACAACACCGTTTGACGCAGAGCTTCCCTTCACTGCGGAGGAAGAAGCTCAGATTTTCCAGCTGAAGCAGGACAACAAGCTGGACGAAGTGTTCCGCATCCTGTTCCTGAAACAGTGCAACGCCCTGAACGAGATTCTGCCTGCTCTGTTTGAAAAGACAAAGAACTACACCGAGCTGCTGCTCAGCCTGTCCGTTATCGACCAGGATGGTGTAGTCTATCACCTGATTCACGATATCCCGGAGGATGACTTCAACATCGAGCGCGGCGGTCAGGTGGAGATCATCGGCTGGCTGTACCAGTATTACAACACTGAACCGAAAGCGGCTGCCTTTGCAAAGAACGGTAAGATCACCAAAGAGGAAATCCCTGCCGTAACCCAGCTGTTCACCCCGGACTGGATCGTCCGCTACATGGTGGAAAACAGCCTTGGCCGTCTGTGGGTGGAAGGACACCCGGACTGCGGCCTGAAAGAAAACTGGAAATACTATTTGGAAGAAGCACAGCAGGAGTCGGAGGTGCAGGTGAAACTCTCGGAAATTCGTAAAGAGTACGCCGCCCTGAATCCAGAAGACATCAAGATCATCGACCCCTGCATGGGTTCCGGCCATATCCTCGTATACGCCTTTGATGTGCTGATGCAGATTTACGAGAGTGCCGGTTACAGCCAGCGTGATGCCGCAAAGAGCATTCTGGAGCACAACATTTACGGTTTGGATATTGATGACCGTGCCTATCAGTTGGCGTACTTTGCCGTGATGATGAAAGCACGGCAGTACAACCGCCGTATCTTAAACGGTGAGAACACCTGCCATGTCTATGCCATTCAGGAGAGCAACAGCATCAACCGTGCGCACCTGAAGTATTTTGGCGCAGGGATGGACGATATTGAGAAGAATGCTGCCAAGATGCAGATGGAAGGCCTGCTGGACACCCTGACCGATGCCAAGGAGTACGGCTCTATTCTGAATGTGGAGAGCTGCAACTGGGATTTGCTGCGCCGGTTTGTGGCAGCGGAGGACACCGACGGTCAGATCAGTATGGACAGCGTGGGCGTGGAAGATACCGCCGAGCAGCTGAATCAGCTCATTGACATTGGCGAGACCATGGCGCGGAAGTATCATACGGTTTGTACAAATCCACCTTATATGTCTGTTAGTGGTTCAGGTGAAAAATTGAGCCGTTATGTAATTAAGCACTTTGAAAATGTCAAAAATGATCTGTATTCTGTTTTTATCGAGAAATGTAGGATATTTACTAAGAAAAATTACTTTCAGGCAATGATAACACAACAAGCTTGGATGTTTACTGTAACATACGAAAAGCTTCGGCAACAGCTTACTGTAGCAACAATAGTTAGTTTACTTCAATTAGGCCCAAATGCTTTTGAAGAAATTAAAGGAGAAGTAGTTCAAACAGCTGCATTCGTTATTCAAAATGCAGATAATAAGAATTATTCGAGCTCTTATTTTGATTTAACTGATGGAGAATCCGAATCAGAAAAAAAACAGATGTATCTTCGCAAGGAACATATTTTTACTGCTAATTATACTGATTTTAAAGATGTTCCTAATGAATCTATGGCATATTGGTTGTCACATAATGCACTTGTCTGTTTTGAATCGAAAAAAATAGGCGAATATGCTACAACACGCGAGGGAATGACGACAGCAGATAATGAGTGCTTTTTGCGCAGTTGGTCAGAAGTAATATGGAATAAGGTAGATGTAGCATGTATAAGTTTGAATGAGGCGAAACATAAGAACAAAAAATGGTTTCCATATAATAAAGGTGGAGTTAACCGAAAATGGTACGGTAACAGAGAACTGGTCGTGAATTGGGAAAATGATGGTGCGGAAATAAAATCATTAAAAGATTCAAGAACAGGGAGAATTAGATCACATAATTATAATGCGGAATATTCGTTTAGAGAAAGCGGTACATGGACTGCCATCTGCTCGGGCAACATAATGGTTCGTTATTCTCCGATGGGATCGTTATTTGATTCAAAAGGTGCAAGCGTTTTCGTACCTTCAAGTGAAAAATTAAAATACATTATTGCAATGCTTAATAGTAAAGTGAGCAATGTATTTTTAAATGTATTATCTCCATCATACGAGTATAAAGTTGGACATGTCGCCAATGTGCCATGCATTTTTAAATTAGACGATGAAGTTGAAGAAGTAAGTCAGCGTTGTATCTCATTATCACAAAACGATTGGGATTCCTTTGAAACCTCTTGGGACTTTAAGAAGCACCCATTGATTCGCAATGTCGCCACAATTTCCGAAGCCTTTACCCAGTGGCAGGCAGAATGTGATGACCGCTTTAACAAGCTGAAAGCCAACGAAGAAGAGCTGAACCGCATTTTTATCAACATTTACGGCTTGCAGGACGAGCTGACTCCGGAAGTGGAAGATAAAGATGTGACCGTGCGTAAGGCTGACTTGCAGCGGGACATCAAGAGTTTGCTCAGCTACGCTGTGGGCTGCATGTTTGGCCGCTACTCTCTGGATGTGGAAGGATTGGCCTATGCAGGCGGCGAGTGGGATAGCAGCAAATACCAGAGCTATATTCCGGATGCTGACAATGTTATCCCCATCACCGATGAAGAATATCTGGACGATGATATTGTATCGCGCCTGTGCGCATGGCTGAAAGCAGTGTACGGTGCTGATACGCTGGAAGCATACCTGGATTACATCGCAAAAGCCCTTGGCAATAAGGGCAGCACCAGCCGGGAGATCATCCGCAACTACTTCTTGAACGATTTCTTCAAGGATCACTGCCAGACTTACTCTGTCACTGGCTCCGGCAAGCGTCCGATCTACTGGCTGTTTGACAGCGGCAAGCAGAACGGCTTTAAGGCACTGGTCTACCTGCACCGCTACACGCCGGACACCATCGGTAACCTGCGCATCGACTACCTGCACAAGATGCAGCGCGTATATGAATCCGAGATCAACCGGATGCAGGATATGATGGATCACAGCGAGAATGCCCGTGAGGTTGCAGCAGCCTCCAAGCGTAAGGATAAACTTGCCAAGCAGCTGAAGGAATGCCGGGAATACGATGAGAAGATCAGCCATCTGGCACTTTCCCGTATCGAGCTTGACCTCGATGACGGCGTAAAGGTCAACTACCGTAAGCTCCAGACCGCGCAGGACGGCAAGTTCTATGAGGTGCTGGCGGACAGCAAGAACATCATGGTGAAAGAAAAGAAATAAGAGGAACAGGAGGCGTTTGAAATGATTTTGTACCACGGAAGCAATGTTATCGTAGAACAGCCGAAACTTATCCGGCAAAATCGCTATCTGGACTTCGGTTTTGGATTTTACACCACCACCAACCGCGATCAGGCAGTGAACTTCGCTCAAAAGGTCACTGACCGCCGCAAAACAGGAGCCGCTACGCTCAATATTTATTCCGTAGAGGAAGCTGTGGCTTTCAAGGAGTGCAGCTTGCTGCGCTTTGATAGCCCAGATGAAGCGTGGTTGGATTTTGTAGCTGAGAACCGTCAGGGAACCTATCAGGGAAAGCAGCATGACCTGATTTATGGTGCTGTGGCAAATGATGATGTGTACCGCACCATTACCCTGTATATGACCGGAGTGTTGGATAAGGAACAAACACTGGCGGCACTCAAGATTCGGAAATTGTTCAACCAGCTGGTGTTTGCAACCGAGAAGTCCCTGCAATACTTGCATTTTGAAGGGAGGGAGCTTGTATGAACGAAGATCAGTTCAGCGCAATGCTTGCAATCATTGTGCCGCCCATCATCGAACAGATTACAAAAAACAGCAATGTGGATGATGAAAAAGCGATTTCCCGCTTTTATCAGTCCAAGCTCTATCAGGAACTTTCGGATGAAAAATCAAAATTGTGGCATTACAGCCCGATGACGCTGTATACCATGTATCAAGATGAACTTCTGACAGGCTCCTATGATTACCCGGAGGAGGCGTGAGCGATGAGCAAAGAATCCAATTTTTTGATTTATTGCATGGAGCGGTACCGTCATTTCAAAGGGCTTTCCGGTGCAGATGTAGCAAAGACTTTTGAAGAGTATGGCATCTATGGGTATATCACAAAGTATTTTGAATCACTGCACACAATGGGGGATCATTGCATCGTGCAGGATATTGACGATTATATTAGCAGCATCACAGGCAACAACCGGATCAAGGCGTAACTGCCTGTATGATATTCCCCAAAGGGCGGAATCTATCGAGTAAAGGAAATTGATATGGCAGAATTGAACCTGAAACAAATTATAGACCGCCTGAATGCGGAATTTACCGGGGAGACCCGGAAACTGGTTTTCTGGTACGATGACAAGGCAGAATTTGCCGAGGATATGGAGACGGTGGAGCTTCAGAATGCGAAGATCTACCATCTCCAGCCGGATAACCAGTTCTATACAAAGTAT
>UMHA01008650.1_pt1 | contig 10658 bp, 5 predicted proteins | sample 1965401 | NCBI WGS metagenome assembly UMHA01 (sample SAMEA4836085, study PRJEB28245) | human gut metagenome | biome: gut microbiome; material: fecal sample | place: Denmark | collected 2008 | reverse complement strand
AGCCCGGCTCGAGGCTCTCCAGGATGCGCTCCTCGACCTCCTGCGTGAACGCCTCCCCCGCCGCGAAGTCCTGCGCCTCCTGGTTGAAGCACCCCGGGCAATGCAGGCGGCAGCCCGACACGAACAGCGTCGTGCGCACGCCTTCGCCGTTGGCGATGTCGCAGTATTTGATCTCGGAGTAATTCATTGTGTTCCGCCGTTCTGTCGAACGGCGGAACCGCTCGACGCTGCGAGCGGCTGAGCTACGCCGCCTTGCCCCTTTTTCGCCGCTCGGCGCGTACCGAAGTACGCTTGGCGGCGCAACGGGGCAATTCGACGCATCTCAGCCGCTCTCGCTGACTTACGCTCAACCTGCCTCTTTACAGATGCAAAACCCTGTCGCGGATCTCCTCGGTGCGGCCCTGGTTCCAGAACTGGGTGCCGATGTAGCCGCAGGTGCGGCGAGCGACGTTGAGCTTCTCGGGGTTGCGGTTGCCGCACTTGGGGCACTCCCACACGAGCTTGCCGTCGTCCTCGACGATCTGGATCTCGCCGTCGAAGCCGCACTCCTGGCAGTAGTCGCTTTTGGTGTTCAGCTCGGCGTACATGATGTTGTCGTAGATGTACTGCAGCACGCGGATGACCGCCTGCAGGTTGTCCTGCATGTCGGGCACCTCGACATAGCTGATCGCACCGCCGGGCGAGAGCTGCTGGAACGCGCTTTCGAACTTCAGCTTGGTGAACGCGTCGATCTCCTCGGACACGTGCACGTGGTAGCTGTTGGTGATGTAGCCTTTGTCCGTGATGCCGGGGATCACGCCGAAGCGGCGCTGCAGGCACTTGGCGAACTTGTAGGTGGTCGACTCGAGCGGCGTGCCGTACAGCGAGAAGTCGATGTTGCTGGCGGCCTTCCATTCGGCGCATTTGTCGTTCATGTGCTGCATCACCTGCATGGCGAACGGCGTGGCCTCCTCGTCGGTGTGGCTCTTGCCCGTCATGTACTTGACGCACTCGTACAGGCCGGCGTAACCCAGGCTGATGGTGGAGTAGCCGCCGAACAGCAGCGGGTCGATGACCTGGCCCTTGGGCAGGCGCGCCAAGGCGCCGTACTGCCACAGGATCGGCGCTGCGTCGGAAAGCGTCCCCTTGAGGCGCTCGTGGCGGCACATCAGCGCGCGGTGGCACAGCTCCAGGCGCTCGTCGAAGATCTCCCAGAACTTGGCCATGTCGCGTCCGGACGAGCAGGCGACGTCCACCAGGTTGATGGTGACCACGCCTTGGTTGAAGCGGCCGTAGTACTTCGGCTTGCCCGGCTCGTAGTTGCCGGCGTTGGCGATGTTGTCGTAGCCGTTGCCCGAGCGGTCCGGCGTCAGGAAGCTGCGGCAGCCCATGCAGGTGTAGCAATCGCCCTCGCCCGGCTGCTCGCCCTTGGAGAGCTTCAGCTCGCGCATCTTCTTCTCGGAGATGTAGTCGGGCACCATGCGCTTGGCGGTGCACTTGGCGGCCATCTTGGTGAGGTAGAAGTACGGCGCGTCCTCGTGGATGTTGTCCTCCTCCAGCACGTAGATGAGCTTGGGGAACGCGGGCGTGATCCACACGCCGGCCTCGTTCTTGACGCCCTCGTAGCGCTGACGCAGCACCTCCTCGATGATCATGGCCAGATCGTGGCGCTCGGCCTCGCTGCGCGCCTCGCCCAGGTACATGAACACGGTGACGAACGGCGCCTGGCCGTTGGTGGTCATCAGCGTGACGACCTGGTACTGGATGGTCTGGACGCCGCGGCGGATCTCGTCGCGCAGACGCTCCTCGACGACCTTGTTGATCTTGTCGACCGGCGCCTCAAGACCCAGCTCGTTGACCTCCTGCAGCACCTGGCGGCGGATCTTCTGGCGGCTGACCTCGACGAACGGGGCCAGATGCGTGAGCGAGATGGACTGGCCGCCGTACTGGCAGCTGGCGACCTGCGCGATGATCTGCGTGGCGATGTTGCAGGCGGTCGAGAAGCTGTGCGGGCGCTCGATGAGCGTGCCGGAGATGACCGTGCCGTTCTGCAGCATGTCCTCAAGGTTGACCAGGTCGCAATTGTGCATGTGCTGCGCGAAGTAGTCGGCGTCGTGGAAGTGGATGATGCCCTCCTCGTGCGCCTTGACGACGTCCTGCGGCAGCAGCATGCGCATGGTCAGGTCCTTGGACACCTCGCCTGCCATGTAGTCGCGCTGCACCGAGTTGACGGTGGGGTTCTTGTTGGAGTTCTCCTGCTTGACCTCCTCGTTGTTGCACTCGATGAGGGACAGGATGCGGTCGTCGGTGGTGTTGGCCGTGCGCTTGAGGCTCTGCACGTAGCGGTAGATGATGTAGCGGCGGGCGACGTCGTAGCGGCCGGCGGCCATGATCTGGTTCTCGACCATGTCCTGGATCTCCTCGACCGACACGGTGTGGCCAGCGCGCTCGCACAGCCACTCGACGCTATGCGCCGCCAGGGCGATCTGATCGTCGGTGAGGCGATCGCTGGGATCAGCCTCGCTGTTGGCGCCCTCGATGGCGCGGACGATCTTCTCGATGTCGAAGGGGACCTCGGTGCCGCTTCGCTTGATGATCTTCATGTCGCTTGCCTCTCATCTCTGCGCTCGATCGCGCGCGTGCGTTCCCCGTCCGCGGGCCTTCCCTCGGCGCCGCGCGGGCATTGTCTCGGTCGTCTCGGCTTACGTTATTGTTGCTTGAATGGTAACATTTCTTGAAGACGTTGCCGGCAAGCGGCCCCGTCTTTTCGGCCAAACCATGATACTCCGATTCGGGCACAATATATTGTGTTTTCTTGCTAAATAAACCCCCATATTATGTTTCTGCAGGTCGCCACGCATGAAACTTTTTCTTGAAGCTCGAGGCGCGGATAATCGCGAAAAAACACCTGTTTTGCATACCCCCTGATGGGCGCGAATCGCGCCTTTCGAGGCGGCGACGCGCTGCCGAAAACGGCCCGCCGGGAATCCGCCGCGTCGACATGCTTTAGAATGGGACGCCGGATGGGATCGATCGGAAGGAAGGGGGGAAGTATGGCGGCGAATGCGAGCGACACCGAACGCGCGCCTTGGCTCACGCGCCCCCAGCCGCGGCTGCGCCTGGGCGGGCTGGTGCTCCTGCTGCTGGTCGCCTCCCTCATCACGCCGCTGTCCCTGGACATGTACACGCCGGCGATCCCCCGCATGGCGGGCTACTTCGGCACCGACGAGGCCACCGTCAACCTGACGTTGTGGGGCTACTACCTGCTCTTCGCCGCGGGCATGCTGGTGTTCGGGCCCTTGAGCGACAAGTTCGGCCGACGCCCGATCCTGCTTGCCGGATTCGCGTTCTACGTGGTCGGCGGCGCCGCCTGCGCGCTCTCCCCCACCATCCACGCGCTCATCGGCGCGCGCCTCGTGCAGGCGGTGGGCGCGGGCGCTGTCAGCGCGGTGTGCATGGCGGTGGTGAAGGACTCATTCCGCGCCGACCGCCGCGAGAAGATCCTGTCCATCATGCAGGTGCTCTTCGTCATCGGACCCGCCGCCGCGCCGAGCATCGGCACCGCCGTGCTCCAACTCGCCGACTGGCGCGCCACGTTCTGGGTGCTCTCCGCCGTGGGGGCGGTCTGCCTGGCCCTGACCCTGCTGTTCCGCGAGTCGCTCGACCCCGCCGAACGTACGGACGGCGGGTTGACGTCGACGCTCGGGCAGCTGGGCTCCGTGGCCAAGGACCGCGGCTTCACGGCGTTCCTCATCATCACGAGCCTGTTCGAGGTCGCGTTCATGGGCTACATCGCGGTGGGGTCCTACATCTACATCGACTTCTTCGGCGTCGGCGAGGCGGGCTACAGCCTGTTCTTCGGCATCGCGGCGCTGCTCACGGCGACCGGCCCGTTCATCTGGCTGGCATGCTCGCACGTGACGAGCGCGCGGCGGTTCACGACGATCCTGCTGGTGCTGAGCATCGCCCTCGGTGTCGCGATCATCCTGGTCGGCGAGAGCGGGCCGGTCGCGTTCTGCGCGCTGTTCAGCGCGTTCGCCGTCGCGGAGGCGGCGGGGCGCCCCTACATGATGAACATCCTGCTCGAGCAGACCAAGCGCAACGCCGGCGCCGCGTCGGCGCTCATGAACTGCGTGCGCACGGGCGTGGGGTGCGTCGGCATGGTGCTCGCCGCTCTGCCGTGGACGAGCTACGTGTTCGGCGTCGGCGCGCTGATGGCGGGCGGCATGATCGTCTCGCTCGTCGGCTGGATCGCGCTTTTGCGCTCACGCACGCCGCTCGCGGGCATCAAGGAGGACGAACCGGTCTCTCCCTGGTGAGGACGCTTCGGCATTCTGCGCTCGCCCGGCTATTGAAAAACGACGGGGCGCCGGGAACCTCTCCCGACGCCCCGTCGCGCATCATGTCAGACGGATCGATGCACCCGCAGCTCTATCTCCCGCGCCTGCGCATCCGCAGCGTCACCGCCGTGCCGCCCGCCGCCACTGCGCTGACGAGGACCCCGGCAGCGCCCGCTCCCAGCGGATCTCCCGTTCGGGACAAGCCGCTTCCGCCCGATGCGCCCTTGCGATCGGAATCGCCGCTCGGACGATCGCCGCCTGCGGGAACGACGTTTCCGCCATCCGCCTTCTGCAGATCGTCGATTGCCGCCTGAAGCGCCGCGAGGGCTTCGTCGACGTCGCTTTGAGACGCCTGGGGATCCGCCAAGACCTCGCGCGCTGCCTCAAGCGCCGCCTCGAGATCGGCCCAGGTCCCCTGCGAGTAATCGCTCGCCTTCAGGCCCTCCGCCTTGGAAACGAGCTCCTCGAGCGCCTGCGTGTCGACATCGGCGCGCATCAGCGCCCCGTAGGCCTCCTGCAGGCTCGCCAGCGCCGCATCCGCCTGGTCCTGCGTGGTGGCGTCATCGACGAGCAGCGCCTGCGCCGCCGCCAGCGCCTCCGAGAACGCGCTCCAGCTTTCGGGAGTATAGAGCGCCGGGTCAAGCCCGTCGACCTTGTCAACGAACGCCCTCAGCTCGTCGAGATCGGCCGTAACCGCTTCGACCAGCGCGTCACGCGCCGCAGCGAGCATCGCAGCCGCTTGATCGACATCCTCCTGCGTCGCATCGGCATTCGCCAGCACTTCCCGCGCCTCTTGGAGCCGCGTCGCGAACGACGACCACGACTCGGGAGTGTAATCCGCCTCGACCAGCGCGCCGGCATCGTCGACGAGCTGCTGCAGCGCCGCGAAGTCGACCGGCTTCTCGCGGTAATCGAACGCGAGCAGCATGCTGGAGAACTCGTTGCCTCCGGCCACGTTGCCCGACGCCGCGAAATCGCCGTCGGAGGACTCGCCGTACACGAGCGCGCCCAGCTGGTAGTCGTTGATCGCAACCAGATCGGCGGAGTAGTCGCCCAGCGTGCCTCCGATCGTCTCAAGCGAGATCCTGCCGCCTTGTTTGTCGAACATCGCAACGAAGACGTCCATGCTGCCCTTGTTGAGATCCTGGAAATCCAGATTGGTGCCGCGCGAGTCGCCGATCATCGCATAGCCGTCGGCGAGCTCGACCACGCGCTTGGCCTCGCTGTTCTCGGTGCTGTTGACGAACCGCGACCACTCAGCGTTGCCGGAGGCATCGCATTTCAGCAGGTAGGCGTTGTTATAGGCGGTTTCGTTGGCGCCTGCAAACGTCCCCGTAGACGAGCTGGTGCCGCCGGACAGGACGAAGCCGCCATCGGAGGTCGCCGTGACCGAAGACAGGTAGTCGCTCTTGTCGCCGCCGTAGGTGCGCAGCCACTTGACTTCGCCGGTCGACGCATCGAGTTCAGCCGCGAACAGGTCGAACAGATCACCGAAGTAATCGGTGCCCTCGAAGTCGCCGCTGCCCGAGCAGGTGTAGCCGGCAAGGATGACGTTGCCGCTGGCAAGCAGATCGATGCCGGCGTCGGTCGACTCGATGTTCTTGCCGCCGATGGCGCGCGTCCACACCACGTTGCCCAACGCATCGTACTTGACGACCACCAGGTCGAACAGCCCCTTGTTGAGATCGGTCATGTCGCCGTCGGACGACGCCGTCTCGATGACGGCGAGCATCCCGCCGTCAGGAGTCGCCTTCACGCTTTTGACCTGGTCATGCCCGCTTCCGCTGAAACCGCGCATCCACACCAGGTTCATCGACGCGTCAAAGCGCGCGACGTAGCCATCGTTCTCGCCGTAGGCGCCGTCTTCCTGCGCAAGATCGGCGAAATCGCCCGAGGGGACGAGGCTCGTCAGCGAATCGAGCTGGTAGGAGCCGCCGGCGAAGAACCCGCCATCCCCCGCCGCATCGACTGAAGCGACGTACGCATTGGTGTAGGGTTCGGCAGCCGAGAGGAACCTCACGGACAAAAGCTCCCCCGATTGGCTGTACGCGGATAAGAACGCCGAGGAGGCCGTCGCCGGCCGTCCCGCGAACTCTCCATCATAGGAGTACGCCTGGCCGCCCACGACGACGGTGCCGTCGGAAAGCACGGTTTCGGAGTTCGCGTAGTCGGTGCTGGAACCGCCGATAGCGACCTTCCACGAGGTCTCGAAATCGGGCTGCGTCACCTGGACGGGCTCGAAATAGGGCGGCGTGTCGGCCTCGACCGCGTCGGCGGGATCGAAATGCAGCCGGATATCGCCCATCGCATCCTCGATATGGATGCCAACATTCTCGTCGAGCGAGTCAAGCGTGATCATGCATGTTTTGACCTGGGTGGTGGCATCGTAGGAATCCGAGTCGGCAGGGACAAGCTCGCCGTCGCGCTCATAGGACACCGCACCCAGCGTCGAGGCGTTGACCTGGGATCCCATGATCTCGGCGTTGGTGAAGTAGAACGTCACAACATACTGCTCGCCGGTCTTTTCGACGAACGCCGCCTCGTGGAGCATCGGCGCCATCATCGAGGGACGATCCTCTGAGGCGTGCCAAGCGGTTACGGGCACCAGGTAGGTCTCGCCTGGGAAGGTCTCGACGACCGAGGCGTTCAGGTTAAGCAGAAAACCGTCCGTGCGTCCCTGCATGCCGGAAAACGGACCGTCCGCGGAGGCAGTGGCTCCGAACAGAAGGTAGTTCCGCTCGGAGTCGAGGATCATGCCGTTGGGATAGTTCGTTCCGTTGGAGCGGTCGTCGAGCGTGCCGCCGACGGTGCTCATCCCCAGATAGTCGCCCGTCGGGGAGAACGTTGCCACATAGAGGTCGTTCGCCCCGTAGGCCTGCTGCCCGGTGAAGTCGAGGTCGCTGCCTTCGTAGGCGCCCGACATGACGTAGTTGCCGTTGGAGACGACCACCGCATCGCCATAAGCTTCGACGCTCGTCTCGAGCGCGTTGATCCACTCGGCGTTGCCCTGCGCGTCGATCTTGAGCAAGTACGCGGAATCCGTTCTGACAGCAGTGGTTTTACCCTCGGAAAGCGTTCCATCCGCCGACGCCGTCGTTCCGGCGATGATGAAGCCGCCGTCGACCTGCTCGGGATCGACCTGCGGGCGCTCACCGCCCTCGTCGTCGGAGAGCTCGACATCCTCAAGCGGGGCGCGCGTGATCGACGCGGCGACGTCGTCCTCGGCACCGCCGAACGTCTTAACCCACTCAGTGTTGCCCTCAGCGCCGAACTTGACCACGAGCGCATCCTGGCCGCCTGCATTGTAGGCGATGTCGCCATCGGCGCCTTCGGCGTCGCGTGCGATCTCGGTGTAGCCGACCGCCGCATAACCGCCGTCGGGATTCTTGACCACCTCGACAAGACGATCCGCACCGCTTCCGCCCAACGTCTTTATCCATTGGAGGTTGAGGTCGGCGTCAAGCTTGGCTATGACTGCGTCGCTGGAACCGTGGGGCTCGACCAGCGCCAGATCGCCGTCCTCTGACGAGAACTGACCCACGACCACGTATCCACCGTCCTGAGCCACCGTCACGTCGTAGAGCTCGTCTTTGTCAGATCCTCCGAGCGTGGCGGTTTTGAGCAGCTCGCCATCGGCGGACAGAAGGGCTATCGAACCGTCATAGCCTCCTTTGCCCTTGCCGGCGAAATCGCCATCGGTCGACTGGCTTGCCCCCACTGCCACGATACCGCCATCGCGAGTCTGGGCGACGGCGTTGAAATAGTCGGTTTTGGAGCCGCCGACGAATGTTTGCCATATGGCACCGCCCGCCGCATCGGTTTGAGCAACGAAGGCGTCGCGACCGCCCTTGGCGCTCTCGACCCCTTCAACCTTGTTCCCATCGAAGCATCCGACGGCAACCGTGCCTCCCTCGACAAGGGAGACCACATCGTTTACGCGGTCGCAATACGACAACGACAGCGACGACGTGCCCGCCGAGCCGTAGAGCTTCGTCCAGTTCACCAGCTCCGATGACGCATCCGAACCCGCTTGCGCGTCATCGGCCCAAGCGGATGGAGCCGACGCGAGCCCCATCCCGCCGATCGCCAATGCCACGGCGAGCGAGGCTCCTCCCCATTTTCTCATCACCTTTTCTCTGAACATGGAACCTTCTCCTTTCATTGATCGGTCCATCCATTAACGAATAAAGAATTAGACATGTCTAACTCATAACCATGGAAGAGCGCCCGCATCGCGAACGCCTTATCGCTCGACCCCGCCCCTGTCCGTCTTCACGATGAAGCCGAAGTAGACGATATGGCCGATCCACACGAGCGCGAGCGCGATGCGGCCGATGGGGACGTTCGCCATCAGCGCGAACCCGATCCCCAGCAAGACGGTGACGGGGATGATGATCGTCAGCTTGGCCTTGACCGTCATCGAGCGCTTCGTCACATAGCCTTCGAGCACCTTCTTGTAAAGCTTGGTCGACTTGAACCAGGCGTTCAAACGCTCCGAGCTGCGCGCGAAGCAGAACGCCGCCAGCAGCGCGAACGGCGTGGTGGGCAGAAACGGCAGCGCAACGCCGACAAGCGCCAGCCCGAAGAAGAGGAATCCCAGCCCGGCCCACACGTAGCGCGAGACGCGACGCGAGCCGCCCGCGGCTTCCGGGGAGACTTCGGCGGGAACTCCCGCCTTCGATGCCGCACCCTCCGCCTTGCAAGCGGCGTTGCGAGGCGCATCCCGCTCGCCAAGCACGTTCCCCATGACAGCCCCTTCCATCATCGTTCCAACACTCCTTTCACACGGCGAGCACAAACGGCTTGCCCTCCACTTCCACCACGTCCAGATCGATCCCGTACACGCGCTTGATGACGTCCGGTGTCACCACCTCGCGCGGCGCGCCTTGAGCCACGATGCGGCCGTCGGCCAGCGCCACCACCTCGTCGCTGTAGCAAAGCGCCTGGTTGATGTCGTGCAGCACCATGACCACCGTGATGCCGAACTCGGCGTTCAGCCGCCGCACCAGGCGCAGGATGTCGAGCTGGTAGCGCACGTCGAGATACGTTGTGGGCTCGTCCAGCAGCAGGACTTTGGAGCCCTGCGCCAGCGCCATCGCGATCCACGCGCGCTGCGCCTGCCCGCCCGACAGCGACGCCACCGGCGCGTCCGCAAGCTCGGAGAGCCCCGTCGTCTCCAGCGCCCAGGCGACCATGCGCTCGTCTTCGTCGGCGTCGCGCTTCTGCCCCAGGCCCTGGAAGGGGTAGCGGCCGTAGCCGACCAACTTCTCGACCGACAGGTCTCCCGGCGCGGAGTTGCGCTGGTGCACGATGGCGACCAGCTTGGCGAAGTCCTTGAGGCGCAGAGCCGAGATGTCGCCCGCGCGCAGGAAGATGCTGCCCGCCTGGGGCTTGAGGTTTTTGGTCAAAAGGTTGAACAGGGTCGACTTGCCCGATCCGTTGGCGCCGATGAGGGTCGTGACCACGCCCTCGCGGATGTCGAGGTCGAGTCCGTCGAAGATGCGCGTGCCACGTCCGCCGGCAGCCGCGCCGCCCTTGCACGCCGCACGCCCGCCGTATGCGAAACCCAAGCCGCGCACGGTGAACACGTTGCCCGCCGCGGCGGCTGCGCGCGTCGTTTCGTTACTCGCCATAGCCGCTCCTCGCCCTCCTCAGCAGCACGATGAACAAGGGGCCGCCCACGATGGACATGATCACGGCGGCGCTGATCTCGTAAGGCGCCGCCACGGTGCGGCCGATCGTGTCGGCAAGAAGCAGCGTGAACGCCCCCAGCACGATCGCGTACGGGACGAGCACGCGATGCGACGTCCCCACCAGGATGCGCGCGATGTGCGGCACCAGCAGGCCCAGGAAGCTGATGGGTCCGATGATCGCCGTGCTCACCGACGCCAGCAGCACGCCCGCCGCCGACGTGGCGATGCGCGCGCGGTCGACGTTGAGACCCAGCGAGCGTGCCGTCTTGTCCTCGAGAGCCAGCAGGTCGCAGCGTTTCGCCATCAGCAGCGCGAGCGCCAACCCGATCGCCGCGTACACCGCAAGCGTCGCGAAGTCGTCCCAGGTCTTCATCGTGATGTTGGCGTCCACCAGGCTGGCGACGCCCGACATCGTCGAACCGGTGCCGGAATCGAACGCCGACATGAGCCCCGTGAACATGGCGCCGACCGCCACGCCCACCAGGATGATGCGCAGAGGCGACAGCCCGCCGCGCCACGACAGGCTGTACACCAGCCCGAACGCGACCAGCCCTCCCGCGAACGCGAACACCGGCGTGAAGAACAGCAGCATCGGGAAGAATGCCGTCACCAGCACCGCCGCGAACGACGCGCCCGCGCTCACGCC
>UMHA01021307.1_pt1 | contig 10692 bp, 6 predicted proteins | sample 1965401 | NCBI WGS metagenome assembly UMHA01 (sample SAMEA4836085, study PRJEB28245) | human gut metagenome | biome: gut microbiome; material: fecal sample | place: Denmark | collected 2008 | reverse complement strand
CTTCGCCACCATGTCACTGGAACACGGCATGGATGTGAAGACACTGTCCGCCATCATTGGCCATGTCTCCGCCAAGACCACGCTGAATATCTACACCCACATTACCAACGAAATGCAGGAAAATGCCGCAGCCAGCATCGACCGCGGCATCGCAAAGGCAGAAATATCCCGACAGAAAGCAGAAGCTGCATCAGAGGCGCAGAGGTTTGAACCGTACACACCGCCGCGCCGCAGACCCGGCACGGGCTACATCAAGCAGCTCAAGGAGGATCTGTGGGAGGGACGGTACTCGCCCGTCTGGCCAGACGGCAAGAAGCACTCCCGCAATGTATATGGCCGCACGCGGGAGGAATGTGAGGAAAAGCTGGCGAAGCTGATCCTGCAAATGAAAGCGGAGATCGCTGTCCTGCGGAATGGGACGGCTGCGGAGTATCCAGACGGCGTCAGCCCCAAGAAAAAGCAGCTGGCGGAGTACCTGCGCCAGCACCCCGGCGTGAGCAATAAAAGCTATATCGCACGGGAAACAGGCATGGACCGCACCACGGTGCAGAAATACTACGATGAGGTCAGAGCAGAACTTGCCGCACCGGCAAACACATAAAACGAAAATCCGCAGGTGGTGAGGGGCTGCTACTCACCGCCTGCGGATTTCAAAAGCGGTCAGAATTTTCTGCCGTCTGTGGTATTATTGTGGTCAAACGAAAAATCACCGCCAAAATGGCGGTGATTTTTCTCGAAATGGTGGACCTAATCGGGATCGAACCGACGACCTTACGGATGCGAACCGTACGCTCTCCCAGCTGAGCTATAGGCCCATATTGCCGCTTTTTTCGGGTTTTTGCAACAAAAAGCTGATTTTCAAGTTTTCCGATTTTAGAAGAATTCAGAGAAAAACCTCTCCGAAATCATGGACTGAAACTCGCAGGTCGATGTGCGACCATAGGGATGCGAACGCGGCGCTCTCCCAACTGAGCCACGGGCCCATATTCTTTTGTGGCGCTCAAAACTGCTCACCTATAATATCACGATTGCCCGCCGGTGTCAAGCTGCAAAAGGGCAGGGAACACGCATTTTTGCGCACCAGCATAAACTGATACCGGAGAGTCGGCGCTCGCCCGCTTTCCCAATGAGATCTTAGGAGGGAATAATTTTATGGCTGCTTTTTATAATACCGCAACCCTTTCCTACCGTGATACCTCCACCAATTCCAATACCGTGGAGGGGCAGCTGGTGCAGGTGCTGGCCGCCGAAAAGACCGCCGTGCTGCCAACCTACGGCAGCAGCAATACCGTCACCTATATCGTCAGCATCCGCAATAGCGGCGCGGCCGCCTATACCGGGCTCACCGTCACCGATGACCTGGGCGGGTACGCCTTTGCCGGGGAGACCCGGGTGCCCCTCACCTATGTGGAGGGCTCACTCAAGTATTACAGCAACGGCACGCTGCAGCCCGTCCCGGCGGTCACCGCAGGCGCCCCGCTGGTGATCGGCGGGATCACCGTACCGGCTGGCGGCAATGCTCTGCTGATCTACGAGGCCGAGCCCAACGGCTACGCCCCGCCTGCCGCAGGCGGCACCATCACCAATACCGCCTCCATCACCGGTGACGGCCTGACCACCCCGTTGACGGCACAGGCGACGGTGGCAGTAGGGGAAACGCTGCGGCTTTCCATCAGTAAATGCATGAGCCCCACCAGCGTGGTGGAAAACGGAACGGTCACCTATACCTTCTACCTGCAAAACAGCGGCAATACCGCCACCGCTGCCGCGGATTATGTTATCGTTACCGATACCTTCGACCCCATCCTCAGCGGCCTCACTGTTACCCTAGATGGTGCCCCGCTCACCCTTGGCACCGATTACACCTATGATACCGCCACGGGGGCATTTGCCACCACAGCCGGCACCATTACCGTCCCGGCGGCCACTGCGGTGCAGGATGCCGAAACCGGTCTGTGGCGCATCACCCCCGGCGTGACCAAGCTGGTCATCACCGGCACGGTGTAAATTCAAATCTCTGCGGAGCCCCAGCTGTGGCTCCGCCACCGATCCCCTTATCCCCATCCCCAGTATCAAAGAGGAGGCCGCCCGCCTTGGGCAGCCTCCCCGTTTTTACATATTCTCCAGGATCTCCCGGATAGCCCGTTCCACCTGCTCCACTTCCTCCCGGAACTGCCGGGCGGGCACCCGCACTGCCCCGTGCCCCAGTATGATGATCTGCTCCAGTCCATCAGAGGTCGCCACCCGCACCCGGTGCTCCTTGGCCAGCGTGTGGGTCACTTTTTCGATATACATATCCGCTGTCTCGGCTTCTTTGGTGTATACCACGCTGATGCCATGGTGCCGTTCAATGCTGCCGGGATTGCCCTTTACCTTGTAGGCGTCAAAGACCAATATCAGCTCGCACCGCCGGTAGCCTTGGTAGTTGCACAGGATCTGAATGAGCCGGTGCCGGGCGGCGTCCAGGTCGGTTTTCGCCAGCTCGGCCAGCTCCTCCCACGCAAAGATGATATTGTATCCATCCACCAGCAGATATTCCGGCCCTTCGGGCAGGGGCGCCGCTTTCCCCGGCTTGGGGCTATTCCCGGTCGGCTTTGGGGTATGCAGCGCTTCGCCGCTCCGCCGCTTGATGGGCCCGTAGGTCATCTCAAAAAACCGCATCAACTCTTTATCCTGCAAAAGGGAGCCCCGGTAGGCCTCACTGCGCTGCCGGGTCACAGCCGGTTCCTCCGGCTCCTCGTCTGCCTTCAGCACATTCGTCTGGATATGCGCCATACCCGGTACCTCATCCCACCGCACGCTGTGTCCGGCCCCTCGGCTGCAAAAGACCGAATCCGCCGTATTCGCGGTATCGGCATCGCAGTCGTAGCCGCAGGCGGCTATCACTTCCTCCGGGTGGCGGCAGGGGGCATAGCCATCCGGTTCCCAGCTCAGCCGTCCCCGTCCGCGGGTGTACCGCAGCACCTCAGCCGGGTAGTCCCGCAGGGCATCCAGCGCCGCCGTTCCCCGCAGGGTAGCAGTCTCCAGCCGCATTTCGGGCGGCTCACACGCGGCCTCCCGCTGCTGTATATCATGGATGGCCCGGCCCAGCTGTTCGGCCGGCACCGTCAGGGTAAAGCGGCACCACGGCTCCAGAAGGATACTCTCCGCCATGCGCAGTCCCTGCCGCACCGCCCGGTAGGTCGCCTCCCGGAAATCCCCGCCCTCGGTGTGCTTTTGGTGGGCCCGTCCGGCGATCAGCGTGATCTTCATATCGGTGATAGGGGAGCCGGTCAGTACTCCCTTGTGGGTCTTTTCGGTCAGATGGGTCAGGATCAGCCGCTGCCAGTTCAGGTCCAGCTTATCGGTGGGGCAGTCGCTTTCAAATCGCAGCCCGCTGCCGCGGGGCAGCGGTTCCATCAGCAGATGCACCTCGGCATAGTGGCGCAGCGGCTCATAGTGACCGATGCCCTCAACCGGGGCGGCAATGGTCTCCTTGTAAAGAATGCTCCCCTCCTCAAAGCCGATGGCCAGCCCAAAGCGCTCCATGGCCACGCTCTGCAAAATCTCCCGCTGGATCTCTCCCATCAGCCGCACCCGGATCTCCCGCTTCTGCTCCTCCCACTCCAGGTGGAGCTGCGGGTCCTCCTGCTCCAGCTGGCGCAGCTGGGTCAGGGCGGTATGGGGGTCGGTACCCTCCGGCAGCGTCACCCGGCAGCTTATCACCGGCTCCAGCAGGGGAGAGCTCCTCTCCTGCTCGGCGCCAAGACCTTCCCCGGCATAGCTTTGGTTCAGGCCGGTTACCGCGGCGATCGTTCCGGCCGGGACCTCCTCCACCGCCTGGTATTTGGCCCCATTATACAGCCGTATCTGGGTGATCTTCTCCCCGCCTGGCAGGGCCATGCGGACCTTCAGCGTACCGCCGGTCACCTTCAGGTGGGTCAGCCGGCTGCCCTGCGCGTCGGTCGAAATTTTATACACTTTTGCCGCGAAGTCCGGTAAATAGGCCGGGGCCAGGGTCAGTCGGTCCAGCCCCTCCAGCAGCTCGGCAATGCCCTCCTGCCGCAGCGCCGCCCCCCAAAAGCAGGGGAACCACGCCCGCCGGGCAAGGGCGGCAGCCAAATTTGTTTCGGTCAGTGTTCCGCTTTCCAGGTATTCCGCCATCAGCCGCTCATCGCACAGTGCCAGTGCTTCCTCATCGGTGTCATGGGGCAGGCAGGCGGGGGAGAGCTTCCTTTGCAGCTCCTCCAGAATAAGCGCGCGGTCAGCGCCCGGCTGATCCATCTTGTTCACAAAAATAAAAGTGGGGATGCGGTACCGTTCCAGCAGGCGCCACAGCGTTTCGGTGTGGGCCTGCACGCCGTCCGTCCCGCTGATAATGAGCACCGCGTAGTCCAGCACCGCCAGCGTCCGCTCCATCTCCGCGCCAAAGTCAGCGTGCCCGGGGGTATCCAGCAGGGTCAGGGCAGTATGGGGCAGGGTCAGCCTTGCTTCCTTGGCAAAGATGGTGATCCCCCGGCTGCGCTCCAGGGCATGGGTGTCCAAGAAAGCATCTCCATGGTCTACCCGCCCGGCCTGCCGCAGCGCCCCGGCCCCCACCAGCATGGCTTCGGTCAGGGTGGTCTTGCCGCTGTCCACATGGGCCACCAGTCCCAGCGTGATATTCTTCTGTGCCATGGCGGTGCCCCCCTTTCCGTTATCGTTCCATTCGCTTTCGTAAAATCAGTCGTTCTCCTGCTGCGCGGCGCTCAGCTTCCGCAGATACCGGATCCCCTCGGTAAGGAAGGCCTCCCGGTCAAAGGCCGCGTTGCCGATGGATTCCTGCACGATGATGCCATCGCAGACCAAAAGCAGCAGCCAGGTCAAAAAATCGGCCGGCAGCGCGGTGCGTTCGGCTATTTTCCCACGGATCAATCCCTGAAAGTTCTGATACAGGGTGGTCAGGTTCTGGCGCAGAGTCTCATTGCCCAGCTGGGCTTCCGCCAGCAGCTGCAGGCGCAGTCCGGCAGAGGCAATATCCCGCTCCGCTACATACCGCACCAGCCGGTTCAGGCTGGTGTCCTTCTCTTTGTTCTCGGTCCAGCGGATCAGATCCTCCCACTGTTCATCCAAAAAACGCTGGGTGATATCCAGAAAAACCTCATTTTTGGTTTTGTAGTGGTAGTACAGCGTCCCCTTGGAGATCCCGGCCGCCGCCGCGATCTCCGCCAGCGAGATATCGGCCAGCGCGGTCGTCTTGAGCAGCTCGGTGGTGGCCTGCAATATCTTTTCCTTGATGTTATCCTTTCTCGGTGCGGCCATATGCCAGCTCCTTTCCTGTTTCTACCCCGAATTGTACCATGAAAGCGGACGGCTGTCCATCCTGCCCGGCGGTGTAAAATTTGCGGAAATTTTCTCTCGCCCGTCCCTTTGCCGTCTTGACATCTCTCCCGGCAGGCGCTATCATTTGGGTATAGAGTCGGTCGTTTGACCGACACGAACAGGAGGTGCCGGAAAATGAACATCCGCAGGATAAACCGGCGGCTGAAAAAACGCTTTGGCCCGGCGGTCACGGCCACCCTAACGGATGGCTGCATCGTGCTTTCGGGGCATTTGCCCGCCTGGGCGGAAACGGTGGAAGCCTGTTCCCTGGCAGCCGAAAAATACAGTACCACCCATGTGGTCAATGAGATCCGCTGCGATGAGGCAGGGGAGCAGTCCATCCGCATCCCCACTCTGCGGGATACCGCGCTGGAAGGCAGAAAGCCGGATGTCCTCATCATCGGCGGGGGCATTTCCGGGGCCTCCATCGCCCGGGAGCTTTCCAAATGGCAGCTGGATATCCTGCTGGTGGAAAAGGAAGCCGATCTGGCATTGCAGGCTTCCGGCCGCAATGACGGCGAGGTCCACCCCGGCATCGATCTTTCCCGCGGCTCTCTCAAGCACCGCTATGTCCGCCGAGGAAATGCCATGTACGATCAGCTCTGCCGGGAGCTCGATGTTCCCTTTAAGCGGGTGGGGCAGTATGTCTGCTTCGAAAAAGCCTGGCTCAAGCCCCTCATCGCCCTCTATTGCCGCGTCCGTAAAAATCGGGATGGCATCGCCGATACCGAGCTCATCTCCGGGGAGGAGCTGCGCCGCCGGGAGCCCGATCTCCGTTTTGCCTTCGCCATCTCCAATCCGTCCTCCGGCTGTGTCTGTCCCTATGGGCTTACCATCGCCTATGCCGAAAACGCCGTGCAGAACGGTGCAGAGGTCTCGCTGAATACCGCCGTGCTGGGCATGGAGGTACAGGATGGAAAAATACATAGCGTCACCACCAACCGCGGCACCGTTTATCCCGCGTTGGTCATCAATGCCGCCGGCGTCTTCGCGGAGGAGATCGCCGCCATGGCGGGGGACCGCTTCTTCTCCATTCATCCCCGCCGTGGCACCAATTCCATCCTGGATAAAAAGGCCGGGGCCTATATGCACACCATCGCCTCCGTCATGGATATTGCCCGGAACACTCACCACTCCAAAGGCGGCGGCATTCTGCATACCGTCCACGATAACCTGCTGGTTGGCCCCGATGCCATAGAAACTTGGGAAAAAGAGAACACCGAAACCCACCGGGAAAGCATCGACCATGTGTTCCAAAAGCAGCAGCGCACCATGCACACCCTTTCCCAGGGGGATATCATTACCTACTTTACCGGGGTGCGCGCCCCCACCTTCGAAGAGGACTTCATCATCGAAATGGGCCGCAAAACCGGCAACATTCTGCACTGTGCCGGTATCCAGTCCCCAGGGCTTACCACCGCCCCGGCCGTCGCGCTGGATATCGAAAAAATGGCGGTCGATTATCTTTCCACGCTTAAACCGGTGGAAAAGAACGAAAACTACGATCCCATCCGCCATGGCCCGCCCGTCCTGCGGGAAATGAGCGATGAGCGGCGGGCCGCCCTCATCCGGCAGAACCCCGATTACGGCATCATCATCTGCCGCTGCGAGGAGGTAAGCAAGGGCGAGATCCTGGATGCCCTGCGTTCGCCCATCCCGGTTCCCACGGTGGATGGCATCAAAAAGCGGGTGCGGCCCGGCATGGGCCGCTGCCAGGGCGGGTTCTGCTCGCCGCTGGTCACTCAGATCATCGCCGAATACCTGGACTGCCCATTGGAGGAGGTCAGAAAATCCTCTGAGCAAGCGGTCATCACCTATGGCAAAACCAAATGACGAAGGAGGGAGAAAGCATGCTTACCGTTGATGTTCTGGTCATCGGCGGGGGACCGGCCGGGCTGGCCGCGGCCATTGCTGCCCACCAAAACGGCGCTCAGGTTCTTCTCATCGAGCGGGAAGCCCGCCTGGGCGGTATCCTCAAACAGTGCATCCACGATGGCTTTGGCCTGGTGCGGTATGGGGAAAAGCTCTCGGGCCCGGAATACGCCGGCCGCTTCACCGATGAATTTCATGCCCTGGGGCTGCAAGCGAGGACCCTCACCTTCGTCACCCGCATCCAAAAGACCGTTGAGGGTTTTGCCGTCACCCTGGTAAACCGGGATGGCGTGGAAACGGTGGCCGCCAAAGCGCTGGTGCTGGCCACCGGCTGCCGGGAGAGGACTGCCAAGCAGGTTTCCATCCATGGCACCCGCCCGGCCGGGGTCTTTACTGCCGGGTGTGCCCAGCATTTTACCAACCTGCTGGGTCAGCTGCCCACCCGGAAGTGTGTCATCCTCGGCAGCGGGGATATCGGTCTTATCATGGCCCGCCGCCTTACGCTGGAGGGCGCCCAGGTGCTGGGCGTCTACGAGGCCAAATCCACCCCCTCCGGGCTCACCCGCAATATCCACCAGTGCCTGCATGATTACAATATCCCGCTTTATCTCTCCCATACCGTCACCCGCGTTTTTGGGCAGGATCGACTGACTGCGGTGGAAATTTCCCAGGTGGATAAGTGCATGGTTCCCATCCCCGGCACCGAACAGATCGTGGAATGCGATGCCCTCATCCTTTCGGTCGGGCTCATCCCGGAGAACGAGCTGGCCGAGGGCCTTGGCGCGGCCATCGATCCCAAAACCAAAGGCCCCATCTGCGATGCCGGGCTGATGACCTCGGTCCCCGGTGTCTTTTCCTGCGGCAATGCCCTGCATGTCAATGACCTGGTGGACTATGTCTCCGAAAGCGGAGAAGCCGCCGGAAAAAGCGCGGCCCGGTACCGTCCGGGGCAGCAAAGAACCCTCATTCCCATCATGGCGGGGGAGGGGCTGCTGTATGCTGTGCCCCAGCGGCTGGATGTTGCAGCCGACCGTTCCGCCGTGACTGTCTACTTCCGCAGCCGGGAAAACCTGGGCCCCTGCCGCCTTGTCATTACAGCCGATGGCCGGGAAATATACACCCGCCGGTACCCCTTCCTCCGCCCGCCGGAGATGGAACGGCTGGAGCTGGATCTTTCCGCCCAGGCGCTGACCGCGGCTTCGCAGATCAAACTGGAAATTGAGGTGATGGAGCATGACTGAGCTGACCTGCATCGTCTGTCCCCGGGGCTGCACCCTGCGCATCGAAGAGCGGGACGGCCGTTTTACCGTCACCGGCAATGCCTGTAAACGGGGGGAACAGTTCGCCACGGCCGAGATGACCTGCCCCACCCGCACCCTCTGCACCACGGTGCGCACCGTTTTTCCGGAGGTCCCGGTCATCAGTGTACGCACCTCGGCCGAAATACCCAAGGATAAAATTTTCGATGTCATGCGGGAAATTAACCGCGCCCGTGTGACCCGTCCGATGAAGCGGGGAGAAGCGGTGCTGCCCAATGTGCTGGGCTTGGGGGTGGATATCATCATCACCTCCGGCCTGCTGGAAGAGAAAACCGAAAAGGAGAATGACCATGAGCAATAAACCGTACAAAGGCTTCGAGCCCAAGTGGCTGCTGACTCCCGCCCCGGCGGGCAGCTATCGTTCCATCTTCCGCTGGGGCGATCCCGAGTTTTTCAAGTACCCCAAGGAATCCCTCTACAAGATGATGAAGGAAGCCTTCCATATGACCGATGAGGACTTCCGAGACTACACCGATGATATCGGCTTTGATCAGGTCTCTCTCCCGGATCACCCCTCTCGCATCGCCCCGGAGCATCTGCAGGCCCTTCGGGAGATCGTCGGTGAGGAATTTGTCACGACCGATGACTACGCCCGGCTTTCGGTGGCCTACGGCTGCACCGGCTATGACCTTCTGCGGCTGCGCCATAAGCAGATCGATAGCCTGCCGGATGTGGTGGTCTATCCCGATACCGCCGAGCAGGTGGAAAAGATCGTCTGCTATGCGGCACAGCACCATATCCCGCTGTATGTTTACGGCGGCGGCAGCTCGGTCACCCGCGGCGTGGAGCCCATCAAGGGCGGCATTTCGCTGGATATGAGAAAGCGCTTTAATAAGATCATCAGCTTCAATGAGGTGGATCAGACCATCACCGTGCAGGCGGGACTTTCCGGCCCCATGCTGGAAGAGGCCCTGCAGGACGCCCCCAACCGCTTCGGCGCAAAGCGCCAATATACCTGCGGCCACTTCCCCCAAAGCTTCGAGTACAGCAGCGTGGGCGGCTGGGTGGTCACCCGCGGCGCCGGCCAGAACAGCACCTACTACGGCACCATCGCCGATATCGTCCTTTCGCAAAAATATGCCACCCCCATCGGGCGCATCGTTACGCCGCACTACCCGCGTGAGGCCACCGGCCCCGATCTCAACCAGATCATGATGGGCTCGGAGGGAACCTTCGGCGTGCTGACCGAGGTGACCCTCAAGGTGTTCCGCTGGCAGCCGGAAAACCGCAAGCGGTTCTCGTATATGTTCCGGGACTGGGAAACGGCCATGGCCGCCGCCCGTGAAATGATGCAGTGCGAATGCGGCTATTCCTCGGTGTTCCGCCTTTCCGACCCCGAGGAGACCCGGCTGATGCTGCGGCTTTACAATGTGGACGAAACGCCGCTGGCCCCCCTGATGGATAAGCTGGGCTACAAGGATATGGAGCGCTGCATGTTCCTCGGCTTTACCGATGGCGAAAAGGGCTTTTCCAAAAACGTGGCGAAGAATATCCACCGCATTGCCCGGCGGTATGGCGCCATGCCCATGACCGGCTATGTGACCAAGAGCTGGGAAAAGGGCCGCTTCAATGACCCCTACCTGCGGGATACCCTGATGGATTTCGGGGTCATCACCGATACGCTGGAATGCAGCGTCAACTGGTCCAATATGGCGCAGGTCCACCGGGATGTCCGCGCAGTCTGCCATGCCCTGCCGGATACCATCGTCACCACCCATATGAGCCACTGCTACCCGCAGGGCGCCAACCTCTACTTCATCTTCATCACCAGAATGCAGGACGCCGCCGAATTCAAGCGTTACCACACCACCATCCTGGATGCTATCCAGAAATCCGGCGCAGCCATCAGCCACCACCACGGCATCGGCAAGATGTTCGCCCCGTGGCTGGAGGGCTACATCGGTGAGAAGGAGTACGGGGTGTTCCGGGTGCTCAAGAATTACTTTGACCCCGACTTCACCATGAACCCCGGCGGTACCATCGGCCTTGACCTGACCCCGGAGGAAAAACGCCACCTGAACGAGCGCAAGGACTATCGATAAGTACCAAACCAGGCCCGGAGAACTGCGGCTTTCCGGGTCTTGTTTTTTTTGCGGGCGGGCCGCTGCGCCCCGCAGCAATACGGCCGGCAGGCCCTCCGCCCCTCCGGGGCGGTGTGCGG
>UMHA01006438.1_pt1 | contig 10718 bp, 16 predicted proteins | sample 1965401 | NCBI WGS metagenome assembly UMHA01 (sample SAMEA4836085, study PRJEB28245) | human gut metagenome | biome: gut microbiome; material: fecal sample | place: Denmark | collected 2008 | reverse complement strand
GGCAGACAAGGGGTCAGGGGTTCGAATCCCCTAAGCTCCACCAGAAAACCCACTGTTTAGTGGGTTTTTTCTTTGCCCACCATATTTACGTTTTGCAATCTTGACACCAAAATCGCACGAAATTGGTGTCAAAATTGGTGTCAAATTTTAATTCGCCGCTGGTGTCAAAATTGGTGTCAATTTTGGTGTCAGAATTCAGGGTACCAGTCCCCGTAGATATCGTAGATATCTTTTGACTTCACATCGGGCGAAAATGTAGTGTAAACATCGTTAGTCAGGCTGCTCCCTGAAGCGTGTCCCATATACACCTGGCGATCCTTTTCCGCCACTCCTATGATGTAAAGATTGGTTGCGAAAGTATGACGCAGAGTGTACACGTCGATGTTTGCTTCGATGCCGGCAGCACTGGCGAACTTCTGCAGGCGTTCCCGGAAACGCTTATTGTTGAAGGTGAAAAAGTCAGCTCCTTGCGACTTCACCATCTCACTGAGCCGCCCCGACACTTTTACCCAGCGCACAGCCTTAGCTGTTTTTGTGCCGTTGATCTTTATCCAGCCGGGACGGATCTCGTCCTTCCGCACGGTAGCTATCTCCGAGGGGCGCGCTCCCGTACACAGATAAAACATGACTCGCCGGGCAAACATATCGTCGCCGAGCGCGCCGATGAGAGCACGCTGCTCATCCAGATTGAGCGCACGACGTTCTCCCTTTTCGATTTTCCCCAGCACCAGGAAAGCAGACACATCCTTTTTGATGAGATCCAACTCGTACGCTTTCTTCATTATCTGGCGCACGGTTTTGTATACGTTCTCCCGGGTTCTGGTCGCCGGCAGACGGTTCAAAAGCTCTTGCAGCTGCACCGTCGTAACTTTGTTTATTGGCGTTGTAATGTTCAGGTGCGTGTTGACGGCATAGCGGTAGCTGTCGTAAGTGCTCTTCGACACGTTATCCTTTTTGTAGGTTTCTATCCACCAGCGGGCAAAAGTGATCAGACTTTCGCGCTTCGGACTCTTCTTTTTAAGATTGAGCGCTTCATTCAGCTTATCCCGGCATTCCCGCTGCGTACGTCCGTAAACGCATACACGCCTTCCGTTCACCGTTCTCCGTCCGCACCACCTGCCGTCTTTGCGTTTGCTTAGATACTTCAAGTCCTCATCTCCTTCTTGTTGAGTTCGGACATTTGACACCGATTGTGCTGCATCACCTCCTTCGGCTTTTACATAAAGACGGAATGCGCCTTCCTGAGCTGCAAAACGCATTCCGTTGGTCAAAAATGCCGGCGGATCCGCCGGCGGTTGCGATTGTTGCTCCTGTTCCAGACGTCCGATCAGACGTCCGACGCTCAGCGCGATGGCGCGGAGCTCGTCAAGATCCCGTTCATCCATAATCTCACCGTCCGTAAAGGGTGAGAGGAATTATACAGTCAGTTTGCCCGGCGTTTCGAGACGTCCCCGTAACCTTCGAGAATGGAATGCATATAGCCCAGCACTCTCCCTTGATCCACAACATTTAGACGATCAAAGAGATCCTGTACTTCGGTTTTCGGTACGCGCGCGTCATCGAAGAGTTGAGGAGATCTTCCGAGCAGCTCATCCACCGTCACGCCGAAGTAATCGGCAATTTTACACAGATGAGCGTGATCCGGCTCATAGACACCCGTCTCCCACCCGGAAAAGGTGCTTATTGACACGCCGAGATATTGAGCTAAATCACGTTGTGTGATTCCACGCTGCTTGCGCAATTCTTTCAAGTTTTCCATGCTCTCATTGTATTTTCACTTAAGAGTATTTTCAGCTTTCTCGAAATTTATTCTTGACTTTACGGCTTTCCCGTAATAATATATGAGTGAAATTACGGCTTTCCCGTAATTATGCGGCGCGTTGGGGTTGCGGACGGAGTTTTAGTCGACAGCGCCCTCACCGCCGCGCACAACGCGCTACACGCGCACACGGAGGGAGTATGGAAACAAAACTCGAAAAGGTAGCGAGGATCGCCGAGCAGATAAGTATGCTCGAAAGACTCATGCGTCGGAATAGTGTCGGGCGTGAGAGTATAGACGTGCTAGTCAACTATGAAAAAAACAAGGCTCTCGGTTGCGCCCTGAAAGCCTTGCTTGAAGAATTGTCCGAAGCACTAAAGGTGCTTATAAGCGATTAATGCAACTGTTTGAGCTGGTAGGCAACTAAATCAACTGCATCCGCCAGTGACTTATGATTTGCGGAAGAGTTGAAATCGCTTAGTGTTACACCTTTTGCAATCAACACAAATGCGCACTTCTCATTCACATTGAGAGCGCACTCGGAAGAACATTCCTTGTTGCAGAACGGACAAAATGCCATATTCTCACCTCCTTATCATTTGTTATCCAAAATAATAAATGTTTGAGGTGAAAGAAAGATTAAAAACACGGAGGGTTTTATGTTTTACGGAATTGAAGAAGGATATGGACCGAACTTCGAAGTGCTCTGTTTTGATGAGTTCAACAACTGCATCAACAAAGAATACTTCGAGCGGCTCGACGAGGCGCGCGAGTTCGCCGAGGCTGAGCAGACGAAGCTCGACTACGAGTGGGTGTCCGTCACGCCGATGAACGATGCCGCCTATGACGAATTGTGTCAACCGGCACAAGTTTTTGAGTGAACCCTGCCCGGAGCGCAAACCCTCTGTATTTTGCGTTCCGGGCGTTCAACTTTTAAGACAAGGAGGAAGCAAATGAAAAAGAACGCGATGTTGAAGACATTTCTTGTGACGCTAGCGATCCTAGTGCTGGCGGTGTGCGTCATGGCGGCTATGACGGAGGGGTTCACCAACTGGAACCCTTACGGTTGGCTCGGTGATGCGGAGGAGGAAACCGTCACACCGGGCGGAGATCCCGAAGTCCCGGACGAGCCCAAAGAGCCCACGGAGCCCGAGACTCCCGTCGAGCCTGAAAAGCCGCAAGCGGATCAGACGCTGAGCCTCAATCGCACGAGCATAGACGAGCTGGTCGGTTACGAGTTCGACGAGGCGTCCGATTGGACTACGATCGCAACCGAAGCTTCAGCAGACGGATATTTCGCATTTTCTTTTCTTTCGATAGACACTTTCTCTCCGGCATTCGATGAAGAAGGAATGTTCGAGATCCTCGGCACGGTCGAGTCTGTCACGGTCGAGCTCAACGGCACGACTTACGAAGTGACTGCAAGCGGTACGGACGGAACGCAGCATATGTTCCAGGACGCCGAAAAAACGATGTACCTTGTTCTCGGGACATCCGACTCGATGATCGAATTCAATTCGCAAAAATATGGCTGCGTGATTCTCGGTGTCGGCGCCAACGCACCTGTCGAGAGTTTCAAGATCGTGAGCTTCAATATGCCGGCAACGGAATAAGGAGGAAGCAATGAGCAAGAAAGCAAAGAGCATGATCCCGATGACGGGGGAAGAGAAGAATGCGCTGCATCAGATCGCGCGCTTCGACAGCCGCATTACGGACGATAACACGGTGGTGCGCCTGGATAAGACGGTGCGCAACAAAGACGGCAGCAAGGTGAAGAAGTACGTCATCGCGCAGGGAGAGAAGGTGAAGTACAAGGCGGACTTCATCGAGGACAGTCGCCGGCAGAAGCTGGTGCAGATCGTGTCCATCAAGCGCGTGGAGAAGCTGCCTGAGCGGAAGGCAGCGGCGAAGAAAAAGCCGGCAAAGTCGCCCGTCGTGAGCGGCTGAGAATAACCGGGCGCCGGGTGTGGGTTGCCTCCCTTTCCCGGCGCAAAACGAAAATAAGCCGAAAGGCACAAAAATAGGAGAAAGCAATGCCTAAACAAACAAAATGCAGCAACAATACGGCGCTGAAAGGGTTCGCTCTGACGCTCGTCATTCTCATCCTGGCGGTGTGCGTCATGGCGGCGATGACGGAAGGGTTCACCAACTGGAATCCCTACGGCTGGTTCGACAAGCCTGCCGAGGAACAGCAGACGCCCGAAGGAGACGATCCCGCGCCGGAACAGCCGACGGAGGAGCCGGGCGGCATGGTGACGGACGTGCAAAACTCATCGCTCATGACTCTTTCCGCCGTGGCGGCTACTACCGCTGCGGAAGGCGCTGAAAGTAGCACCACTCTCACCGCAACGGTTGCACCCGGCGATGCTACTAATAAACTTGTCGATTGGGAGATTTATTTCGCAAATCCTGAAAGCGAATGGGCGAGCGGAAAAACCTTGAGCGACTATGTTACGCTCACACCTACCAGCGACGGTTCAACTACGGCGAATGTGGATTGCTTGCAGCCGTTCGGCGAGCAGATCATAGTCAAGGTAACATCCAGAGACAATCCTGATGCGACAGCAACTTGTACGGTGGACTATGTCAAGAAAGTGACTTCCGCTACAATGTCATTCGGCGATGTCAATGTGCTTTTAGGCGATATCACTGAAGTTGTGTGGGAAATAAATGACAGCACTACGGGACATGGTGGCGCAACAAATGTGTCTTTTCAAACATCGGATGTCTATACGATCGAAGACGAGTTCTCTTATTCGGTGAAAATATCCCGCGATGGCATAGCAAACAAGCCGGGTTATCCTTCTGACAACTCGGCTTTTCCAATGTCTGTAATTTGGAGCAAAAAGCCGGACATAACGACTGACGGTGTGATGTTTGATAGCAGTTTTTTTGAAACATACACTTGCTATGTCGACACAAGACACGGCGAGGATTGGCTCACGGAAATGTCTGCGGCAGAAAGAGCTAATGTGTTCAACAAACTCACGGATAACAACAATATTCTGTGTTATGTGCAGCTTACAATTAGCGGCGAACATAACTCTTATGAATATATCAGTTTTATTCGAGTTGCCGATTACACAAACACATCATTAGTCTCCGGTATTTCTTTGAGTGTCCCTTCCATAGTCTTCTGAGGCGAATATGAAGACGGCGGCATTTGTGTTTAAGTTCATCATCACGCTGGTGGCGATCGTGGCGGCGTTTTTCGTCGCGGTCGCCCTTATCGGCGTGTTCAAAGGCATCAGCACCGCGGAGGTGCTGCATGCCATCGGCGACGCCAGCATCTTCACGCGCGAGTGGTGGACGAATATAGGCGTCGCAACGGCGATCGGAGGTTTGATATGAGCGCGAAAGCGGAAAAGGCGGCGATCACCGTATGTACGGTCATTCTGGTCATTCTGGCGGTGATCGGCGTGTTCATCATCGCAGCATGGGCGATCGTCACGCTCGGCGATCTGGATCCCGTCACCACGGCGCAAGCCTACGTCAACACAGTCACGACGAAGGACGGCGACGAACGCTACTTCATGGAGATCGAGTACTGGGAGAACGCGGACGGGAACGGAAAAGAAGTGTTCGAGTTCACGTTCAACGCCTATGCGGACATCAACATGCAGACCGTCACCGGGAAGGGCATACAGTTCGTGTCCGGGGAGACCAGGCAGGGGCTGGAAGACCTTGTCGGGAAGTTTGCGTCCGCGGATGACGTGCTCGGCATCATAGACGGCTGGGACACTTACGCTTACACCGTTGACGATTACGGCACCAGCTGGGCGAGTACGGAGGAGGTGGAGTTCGGCGACCAGATGTTTCTGGACATCGGCGGCACGGTTTACGCCGTAGCAATGGACGGGACGTACACCACCACAGTGAAGTCGTTCAACTTCATCAAGTCGGTAACGAACTTCTTCCCCGTGCTTTTCACCAACTCTGCGGGCTGGACGAATGACGACAACTGGTACGACACGCAGGTGCATGTGCACAACTACACGATGAAGGACTTCTACAACGAAGTGCTTTACGCGGCGGCGCACACAAACACCGGATACGGCTCTTCGGTGCTCAATCTGGTCGAGCTCGGCGAGTATATGAGCGTGTTCGAGTTCAACGAGGACGGACAGCTCGAAGAGGTGACGAGCCGCGACGTCAACGACGTGTATTTTGCAATCAAAGTCACCAGACATTACGAGGGCTTCCGCAGGGCGAGCGAGTCCAGCTTCGGGCAGCTGCTCGGAGACCAGTTCTTCACCACGGTGGACAGCGACAACTACTACAACGACTATTCCGACACGGCGGTGCTGCCCACTCTCACCGGCAAGGACTTTGACTACTATGACGTGCCGACCATGGGCGGATATGTAGCCTTCGTCAAACAGGAAGTGCTGGACGAGCTCGCGGCGGGCGGCGTGCGCGAGGTGGTGGTGGACATCAACGTCAACGATGGCTATTTTGCCGGCAATACGCAGCTCATCGGCGTGGCGGCGTCCGGCTTCGGCGGGCTGAAACTCAAGGAGCTGCGCGTGACGCTCTACCAGGACGTGGATGAAACGAAACCGTTTTACGTCTTCGAGTCCGACACTTTCGAGAGCTCGACGGGGCTTGCGATCGGCGACATCGAGCTGACGAGTGCCGGGCGATACGAGTCCGACGTGCAAGTGGTGGCGAACCGTTTCCCGGTGGTGCTCAATCCGACTGAAAGCGGCGAGGAGGTGGCGGCATGAGCAACGAAACGAAAGGCAAGCTCGGCATCGTCTGCGCGATATGCGTCGTGCTCATCGTAGTGGGCGCCATCGCCGGATGGCAGCTTTACAAGATCTTCACCGAAACGAGCACCGTCGCCGGTTCTCCCGGAGAGGTCATCGAGGGCGGGTTCGAGCTGTCGGATGACGAAAGCGTGTTTTTCTCATACACAATAGACGCTTTAACATTCGATATTAACGACAGCGGCAACTACACACAGACCATCGTGTTCGAGCCTATGAGCTATGACGCGACGGGTTACGAGTACGACTTCTACTTCAACGGGCAGCGTGCGGCATCCGCCGCGACGGTGGGGCGCATCAACGCGCGCATGGATTACGTCTTCTATCTTCCGGACGGCGCAGAGTACAATGCGGAGCTTAACGTCGCGCTGACATTCCTCAACGACAGGACGGAGCTGACGCTCACCGTGACGGACAGGGAAACGACGGGCTATCTCAATCAGATGACGAAGTCCGGGATGAAGATCGTCGTGATCGCGTCGCCGCATGAAGGCGGCTTCGAGCTCGCCGGCACGGCAGACATCGAAGGCGTGGTGCTGGACAAGGATCACATCATTTTCTGACGGCATGAGAAGACGAGCGATGAAAGCGGAATCACCGAGCGAAAGGATCCTCGTGCAGGATATCCTGAACTACGTGCAGCAGATCATCATCGAGGAGCAGCGCGCGGGACGCGCCATCGAGGACGACTACCAGGCGCAGCTTGGCGCCGCTCTTAATGAAGACATCCCTCCGCTCCCGTTCCCGGAGATCCCGACGCAGCAGCCCGGTGCGAAAAAGCCCGGGCGCGTGTCGGAGCTTGCGGCGCAGCGAAGGGCGGCGCAGAGCGACAAGGGCGAACTGCCGGGGCAGATCCATATCGACGAGGCGATAGCCGCTGCGGACAAGCCGTCCGCGGCGAGCCCGTCTCCGGCGCCGGGGAAAGAGGCGAGACGGATCGCAAAGATCTGGAAGAAGAAAAAGATCCGCCGCTGCCGTGAGCGCGTGGCTGCGCTCGTCAAGGTGCGTCGGTATCTGGAGGAGATGCTCGCGGAATGATAGTTTACTCCGGTGCGTGCATAGTGCTCATATCGATCGCGAGCTCCGCTTTCACGGTGTGGGGCGCGTATGCGATCTTCAAGGCGGCGTATAAGCCGAAGCAAGACCGCCCGTATACCTTCACGGAGCAGCTCAAAGAGCAGCGGATGCCGTCCGGGTTCTTCGTCATTGCCGGGCAACAAGGTGCCGGCAAGACGTCGCTCATGGCGGCGATCACGATCACGGATTATCTCTATCACGGGCGCGAGCGGCTGGACGAAGCCCGGGCGGAGATCGAGTACATGAACGCCATAGACAGCAGCTGGCAGCTGCACACGCCTCCGCTGGCGTATCGCGGCAAGGATGCCGTGCATTTGGATCCGCGCGCCGGTGTGGACTCGCTGCATATTGACATCACACGCTTCGGGCTTCCCGGAGGAAGTTTGGACGTGCAACATCTCCCTCCGGGGACGTTTCTATGTTTCCCGGAGCTCGACGCGGATCTCAACTGCCGCGAGTGGACTAAGACGCCGATGGAGATCATCGATGCCATCAAGTGGCTGCGGCATCAGGATCTGACGATTATTGCGGACATGCAGTCCTTCGATCGCGTCGACGCAGCATTGCGTGAGCTGACGACGGACCTCTGGTACGTCATAGACCGCAGGGACAGATATGAGCGCGTGAAGTGGTGGAGCAAGCGCAAGAAGCTTGCTTCGACGGAGTGGACGTTCATCTGGCTCAAGCCGCAGCAGAATGCGGTGCTGCGCGACGTGCTGCGCAACGATCTGACGCCGCACGTGGAGAAGATGCTGCGCAAGTGTCTTGCGGACGGTTCTCGCATTTGCCGCTTTGTTTTCGAGGGGAACATTTATGAGAGGTATAACTCGTACAGCGGCAAGGCGTATTTTTACCGGGGGCTTGAAGACTTCTATGTGGAGTCTCACGTGCCGGTGGATTATAGCCGAGCGAGTGTTGAGGCTTTCAGTGAAAGTAACCCGTTGACGTTTTTAAAGAAAAACGGCGGCGAGAAATAGCCTGCGCGCCGTTTTGCCGCGGCGGAGCGGCTTCGGCGCGCAGGCGTTTCGGTCAGGGTGGAACTCTGCCGATTGAGCAAGGAATTTTAATTCCTTGCGTTGAGGACACTTGTGTCCTGAGTGCGCGAGGGAATTTTAATTCACTCGCGCGGCGGACGGAAGTCCCCGGAATGAAGGAGGTGAAAGCTGTGAAAATCGCAAAGACGGAGTACTACATCAGGATGACGGAGTTTCTCCGGGCGGACGGGATCCGCGACAAGGTGACGTTCTTCGACGACGGCTTCACATATATGAGCCGGACGCTTGCAATATCTTTCGAGCGCGAGAGTAAGAGCAATTACCGGGTCGTCATCATCTGCCCGGAAAGCGCTATGCAGCAGACCTACTCGAACATCGCCGGTGCGATAGCCGACGTGCGCGAGCTCGTCATCTTCGAAAACCCTGACGAGGCGGCGGCATGAAGATACGAGTCATGGGTACGAAGGAAGAATGCGAACAGGCGCGGAGATATTATTCGGCGCTGTCCGGGGACGAGAACGTCAAGAGCGTAAGCATCTCGGAGCTTTACCCTAATCGCAACAGCTTCAACATTTTTCGTGTTTACATCGACGTGGAGTATTACAGCATCGCCGCGTCGCCGGCGGCAGCTCTTACGGAAAGAGCCCGTAAAACGCGCTGAGCCGCCGCGGCAACAAAAACACAAGGGAATACCCGGACAGAAATGCTACGGGAAATATAGGAGAAGGCAATATACCGATGACAGATAAAAGACAGATAAAGCAAGCGAAGTCAAACAAGCGAAAAACTGCCGGCAGCAATGAGGGCTCGCCTCGTGATGAGTTCCGCAAACGCAGAAAGGGCGGAAGCGGTCACCCGGAATATATCTACCGGAAGGTAGGCAACAACTTTGAGTTCATCGGCATCACTCATTCGCCTATCACCCGCGGCGTGAAAAATATCAAGCTGGACAAGAATCCGGATCCCACCGACGAAAGTGATGCTTACATAAAGCCCACACCGGAAAAACGCAGCACGTCCGAATTCCATAAAAAGCCGCTCAAAGGTTGGCGAATTGCGGACAGTGACAAGCCGAAAATCGAGGAAGTAAAAGCAAAAGGACAAAAGAAAAAGAGCGATAACAACTAGCCGGGAAGCCTTGGTTGTTCATTACTGGTCGTCGAAACTTAATTCGCTCTACACCAAACGCTCTACTTTAATTATATGCATTTTGAGCGTTTTGTCAACAGTTTGTGCTCCCCGACGATCCTCGGCGCCCAGAGCGCCGTCTAAATAACCGCACTCAATAGACCTTTTCCATACCCTCCGAGTGGGGGTAAGGGGGAGATATATGCATCAAAGGCGCAGCCGGCGGCTGTGCGGCAGCAGGGACAGTGTCCCCTGGTATACATATGATGACGCGCTAGCAGGCACCCAGGCGCGTGACAGCCGGGTAAGTCGTGCGGGAGGACTGACGTAAAAAAACTCTCGGACAGCGTGTACGGCTGTAAACGGTACGGTGGACTCAATCTGTGGGGTTCTGCCGCTGCCAGAGCTGCGGGGTTGAGTGCAGTTAGGCGGCAGATTAAAGCGAAGCGTCCGGGCTCCATACGGGCTCAAAGCAAGCTCCCTCTGCAATTGCAGGGGGATATCCTGCTCGCGAGCCGTCACCACCGGGCTCAACGCTACAAAAAATCGTGTTCGAAAGCCTTCCTGACTTCCCTCAGGCTTCTGTATAAGCTCTTAAGAGAGCTAATGTACGGTTTCGCGCAAAGGGTGGCATCGTCCTGGAGGGGGCATTATGCGCCCCCTCCGAGGACGCAGAAAAAGAGTACGTCACTTAAACATGCACGGCAGCCTGTCCGGAGCGCGCGGGGTTCGTACCCGTGACGTCGGGTACGGGCGCCGGGTGCAAAGCAAGCCGCAGCACTGCGGCGCGCTAGTCCTGATCAGCCGCGCAGCGCCGCACTTCTTTTTTGCTTCTTTTTTCTTAAAATCATTGTGTCAGCTGCCTTGATAGGCTGCCTTTTTAGCCTGGTGTCAAGTGGTGTCAAATGTCCGTTTTTCCTACTGTTTAGTAGGGTTTTTGAGCCTCTGGCAGACAAGGGGTCAGGGGTTCGAATCCCCTAAGCTCCACCA
>UMHA01075266.1_pt1 | contig 10741 bp, 9 predicted proteins | sample 1965401 | NCBI WGS metagenome assembly UMHA01 (sample SAMEA4836085, study PRJEB28245) | human gut metagenome | biome: gut microbiome; material: fecal sample | place: Denmark | collected 2008 | reverse complement strand
AGCCGCTGAATCGCAAGAATCCCTCAGTCTATGCACTGGAGCGCATCAGCAACTTGCGGCTGACGGAACAACAACTTTCCCCCTCACCATATATCAATCCGCAAAGCTATTTTGAAGGTTGTTATGGCGTGAATCATGAAGACTGCCCTCCTGTACCTATTAAAATAAAGGTGTATGGCAGTCAAGTGGATTATGTGAGGGCACGACCTATTCATTCTTCACAAGAGGAAGTGGAGCAAGGGGATGGCTGGAGTGTGTTCAGCTACTGGCTTCGTCCGAGTTATAACTTTTATCAGATGCTGTTGTGGCATAGGGAGAAGGTGGAGGTGATGGAGCCGAAAGAGGTGAGGGAGGAGATGAAGAAGATAGTAAATCAAATATCAAAACAATATAACATTTATGGATAAGTTAAGAAAACAAGAATTGGAGCATAAAATTGAAAATGCTTCTCCATTAGATTTTGTTTCCGTTCTTCAAGAGATCGAACAATACGAGAAAGAAGAAACAAAAGCTGTAATTGATGATTTATATAAAGAATTCAAAACGGAAGATGATATGATAGAAAAGCTAGTTGTACCTGTATTCACTTCTGTTATAGATGGTTTTTTAGAGGCAAACTCTGCAACTCGTAAACTTAGGAAGAAAGGGATAACAGCAAGTAAATTGGTCTCAGAATGTTCTTCGTTTACATACGAGCAGTCCCAACAAGCATCTTATTTGTTGGATGGCTACATGGAGTATAAGAATATACGAGAAATTACAGCTGAGGATTTTCAGGAATATGGCGATGATGTGCGGACTCAATATAAGGGAAACAGAAATTATTGGGAAGCCAAAGAATCTTTGGATAAATATAAAAATGAAAAATTTGAAAACAATGACAATAAAATAAATGCAGTGGATGAATACACAGGAAAAAAAAATGTGTATAAAGAACAGGCACACCCGGATGGGCGTAGAAATATAAAAGAGTATAAACATCGAAATCAAGCACATGTAGATCACATTGAACCATTGTCTAAAATCCATGAACGCCTGAAAGGTAATTACGCATTAAGCGATGAAGATATAACGAATATAGCAAATGCAGATTATAACTTTGCCCTAACAGCAGCTTACATCAATAATGGTACAGGTGTGAAAGGTAAAGGAAATAAAGGTGATATGACAATTCCTGAATTTATTGCAGATCAAGAAAAACGTGAACGAAATGGAGAACCCCATTTAGGATTGACGCCAGAAACCAAACAAAGGATGATGCAGGAATGGAAAAAAGCAAACGCAGGAATTAATGACGCTGTCAATAAAACAACAGGGAAAAATATCACTAATTTGGGGAGTGAACAGCAAAAAATAATTTTAGATAAAACCTCTAAGAATGCTTTGAAGCAATCTCGGGATTATATGGTTGGGAATATAATCCTATTTATTATTAAGCCTTTGTATTTTGAACTCTCTGATATTTTTCGCAACGGGCTTAAGGAAGGAGTAAATGCACATACTATTTCAGATGCACTTCAAATAAGGTCTAATCGAATAAAAAAATTTGTCTTGAATAATGCGTTGACTTTTTTAGGAACAAGTGTATGGGATTTTGTCAAAGGTTTTATTTCCTCCTTGATAGAAGGATTGATAAGTCTTTTTGTGGGTGTGTTCAAACAAATTCTCAAACTTATCAAAGAAGGAATTAAAGTTTTTGTACAAGCAGGGAAAATTCTATTTGGAGAACAATCTAAACAAATGACTACTGCACAAAAGGGAGATGCCATTATCAAGATTCTTGGAGGTAGTGTAATTACTATTTGTGGAATAGGAATTGAAGCACTCATTAACAAATTAGGTATTGGTGAACCGTGGTCTGTAGTACTTGCAACTATGATGTCGGGTATAGCATCGGTGTTATTTATGTTTTCTCTTGATAGAATGGATCTTTTTAATGCCAGAGCAGAAACTAGACAAGCAAGAATTAAAGATATTTTTAATGAAAGAATTAAAGATATTAAAGACGCAACAACTGAAATGACTAAAAATGCTATGGATAAGCTTAAGCAGCAAAGATTGGAATTTAATAAATCCATGGTGGAATTTGATAAAGCAGTATCATGCAGTAACTATACTTTGCTAAATGAGATTGTAATAAAACAAGCTAAATTGTTAGGTATAAATTTACTTCAAACAACAAATAATAACAAAACTAATTGGAGCTTATAATTATGATTGCAGAAAATTTAACAAAACGAGCAGCCAATATAGCTGCTAATGCATTTGTACCTATTGTTTTTGGTATTGCAGCAAAAGCAGCTTTAGGAGCCGCAGCTTACGCAGCTAAACACATAGAATTTCCTGAAGATGGTTTTGTTGAAGTACAGCTAAAAAAAGTAAGAAAATTACTTACTGGCACACCTAATAGTCTGAAAAAGGAAAAGGAAATCCTTCAAAAAAGAATCGCCCAAGCAAAACAGAATTTTAACTACTATAAGTCTAAACATGAAGAATTACTTTTAAAAGACATTCAACATCCTATCGATGAAATCAATAAAAACAAAGCGGTCATTAAAGAAGCTGTTTTAAAGAGATTGGCTGATGCTTTAATAAAAGTTGGAATTAAAAGCGATATTAAAGACTATCCTTTGGAAGTGTTAGACTATAGAGAATTTCCCATATCAGATAACTTTAACATAGTAGAGAAGCATCATAAAAAATTAGAGAAATTAGGCTATGAACTTAATGATGCTTATTTGGTTGTAACCCCTATGCTATACATTTTTAAATCTATAAAAGATTTAAAGAAGTTGCATGATGAATCAGAAAAGTTTAAAGATGAGGCTAATAATGTATTAGCAGAAATGAAAAATGAACTCAATCGGATGAATGAGTTACAAATGACTTTAGATAATATTTCTGGAATATTCAGTGACTTAAAGAGTAAATATGTGCCATTTATCGAAGATTTCACAGAAGAAGTCGCAAAAGAATACTCCTCTTATGAAGAAATACCTGAAAAATATTTATATTTTATAAAGAATTGCACCATTATATTAAGAGAAATTTGCGAAAAGAAAATTGTGAATTGCGGCTCTTTAGAGAAAGTAAAAGAGTATAGTGATGAAGTGTCAATAAAGTATTGTGACTTGAAAGCACAATTTGGAATTGCTGCTTAATTGCTCAACTATACAATATAACACGAGTTCGATATAGCTCACATTATATATCAAATTTAACAAAAAACATTGAACAATATCGAACCACATAAAAAAACAATACGTTATCATTCTTAAAAATATGGAAAACGAGAGTACCGCTGAAAAGCTATTAAACGAAGGACTGGAGCTACTATCTAGCGAGAAGCCCCAAAAGCAGAAAAAAGGATTTTACTCATTGCGAGGAGCAACCGCTTTAGGTCATATGAAAGCCTTCTATTATGAAGGAGTATGCTATAAAGAAGGTCTTGGAATATACCAAAGCGATGAACAAGCTTTTGAGCGTTTTTTAGTAGCTGCGGACGAAGTACCGGAAGCTAAGTATGAGCTTGGCCTGTGCTATATCCATGGAATGGGCACTGAACAGGATATAGACAAAGCCGTTGCATGCTTCAGCGATGCTGCACAGCGTGGAGTTCCTGAAGCCCAGTATGAATTAGGTGTTTGCTATCGGCGTGGTGAAGGTGTGGAACAAGATATAAAAGTTGCACTATACTGGTATGAAAAAGCTACCAGCCAGGGATATTTGAGAGCTTACCATAATATAGGCATTGTCTATCAACACGGTCTTGGAGGGATACCTACTGATTATAACAAAGCTTTTAATTACTTCTTGAAGGCGGCAAATGAAGAAAGCACTGAACCATACTTCTGCATCGGTAATTGTTATCTGAACGGATTGGGAGTTGAAAAAAATGAAAAGGAAGCAGCCCGCTGGTTTCAAAAGGCAGCAGAACTGGGAGAGCCAGACTCCATGTTCCATTTGGCTTGGATGTATCAAGAAGGTGTCGGAGTTGAACGGAACAGTGAATTATCTACAGAATATCTCTATAAGGCAGCAGAAGCCGGATGGGAACCTGCTATTAGAATTATAAAAGGAGAAAATTAACTGTAAAATTCTATTTTGACCAAACAATTCGGAGACTTTTGTCCCCCTCCCTATCTTACTTTGCAATGCAAAACGATAAAAGGCGTAGCATTATGAAGAAAGATAGGGATTTGTCATTATTTGTCGGCAATAGAAGAATTATTATTCCAAGAAATATAAACAACCATTAAAGAAAGGAGAATCGATTATGCTTAGAGATACATCTATTTTTATTTGTGACAATTGTGAACATATATTCAAAGCTTTGGATATAGAATATAATTGTATGGCACTCAGTGCTCCGCAGAAATGCCCGAAATGCGGCAGCTATCATACGATGCCGGTGAATGATTTAGATTTTCCCGGCAAGACTATCTATGAAGGAATCTGGGAAAAGCAAGATAAGACTGGCAATCATAATGTCACTTGCTACTATCCAAGTGACATACTTGCAAAGAGTCTGAAAGAACGTGAAGAGTGGAACAGCCAAGACCACACGGAGGAATTCAAGAAGAAACTAAAGAATGGTTGCTTAGATTACAAGGAGAAGCCAATTGAAGATTTAGATAATCTCTTAGAATATTTGAAACAATGAGAGCATTTATACAATGCGATTTTACCGGACATCCATGCAATCCTAATGCGTTTGTGGCATTCAGCGGTTTGAAGGGATACGAATGTTCTTTTTTCAGAGATATGAAGAACTCATTGCGAACAGTCATCTTAAAGAAGACCTCATTATTAGTGGCATCGGCATCATCAAACGAAGATTACAAGATTTCAGGATTGAATGTACCGAAATAGACTATCCGCAAGAAAAATACATTCCGGTAACCAAAGCATAATACCAAAGGCTTAAATAATACAAAAACACCCAACTTTACATTCTTGGGTGTAAAATTGGGTGTTTGCTTTGCAATTTGCTGATTTTCAGCGTTTATTGCGGAGAGACAGGGATTCGAACCCCGGGTACCTCGCGGTACAACGGTTTTCAAGACCGCCGCAATCGACCACTCTGCCACCTCTCCAGAACTCTTCGTGAGAGTTGCCTTGTTTTTCAAATGCGATGCAAAGGTACGCATTATTTTGAAATCTGCAAATATTTACCGCCTTTTTTGATTATTTTTTTTCATTGTCGTACCTTTGCAGGCAGAAAAAACGAAACAAACAAGCCATGATATACCCTCATAATTTCGAACAGAAGATAGGATTCGACCAGATACGACAACTGCTGAAAGGCAAGTGCCTGAGTACATTAGGCGAAGAACGAGTGGACGAAATGACTTTTTCGGACAATTACGATGAAATCAACCGACGTCTGGAGCAGGTGGTTGAATTTGTACGGATTACGCAGGAAGAGGAAGATTTTCCAGCACAATATTTCTTTGATGTACGTCCTTCTCTGAAACGTATCCGTGTGGAAGGTATGTATATGGACGAACAAGAACTGTTCGACCTTCGCCGTTCACTGGAAACCATTCGCGACATTGTACGATTCCTTCAGCAGTCTGACGAAGAAGAGGAAACGGAAAATTCTCCTTATCCTGCCTTGCGCGAACTGGCGGGAGATATTTTAGTATTCCCACAACTTATCGCACGTATCGACAGCATCTTGGACAAGTTCGGAAAGATAAAGGACAATGCTTCTGCGGAACTTCTGCGCATCCGACGGGAGCTCTCGGCTACTACGGGAAGCATATCACGCAGCCTGAACAGCATTCTCCGTGCTGCACAATCGGAAGGGTATGTAGACAAGGATGTTACTCCCACCATGCGCGACGGACGTCTGGTCATCCCGGTTGCTCCCGGCATGAAGCGCAAAATCAGAGGTATTGTACACGACGAATCAGCCACTGGAAAGACTGTATTTATTGAACCGGCAGAAGTGGTGGAAGCCAATAACCGCATCCGGGAGTTGGAAGGAGAAGAACGCCGCGAAATCATCCGCATCCTGACAGAATTCTCGGCTACGGTACGCCCGCAAGTTCCTGCCTTACTCTCCTCGTACGAGTTTTTGGCTGAAATCGATTTCATCCGTGCCAAAGCTTTGTTCGGTATAGATATAAAAGGACTGAAACCCTCATTTGAGAACAAGCAGATTGTTGACTGGTTTCAGGCTGTGCACCCGCTTCTGCAAATGTCGCTGGCCAAGCATGACAAGAAAGTAGTGCCGCTGGACATTATCCTGACACGCGACAAGCGCATCCTGCTTATTTCCGGACCGAACGCTGGTGGTAAATCTGTCTGCCTGAAAACCGTGGGACTGCTGCAATATATGTTGCAATGCGGTATGTTAGTGTCCATGCATGAACGGAGCCACGCCGGTATCTTCAGCCACATATTTATTGATATTGGCGACGAGCAGAGTATTGAAGACGACCTGAGTACTTATTCTTCACATCTGACCAACATGAAGATGATGCTGAAATCATGCAACGGCGAAAGTCTCATCCTTATCGATGAGTTCGGAGGAGGTACGGAGCCACAGATTGGCGGTGCCATTGCCGAAGCCGTACTGAAACGCTTCAACCTGAAAGGTACGTTCGGCGTGATTACCACTCACTACCAGAACCTGAAGCATTTTGCCGAAGATCACGAAGGAGTGGTGAACGGAGCCATGCTGTACGACCGCCACGAGATGCGGGCGCTGTTCCAGCTGCAGATTGGTAATCCGGGAAGTTCGTTTGCCGTAGAGATTGCCCGTAAAATCGGTTTGCCGGAAGAGGTTATTGCTGACGCATCGGAAATTGTGGGAAGTGAATACATCCAGAGCGATAAATACCTGCAGGATATTGTACGCGACAAGCGTTACTGGGAAACCAAGCGTCAGAACATACGCAAGCGGGAAAAACAGATGGAAGATACCATCGCCCGTTACGAACAGGAAATACAGGAGCTGGAACGTAGCCGCAAGGAAATCCTGAAGAAAGCCAAAGAAGAGGCAGAACGGTTGTTGCAAGAATCGAATGCCAAAATCGAAAATACCATTCGTACCATCAAGGAAGCGCAGGCTGAAAAAGAACGTACCCGCACGGCACGTCAGGAACTGACCGACTTCAAGCAGCAAGTAGAAAACCTGGAAAAGGCGGCTTTGGAAGAGAAAATCGCGCGCAAGATGGAAAAACTCCGCGAAAAGCAGGAACGCAAAAAAGACAAGAAAGCGAAACAAGCCAATGCTCCTGAAACTCCGGTTGCTCCTAAGGTACGCCCCATTGAAGCGGGAGACTATGTGCGCATCAAGGGACAGACCAGTGTGGGACAAGTCATGGAAATCAGCGGAAAAAATGCCGTGGTCATGTTCGGACTGATGAAAACCAACGTGAAAGCCGACCGACTGGAACGGACGGATGCACCGAAGGCTGCTCCGTTATCCAGCAAGGCGACCTTTGTCAGCAGCGAAACCCAAGACCGGATGTACGAAAAGAAACTGAATTTCAAGCAGGACATCGATGTCAGAGGTATGCGTGGAGACGAAGCCATACAGGCAGTCACCTATTTCATCGATGACGCTATCTTGGTAGGAGTCAGCCGCGTACGCATCCTGCACGGTACGGGCACAGGTATTCTGCGCACCCTCATCCGGCAATACCTGGCTACCGTACCGGGAGTAGCCCATTTCCAGGATGAACACGTACAGTTTGGCGGCGCAGGCATCACCGTGGTGGATTTAAAATAAACCCTACGGGATTTCTGCACATATATGCGATTATTGCGTATCTTTGCAGAAAACTTATACCTAATTTTAATATGAAATCAATCAGAGAATTATATCGCATCGGCACGGGGCCGTCCAGCAGCCATACCATGGGGCCCCGCAAAGCTGCCGAACAATTTCTTGCCCGCAATCCGGAGGCTGCCTCATTCGAAGTAACTCTGTATGGCAGTCTGGCCGCTACAGGACGTGGTCACATGACCGATGTAGCTATTTTGGATACCCTGCAACCTCACGCTCCCGTAGAAATTCTCTGGAAACCACATATTTTCTTCCCTTTCCACCCGAACGGAATGACTTTCAAGGCTTTCGATGCACAGAAGAAAAAGCTGGACGAATGGACCGTATTCAGTGTAGGAGGTGGTGCACTGGCCGAAGAAGGACACGACCGCACAGCCACCAACGATATTTACAACATGAATACTATGAGCCAGATTTTGTACTGGTGCGAACACACCGGACGCAGCTACTGGGAATACGTGGAGCAATGCGAAGGCCCGGAGATATGGGATTTTCTGGCAGAGGTGTGGGAGACCATGAAAGCCGCCATCCATCGCGGACTGGATGCCGAAGGGGTATTGCCCGGACCATTGAATCTGCGCCGCAAGGCATCAGCTTATTACATTCGTTCGAAAGGCTATAAAGACTCTCTTCGCTCACGCGGACTGGTGTTCGCATACGCTCTGGCTGTCAGTGAAGAAAATGCTTCCGGAGGAAAAATCGTCACTGCACCCACTTGTGGAGCCTGCGGAGTGGTTCCGGCTGTCTTGTATCACCTGCAGAAAAGCCGCGACTTCAGCGACGCACGTATCTTGCGGGCATTAGCGACTGCCGGACTGGTGGGAAACATCGTCAAACACAACGCTTCCATCTCGGGAGCTGAAGCTGGATGCCAGGCCGAAGTGGGAGTGGCATGCTCTATGGCATCAGCAGCAGCCAGCCAGCTGTTCGGAGGCAGTCCGGCCCAGATAGAATATGCAGCCGAGATGGGACTGGAACATCACTTGGGTATGACATGCGACCCGGTATGCGGACTGGTACAAATTCCTTGTATAGAGCGTAATGCGTATGCTGCCGCACGTGCACTCGATGCGAATATCTATTCAGCCTTTACCGACGGGCATCACCGGGTGTCATTCGACAAGGTAGTAGAGGTTATGAAGCAGACCGGACACGATCTCCCATCCTTGTACAAGGAAACGAGTGAAGGAGGGCTTGCCAAGAACTATCAACCCATGGAATAAAAGGGTAAAAGAAACGTAAGGACGCTTTCTCAAAAACGCCTTTACGTTTTATCTTAAACGCCCTTGCGTTTGAACCAAAACGTACTTGCGTTTTACTTAAAACGCACTTACGTTTTTAGCTAAACGCAAAGGCGTTTTTTCGGGACGGTAAATCGTATCATTTTTCTACTTTCTCACCTCAAAAACACTGTTGGAAATGACTTTCACCTGTCACTATGATTCTCCGTTGGGAGGAATCACGCTGGCTGCCACGGAAAGCGGACTTTGCGGCCTCTGGTTCGACGGACAAAAATATTTTGGTCACGGATTGAAAGAAGAAGCCATAGCGAAGGAAACTCCGTTGCTGCTTCAGGCACGGCTATGGCTCGATATTTATTTCTCCGGCCAACAACCCGATTTCTGCCCTCCCCTGCAACCTTCCGGCACTCATTTTCAGCAGACCGTGTGGCAAATCTTATCCACCATTCCTTACGGAGAAACCCGGACCTACAAAGATATAGCCGTGGAAACCGCTCGCCGTTTAGGACGGCCTCACATGGCGACACAAGCTGTAGGCAATGCCATCGGACACAATCCCATCAGCATCCTGATTCCCTGCCACCGCATAGTAGGAAGCAACGGAAGCCTGACCGGATACGCCGGCGGCATCTCGCGCAAGCAGTCACTTTTAGAACTAGAACATATACCTTATTATATAGAGTAAAATCGTATGAAATCTTACCAAGCCTACTTATTTGACTTTGACTATACCTTGGCCGATTCTTCCAAGGGCATTGTGATGTGCTACAGAAACGTACTCGAACGCCATGGATTCCATCAGGTGGACGACCTCTCCATCAAACGCACCATCGGAAAGACGCTGGTTGATTCCTTTTCCATCATGACCGGAATAACCGATGCAGACACGCTGGAGACATTCCGAAAAGAATACGTCAAGGAAGCCGACCAGCACATGACGGCCAATACCGTACTTTTCCCGGAAACGGAAGAAGTGCTACGCGCCTTGAAAGCCAACGGAGCCCGTATCGGCATCATCTCCACAAAGTACCGCTACCGCATCATGGAGCTGATAGGGAAAATATTCCCCGAAGGATTTATTGATATCATCGTGGGAGGAGAAGACGTAAAAGAAGCCAAACCCTCACCCGAAGGTCTGCTGCAGGCTGCTTTCCGCCTGAACTGCCCGAAAGAGCAGATTCTGTACCTCGGCGACAGCACCGTCGATGCGGAAACCGCCCAAAATGCAGGAGTTGACTTTGCCGGTATCCTTCACGGAATGACCACTCGCAAAGAACTGGCAGCCTATCCGCACACAGCCATCTTTCCCGATTTACTTCCACTGATAAAAAAATAGAAAATATATCCGTTTTTTTCAGATAAATAGTTGGTTATGTAAATATAAAGCCGTAACTTTGCAGCCGATTTTAGTCCGTGTAGGTAAAAAAGTAGCTACAGAGAACAGCTCACCTTGCGGAGGAAACCCGTTTAATATTTATTTTAAAATGTACGTAATCGTAGAAATTAACGGTCAGCAGTTCAAAGCAGAAGAAGGCAAGAAACTGTTCGTTCACCACATTCAGAATGCTGAAAACGGTGCAACTGTTGAATTTGACACAGTCTTGTTGGCTGACAACAACGGTACTGTAACTGTAGGTGCTCCTACTGTAGACGGTGCAAAAGTGGTTTGCGAAGTAGCTTCTCACTTGGTAAAAGGTGA
>UMHA01061939.1_pt1 | contig 10757 bp, 9 predicted proteins | sample 1965401 | NCBI WGS metagenome assembly UMHA01 (sample SAMEA4836085, study PRJEB28245) | human gut metagenome | biome: gut microbiome; material: fecal sample | place: Denmark | collected 2008 | reverse complement strand
AAGGCATTGACGAATGGGCGCAGTGGCTCTTGAGTGAAGTCAAGAGCTGGAGAGACGAGAAATAAAAGATATAAAAATAAAGGCAACCGAGCAGTAAGATTTAAGTCTTACTGCTCGGTTTATTAATTGCTGGAATGTCTGGTCAGAGAGTTTATCAATGACTTTTCTTCGCTTTTATCACGCCTTTGACGGTCTCGAATGCGTGGAGCGAGCCGACAAGCGGATGGTAGAGCATGATACGCGGACCGGAGTAGCGCATGACGGCTCTTATCTTTTCGCGCATGGCGGGCTTATAGCAATGGCACGGGCATTGGGAGCAGAAATTCTTTTCATTCCCCCAACGGCAGTGGTCGAGCCTGTAAAGCGCATAGTCGCACAGCTCCCGGCACTCGGGGCAAAGTTCTCCCCTTTTTGTCTTGTGCACGCCGTGACAGTAGATTTTCACCATCTCCGGCAGCATCTCTTTTTCACGGGTTATTCTGTCTTTTGTCTCTTTCTTGCTCATGATAATCTGCCTCTGTAAACCGTATAAGCCTTGTCGGCTATTCTCGAAGTTGATTTTCTGTGGGAGACGAGCACTATGCTCTTGCCCTTCTTTGCCTCGTTTATCGAGCGCAGGATATGACCCTCGTTGAGGCTGTCAAGGTTACTCGTAGGCTCGTCAAGCATAATCATCGACGCGTCGCTGAGGAACGCCCTGGCGAGACCTATTCTCTGCTTCTCGCCGTCGGAGAGCAGATCTCCGAGCTCGCCGACATTCGTGTCATAGCCCTTGGGCAGAGTCATGATGAAATCATGGATAGAAGCTTTCTTCGCCGCTTCAACGACCTGCTCATGCGTGGCGTTGTAATCGGCTATTTTTATATTGGACTCTATCGAATCGTTGAAAAGCTGCGTCTCCTGACTGACAAGGCTCTGGTTGCTTCTGAGGCACGAGGTCTTTATATCTCTGATATCCTCGCCGCTCATCTTTATGCTGCCCTGCTGAACATCCCAGAAGCGCATCATGAGCTTGAGCGCGGTGGACTTGCCCGAACCGCTCGGGCCCGTAATACTGATTATCTTGTCCGGCTCGACAGTCATATTGAAGCCGTCAAGAATTTTTTCATCGCCGTAAGCAAATCCGACATCTTCGTTTTCCATGCCGTCGAAAGCAACTGTTTTTCCGTCTATGTTTTCTTCAACCACCGGGGTCTCATCGAGTATGCCGAGAACTCTTTCGCCGGCCGCGAGAGTATGGGTAAGATTTCCGGCAAGTCCCGAGAGCGCGGCGACGGGGCCGAACGAGCTCATCATCGAAACGGTAGAAACTATCATTCCGTCGAAACCGATAACGCCTTTTTGATAGAGGGCGATACCCGTGAGCAGCATTGCAACGGAGAAAAAGATTATTGCGATATCCGTAACGGCGCCCGTGTGTCCCTCTATCTTCTTGAGTCTGTCCTGAAGCGAGTTCAGCTCGTCGGTCTTTTTGTCCATTTCTTCAAGGCGCTTGTCGGTGCTGTTATATCTTATCGACTCAAGCAGCCCGCGCATACTGTCGAGCACAAAGCCCGAGAGCGCGCCGGAGCCGTCTCTGTAGGTCATGCCTGCATTCTTGTTGACCCTCGAGGACACCAACGGAATCACCGCGCCGACCGTTATATAGGCGGCGAGCGCAACGAGCGAGAGCCAAATGCTGTAGTGTCCGATAAAAATAAGCATAATAAGGCAGGTCAGTATCGCAATGCAGATCGGCGATATCGTGTGCGCATAGAACACCTCAAGCAGCTCTATGTCGCTCGTTATAACCGAAACAAGGTTGCCTTTGTCCTTGCCCTCAAGCTTTGCGGGGGAGAGTCGGCGCATAGCCTTAAAGACCTTATCGCGGATAAGCGCCAGCAGCTTGAATGCTATATAATGGTTGCACGCCTGCTCGCCGTAGTGCAGAAATCCCCTGAGAACGGCAAAAATTATGATGCAGATACAGCCGGTCTTTATTGCGATTCCGCCGCTTATTTTTGCGGCGGTGAGCAGGGTCAGCGAACCCGCGACGGTTATCTGAATGGCGCAAAGGAATCCGAGCACGCCGAGCAAAACCGCAAGACACATAAAGCCGGAAAGCGGCTTGACGAGGACTATGAGTCTGCTCATTATACGCAGACCGCTCTGTTTTCTTTTCATACCGCTGCCGCCTCCTTTGAATATTTTTCAAGCTGAGCCTGAGTCGAATACATTGTATAATACTTGCCCTTTTCTTCCATGAGGTGCGAATGCGTGCCGCTCTCCGCGAGGCATCCGCCGTCGAGCAGAAGGATCATATCGGAGGTGACAACATTTTCGAGCCTGTGTGAAATGAGCAAAACCGTCTTTGTCTTTGCCATTTCGCGGATAACTTCCATGATGTCATTTTCGCTCTCGACATCGATGTTCGAAGTGACCTCATCGAAGATATACACAGGTGTGTCATGCAAAAGCGCGCGGGCTATCGCGAGGCGCTGACGCTGACCGCCGGAGAAGTTGCTTCCCTGCTGAGAGAGAGCCGTATCAAGCCCATCCTGCGAGGAGAGGAACTCCCAGAGATTCACTTTTTCGAGCACGTCTATGAGTTCGTCGTCGGAAGCATTCGGGCAAGCCATGAGCAGGTTGTCCCTAACCGTCCCGGCGAAGATATAGCTGTTGAAATTGACGGCGGTTATGTTGTCCATGAGCGCTTTTTCGTCGATGTCTCTTATCTCAACGCCGTCTATCTTTATGCTCCCTTTGTAGCCTTTTGTTGTGCCGCAGATAAGAGAAGCTATTGTGCTCTTTCCGCAGCCGGACTCGCCGACGACGGACACCATGCTGTTCCTCGGAATGTCCGCCGAGATGCCGTTGAGCACCGGCTTTTCCCCGTCATAGGAGAAGGTCACGTTTTCGAGCCTTATATCACTGTCAAAGCTTGCGGGAATCTGCGTTCCGCGCTCGTCCTCGGGAGTATCGAGAATCTTGAAAAGCTTGTCGCTCGCCGCCATACCGTTCATCGCAACATGGAAGAACGAGCCGAGCAGGCGCAGGGGCAGGAAGAAATCCGCGGCAAGCATAATGATAAGAAACGCCTGCGGCAGTGTTATCGTTCCGTTTGTCGCCTGAAATACCGCGATAACAACGCCGACGGCGCTGCCCGCATATGCGACGATATCCATGACGCTGACGGAGTTCAATTGCATGGTAAGCACCTTCATGGTGATACGCCTGAACTCCTCCGCCTTTTCGTTCATCTCAACGTTCTTTCTCTCATCGGCCTGATATACCTTGAGGGTTGTGAGTCCCTGAATATTCTCAAGGAACGTGTCGCCGAGATTGACATATACTCCCCAGTATTTGCTCAGCAGCCGTTTTGCTATCTTCTGCACCGCGACTATCGAAAGCGGAATCAACGGCACGCAGACGAGAAGCACGAGCGAGGCTTTCCAGCTGACAAAAGAGAGCACGGAGAAAAGCGTAATCGGCGCAAGCATGGCAAAGAAGAACTGCGGCAGATATTTTCCGAAATAAAGCTCAAGCTGATCGACACCCTCGACAAAAACCTGGAGCACCTCTGAGGTTGAAACCTTCTCATGATACGACGCACCCATGCGGGTAAGCTTTTTGTACATTTTCCCGCGCAGGACTTTTTTCACCTGTGCCGACGCCAAGAAAGATGTCTTTGAGCTGCACACTCCGCAGATATAGCGTACCGCCATAACTGCGGCTATACCTGCGAGATAAGGCATGAGCACGCTGACCGACATTGTCGCGCCGCCGAGGATAAGCTCGAGAATATGTGCGAAAATAAACATCATCACGATGTTCGCGCAAAGCCTTATCCACTGCGCGAGCACCGTAAAGGCAATGTACTTCTTTGAGGAAGGTACCTGCCCTATGAGTCTTGTTTTTATCATCCGATCACTCCCCAATGTTTTTGAACTGTTTATTGAGATAGCCGTCAGCGAGACTTCCGTCCCCCTGCTCGGCTATTTTTCCGCTGTCCATTATGAGCACCCTGTCGGCCATGGCGGCGGCGCATCTGCGGTCGTGCGTAACGGTGACGACCGTACAGCCGTTTTCGCGGTTCAACTTATTGACAGCCGAGACTATTCGCTCGAGATTATTATAATCCTGTCCAACAGTAGGCTCGTCGAGGAACAGCACCTCCGGCTCACCCGCGCATATCGCAGCGAGACCCGCGCGACGTTTCTGTCCCTCCGAAAGGGACTGCGGATGCCTATTTTCAAGCCCCGCGAGACCGAACGCCTCAATCATCTCCCTCGCCTTCTGCTCCGAGGACGCTCTGAAAGAGACCTCGGAGAGCAATGTCGGCATAAAGAGCTGATAGGTCGGATTCTGATAGACAAAGCCGACTTTTTTGAACCACGCGGCGTTTGGCTTTCTGCGTCCGGGCTTTTGAACTATATTTTGTTCGAGCGTACCGGAGGTTAGCTTGTTGAGCCTTGCAAGAGTCCGCATGAGTGTGGTCTTGCCGCAGCCGTTCGCGCCGAGCAGAACAAGGCGCTCGCCTTTATATACATCAATATCGAGCGAGTCGAGGATATTTTTGCCTCCCGCGCCGAAAACCAAGCTGCGCCCGCTTATAACGGGCGAGCCGACTGTGTGCGGTCTGCTCTCCGGCTCTATAACCCGTTCGCAGCGGAGGACGGCATCCTTGTCGGCGCTCATTGTGACATTTTTATCTTTTATCCACATGACCTTGTTGACATAGGGTCTGACAACATCGAGCCTGTGCTCAACGAGCAGCACCGCATAACCGCTCTTTGAAAGCGAACGAAGCGCGCCAAGCAGGATATGCGCGCCCTCTGTGTCAAGGTTTGCAAGAGGCTCATCGAGAATTATGATTTTCTGCTTCATCGCAAGCGTTGAAGCGGTAATAAGCCTCTGCTTCTGCCCGCCCGACATAGTCCGCGTCTTTGCGTCTGGCGATATCTTCATCATATTTGTGCTCGCCGCTATCCTAAAATCTATCTTTTCGACCGGGACATCTAAGTTTTCGCACCCGAAAGCTATTTCGTCGCGGACGGTATCATAGACTATCTGCTCATCGGCATTCTGGAGCACCGTGCCTATGAGCTTCGCGCGCTCGCTGACTCTGACGTCGGTAACATCCTCGGAATTTACATAAATCTTTCCGTCGAGCTTTCCGGGCGTTATAAACGGGATCATGCCGTTGATTATCGAGAGCAGCGTGCTCTTGCCCTCACCCGACACACCGGAGAGGAGAACAAAATCCCCGTATTCAAGGGTAAAATTGACACTGTCGAATATTTTATCCGAGCCGTTATATGAGAAACTGATATTTTCAAGCCTCAGCGCATCCATACCGCCACCCCCAGACCCGCGCAGGAAATAACCGCCGCAACCGAAAATACTATATCGCGCGCACGAAGCTCGACCTTGCCGTAGACGGTTGCGGGAGAATTATCGAGCGCGAACGCCCTTGTCTCAAGCGAAAGGGAGAGCGTATCGGAGATACCGATAATGCGCATGACAAGCGGGATAAAAAACGCTCTGTAGAGACAGTCCGGGCGATACCATTTGACATTCGCTCCGCGCACCTTCATTGCCTCCCATATTCGCCTTATCTCGGTGACAAGTATCGGGATGAAGCGGAGGGTGACCAGCATTCCGAGCGTTATTATCCGCGGACAATGCAGCTGATTCATGCAGCGCATGAGATCCGCGGGCGGCAGCGTTATCATCGGCACGGCGCATATCCCGAGCAGGAGCGCGCGCACGACCGTCTGCCAAAAGGCATTGAAATTGCGGTTGGTCAAAAAAGCCAGCCCGCCTATCACAAGCCCGAAGGCGAGCATTGCGGCGCTCATTTTCCATGCGCCGCGAAACAGCCCGAAGCAGCAGCAGAGCACAAACAGCACTCCGGCAAACGCAAACGCCCAAAGGCTCTTCGAAAGCAGCATTCCGCACACGAGCATACACAGCGACGAGAAGAAGGCTACGAGCGGATAAATCGGTTTTTTTACACTGAACGCATCAAGCATTTCCGTCTTCTCCGTCGGGCTTGAGCTTGCCCGCCTTTTGCAGCTCTGCGGCTATTTTCATGCCGATTGCCGCGCCTATAAACCCGAGCGCCACAGTACCGAGCGAGGTGAATATCGAAGCTGTCGGGCGCGCGAGCAGCTGCTCATAGCTCTGTCCGTTGAGCCAAATGCTGAAAAGCACCGAAATCGGCAGAGAGAGCGGCATATATATTCCCGCCGTGAAAAGCACGGAGCCTTTATTTTTATATCCTCTGAATAACAGCAGCATCAACAGCTCCGCTATCACGGCCGCCACGAAGTTGTTGAAGAACATAACGGTTGAAAAGAACGCGAGCGGAGCGCCGGAAAACAGACCGATTACAGTCAGCGCACCCGGTTTTCTGACTTTCATCAGACCGACAGCGCAGAAGAGAGCATATATCGGAGCCGCCGCCATATTGCGAAGCCCGAATAAAGTCGTGTGCATAACAAGCGGCATGGTTATTCCGCCGCAGAGCGTCATCGCCGCCGAAAGAATTGCAAGGAAAACGAAATCCTTGACCTGAAATTTTTTGAAGCATCTGTTCATTTCGGTTACTCCTTTATTGCTTTTCTCTTTATCACCGTCGCTGCCGTGAGCGCGGCTATAACGACTGCCGCAAGAACCGAGCCGATTATCGCCGCGGTCTTTTTACTCTCGCCGTTATCCGAGGCTTTGTCGGAAACGGATTCGCCAGCGGATTCCGATACAAATACGGATTCGTTTTCCGCGGCGCTCTCCACCGACGCCGTTTCGCCGGCGGAATCGGTTTCGGCGGGCGCAGAAGCCGCCGTGTCAGCCGAGGCTTCGCCTTTTGCGCTCTCCGTCGGCTTTGCGGGAGCCGCCGTATTCGTAGCAGTCGCAGCGGCAGAGCCGATATCGGCAACTTTTTTGGCGCTCGCATAATCGATATGTATTCTCGCGGACGGCGACATCGGCATAACGGGGGCGGAGAACTTCACTCCGACGAACTCGCCGTCTCCGACTATCGGAAACTCAAACGCGGACTGATACTCAGTGCCCGCTATCTTAACGCCCCCTGCGGGCTTGACTTCGACCGTCTCACCCTCGACTCCGCCGTTCTTGTAGTACCAGAACCGCATCCCCGAGACACTTTCGGGCGTTGCTATAGTCAGAGTTTTCCCGCCGTTTTTAACGGTCAGCAGTGCGGTATGCACAAGATATTTGTCGCCCATGGAGGTCTTGTCCTTCTGAGCGTGATACATTTTAACGCTGACCTCATATACGCCGTCCCGAGTCGGAGCCGAAGATGCAAAAGCGGGCAGAGCCGCGCAGATAATAACCGCGAGCATCAAAACGGCTGCGGCAGCCGCCGATATCTTTCTGTTCATATTTCTCCTCCGTTTCAATTAGCCTATGCTAACCGCAGTGCAAAAAGTAAACGCCGTTTCGGCGTCACAGTGCTCCCCGCTAATTAGCGTCGGCTAACTGCAAATTTTAAAGTCAACCGGTTAGCCATTGCTATCCGGTTCGACATTATTGTACCAATCATTCGGCTTTATGTCAATATCCTCGGCAAAATTCCGTATATCTGCCTTTTTTCGCACTGAGTTAAACGCAAAAATTATGTAAAGTGGAGATTAATTGGGTCTGCTGTTAGTGCAGCAGACTCGGTATTTGAGTCGGTAGGTAAAGTAAAACAGAGCAGAAAGATTCTAGTCTTACTGCTCTGTTAGTTAAACATGATAACTATTTCAATCTATGAAGTGTTTATGCCGTAAGAAAACACCTTTCAAATGTGTATTCAAGCAGTAATAAAAACGCATTTAATAATTATATAATAAACTTTTAATTGTCATGCTTTTTATAATATTCTTGTATTGTCTGTTGCAATTCTGGAGTCATGACCTTTTTATACTGCGAAGCCATTTCACAAAACCGAGTTTTTAACTCATCTATTATTTCCTTTCTCCTTGCAAGGGATTTAAATATAATAGGCTTTTGTCCAATAATCATGTATTTTCTTTTGTCATAGTTATAATATGTTACAAAAACTAAACCGGCATAATAAACTATTACTGATATTGAATTACTCCTCGTATGGAAAAAACTATATCCAAAAAGAGTGCCTTTTGCCAATTCATTAATTGCTTTATCTTTTATTAATGAGTCAAGTTTGTATACATATGTTTTGAACTTTTTTGGAGGATAATTATCATTATTATTTCCTATCGAAAGAAGATAATCTCCTAATTCTGCACAAAAGCAATCAAAAATATCTTTAGCAAAATGATCACTACGAGAATTTAACCTATATAAATCATCCCACAGAATTCTCCAGGCTACTGTCAAGAAGTAGTTTTCAGCCAAACCAGAAGGCTTGTGCTTTATTTTATTAGTATTTAAATAGTTGTCAAAAAATTGTGAAGCAAACTTATTTTCATATGAACTAAACAGTTCTTCACATTCATGACACAACATTGGTCTTTTCTCGCCATCTTGCATTGGCTTTTTAAAATTATCAAGTGAACGAAATCGAGATTTTTCATGACCACTGATTCTTCTATAAACAAGTTTAGGTATTATATGACTTTTTACAAGGTCCGCTTCTTTGCCACATAAAGCACAACACTTCATTTACTTATCATCCCCCCATTAGCATAAACTTATAAACACAATATTATAACCCAATATATACAAAGTTAGATATCAAAAGTTTTTCTATTGTAAATAACCATGGCTGACGAACGCCTCATACATTAGCGATAAAGAAAATAATATTTAAATACAAGTTAGCGCAGAAGCGTATTGCTCATAGATGTGATAGCTAACTGGTTCATGACAGTTATTAGAAGCTAATCACCAAGTACACCCGCAGTCTTTACACTTAAAGCTCTTGTTTATCTTGTTAGAGAAGATACCGAAGAACCCCACAGATACTGCGCGGTCGGCGACGTCGAGTTTTTTGATGTTAGTTGACCCACAGGTGGGACAGTGGGGAAGGTCTTCATTTCTGAGCTTCTCCATAAGCTGTCTGTTCTGCTCCTTAAACTCGGGCGTTTGTTGTATTTTCTTTATTTCGTCGTGCTCCATGTATGCGGTCTTTATAGACAACTCCTCGTTATAGAGTGGATTCTTGTCTATATCTAACACCATTAGTTTTGTTAGATGAAGATATTCGGTTGCGGGTTTATCCATTATAGGATTGTTGCTAATTATCATATCATCTTTAAACTTAAGCCACTCCGTCATAAACATATCTGACGTATACCATTCTGGGAACTTTATAAGTCCGCTATCAAACCCACAAAATCTACAACTATTGACACGAAAATCCTTAATATCATCCGCATTATTATCTCTGAGAATGTGTCCACATTGTGGGCAGTATGCCAACATATTACTCATTAATATCAGTCTCCTTCTTATTATATATTGGGTAAATCCCCTACTTGATATATGATTAACGATATTCACTACCAGTGGAGCTGGCAACAAACTTGGCGATTTGTCTATATTCGGGGCGTCGTTCAGTGAGATAAAAAAGACATATGATTCTTTCTCTAACCTAAACCGTTCGACTGCGCTTAGGGTCGGCGAAGATTTCGCGTCCGGTTTCAAAGTCGCAAAGGCTAAAGTAAAAGACTTCGGAGACGCTGCCATAAAGACAATGAAGCAAGTCCGCGAGTCATCTAAAAAGAGCAGCGAATCGGCGTTAGCGGCAATTCTTGACTCTATAGATGAAGATTCCGACTCAGAGAAAAGGAATAAGGGCTTTATTAGTAAGTGGAGCGGAGCCGGTTTAGACGACCGTATTAAACTCTTAGAGACCGCCGATAAATCCATGAAAGACTATCTTAAAACGGTTGATGAGAGTGGACCCACATGGGATGGTTTCGTAAAATATCAGAAGAACGCCGCCGCCCAAATAGAGGCTACGGGTGTTAAATCGAAACTCGCCGCCGTCGGACTTAATATTTTCAAGGCTGCTGCGGGTATGCTTGTTGCCGCTATCGCTCAATTTGCTATCCAGAAGCTGATTGAAGGGTTTGATTATCTTGTCCATATCGAGAAAAAGCTCGCACAGAAATCAAAGGATGCCCGAGAACAATATAAGAGTACAAATTAACATCAATATCAAAAGTATTAAAAATTCTGAAAAATCAACTTTTATTCGACAAATTGATTATACCACAATCAATGGTAATGTCAATATATAAAAATAGTGTAAAATATTCATATTGAAGAACTAAAAAGCGTTAGACAAAATGTTAGACACACTGAAATTTCAAACTGTTTTAAAAAATGAAAAAGCCCTGAACCCGTTGAGGCTCAAGGCTTCTGCGCTGGCTCCACCTGTTGGACTCGAACCAACGACCCTTTCGGTCAGAAACATAGTCGCCTTGCTCGCTTGGAGCGCTTCGCAATGCTCGTTGTTTCTTCCTGCTCGGAGCACCGCTTCATCTGCCGCAGGCAGCGCGGTGCTCCGAGCCAGTTAACAGCCGGTGCGGCTGTGTGTGGCAGGGTCGACGGTTTGGGTCAGCAAGTAAAGTGAAAAAGAGCAGGAAGACTGGTGTCTCCCCGCTCTTTGCGCTAAATGTGATTGCTATTTCAATTCATGAAGTGTTTGCGTTGCAAACATAAAGCGACAACTTCGTTGTCATGAAGTGCTCGCTATGCTCGCACGAAGTGCGCACACTTTGCTTTTCATGCGGTTTATCGCACTTCATTAGCGAAGCGCCTTCATTTTTCATGCACCGAAG
>UMHA01084190.1_pt1 | contig 10810 bp, 10 predicted proteins | sample 1965401 | NCBI WGS metagenome assembly UMHA01 (sample SAMEA4836085, study PRJEB28245) | human gut metagenome | biome: gut microbiome; material: fecal sample | place: Denmark | collected 2008 | reverse complement strand
TTGTTTCTTTTGCTCTTGCATACAAGGTCTGTACCATCGTTTCCGGAACACCTGTCACATTCACTTTTTCTTTCATTATCTATCGTCTTCCACTATTGTTTTCTTACAACGCAATGTAGCCTCATCCCTTTACGGATTTCAAATTTTTCCACTTTTAGTCCTGCTTTTCTGCAACATTTCATAACCACATCTCTTGTTGGAACCCGGACATCTCCGTGTCCACATATATTTGCCAAAGGCATTTCCAGTGTATTCATCAGCCATAGCAATACTTTATTGTCACTGGTCACATCCCGCAAAATCAATCTTCCATTTGGGCGAAGACATCTCTTTACACTATCAAAAAATGCCTGTGGATCCGGATAATGATGGAAACTCATAGAACAAATAATTGCATCAAATGAATCGTTTTCAAAAGGAAAGTTCTCACAGTCTCCCACGACAAATGTTGCATTTGGAATATCTTTCTTTTTTGCCTGTGCAATCATCGCAGGAGTCAGGTCCAATCCGGTATAATGCCTGTCCGGATATTTTTCTGCTAATAAAGAAATCATTGGAGCCGGACCACATCCTGCATCCAGTAATTCTCTAAACGGCTCTTTCTCCAGCTCCGCAAGAATATCCGGATAATCCTTCTTACACATTTCGTAAATACCAGCATGGTTACTTTCATATCTTCCTGCTGCTTTTGTAAATTCAGCAATCGACAACTTTTTGTATTCTTCATTTTTCATGCTTTACCCTCCAATCACTGCACTGTTCTCGCTTTACATCCACATATCTTCAGTTTTTTCACATAATCATAAAATTGCTTATGCAGTTCCCTCATTTCGTCTGGTGCCTTCACAGCATGTTGATACATGAATTTATCTCCAAAGCTACTTTCGAATGTAATAGCAAGCATAATCGTAAGAATTGGTAATAGTAAAAAGCGAAAAATATTCATTTTGCCAGGCGACAACCTACCTGACTGTTTCTGCCAATAAAGCCGCATACAAAGAACCAATCACGCCTGCACCATAAATCAATATTCTCATAGAAATCCATCCTCTTTTCATTTTCAAGAAAACTGCAAATTCTTGTGTTAGTAAAGTCTAACTCTCATTTTCTAAAAAACCGTGTGAAAACAAAACTGTAATTCCACACGGTTTCCTTTCTTATGCATTCAGTATATCACTTTTATCTGGTTTATCAACCAGATATTCTCTACTTACATCTCCAAACACTGTTATTTCTGAAAAACTTCCAATCAAAAACATCTGAGAAATTTCATCCCACATTTTTTTGTATCGTTTTATTGCTTCCACGATTATTGCTGTAACAACTACTAATATAAAAAGTACAGCTATGATTGCAAACAGAATAAGCGTAACGTATCCCATTCCCCAGAAGTATTCTGTATCTCTCATCTTTTCAGTTCTGACTTTTACTTCTTTTTTGGCTTTACGGATTTCCAGCTCAGCCCTTTTCCTTTCGCTACGAACTTTTGCTTCTGCCTGTTCTGTCTTTTTTTCCGCAAAACATATTCGATGCAGTTTCTCATTGCTCCATCTGGCAATGGTTCTTCCATTATTAATAGGTGAGTGCTAATTTTTTTAAATTTTATTTGTGAAGCTGAAATGTTATCCAGCCAACAGATCACAACCTGCAGTACTCCACAAATTTCTCCATTTCTTTTGTCATATATTTATTTGCATGATAAAACACTTGTCGATACATTGTAATATCAATATCTTTCACATCTAATTTTGCGATCTTTCCTTCTTCAATATCCTTTTCTACAACAAATAATGGGAGATAAGAAAGCCCTTTTCCTGTCTTTAGCATCTTCTTGATAAACGCGGTATCACTGCATTCAAGTACTGGCGATAATGTCTGTTTATGCAGAGCTAATTCCTGTTCTAATGCCTGTCTGTAGTTTGCATTTCGTTCTGTTAGATAAAACGGTGCATTTAAGATTTCCTCAACCTCTATATTCTTTTTCCCTGCTAACTTATAATTTGGTGCAGACACAAAGATCACAGGCTCCGCTTTTTCCATGACTTTCACCCAGTTTTTATTCCATCTTGGTGTGTCCAGAATATAAATGACATCGAGTTCATTGTGTTCCATCTTCTGGATCAGGCGTTCTGGAGAACCGATCGTGATCTGAATTCTAACCTGTGGATGTTCTTTCCGAAACCACTGTACGATTTCTTGCAATTTGACAGTGCAGAGTGATTCAATCGTTCCGATATGTAATGGATTTTTTAACTCTGCAGTATCATTCATTGCATCTTTTGCCTTGTGCATTTCATCAATGATCTTATTTGCATGTATTAAAAATTCTTTTCCTTTCGGTGTGAGTATCACTTTTTTTCCTGTACGGTCAAATAACCGCACTCCCAATTCTGTTTCTAACTGACGGATCTGTACTGTCACGGCAGATTGCGAATAACCTAGTAATTCTGCGGTTTTTGAGAAATTCTTCACTTGTGCTATCTGCATAAATGTCTGTATCTGACGGAATTCCATTTTTTCTCCTTTGTACTATTATGAATAATTTTCAATGTTATCATTAAATCTATGAATTTGATTCATCTATATGTGGATGATACAATACAAACATAAAGACGTCAAACATTTTTTGTGCACATTAAACAAACTACGATGATATGTGATTATGCTTTTAAAGGAGTAATTAAAAATGGAAAAGAAAAAATTTAAACTTGGTCTGGTACCAAAACTCATTATTGCCATCATTATTGGTATCCTGTTTGGACAGTTCCTTCCAACTGGATTCTGCCGCTTTGTTGTAACACTGTCTGGATTCTTCAGTACCTACTTAAAATTCATCATTCCACTGATGATCCTTGCTTATGTAACCATGGGAATCGCTGATCTGTCACAAGGTGCTGGACAGCTGCTTTTAATTACCGTTGCTCTTGCTTACGGTTCAACTTTACTTGCTGGTACAGCTTCCTACCTTGTATCATCCAATCTGTTCCCACACTTTATGACTTCTGGGGCATTAGATCAGATCGCTACGACTGCTGATGCGTCACTGAAACCTTATTTTTCACTGACGATCACACCGCTGTTTGATACATTATCTGCTGTTGTTCTTGCTTTCATTTTAGGATTATGCTTATCCACAATGAAAGGTAAAGAGATCGGAAACAGCCTTTACAACGGAATGAGCGATTTCTCAACGATCATCGATAAAGTCCTTCACAAAACGATCATTCCTTTATTGCCATTGTATATCTGTGGTACATTTACTGATATGACGAAATCAGGGAAAACATTTGCAATCCTTGGAATCTTATGGAAAGTATTCCTTGTAGTGATCATCATGCACTTTGTATGTATCACGATCCAGTTTATAATTGCAGGTTCTGTCAGCAAAAAGAATCCTCTCTCTCTTATTAAAAATCAGGTTCCTGGTTATACTACAGCTTTAGGAACTCAGTCTTCTGCTGCTACAATTCCTGTCAATCTGGAATGTGCAAAGAATGACGGTGTCAGTGCTCAGATCCGTAACTTTGTAGTGCCTCTTTGTGCCAATATCCACATGGCAGGTTCTATGATCACGATCACAGCATGTGCAACTGCTGTATGTTTGATGAATCAGTTACCAATCAGCCTTGCAACTGTTATTCCATTTATTATGACACTTGGTGTTGCAATGGTCGCTTCTCCTGGAGCTCCAGGTGGATCTATCATGACTGCATTGCCTTTCCTTTACATGGTATTTGGTACAACAGCAGGAGATACAAACGGACCAATCTGTGCTTTAATGGTTGCACTTTATATCACACAGGATTCTTTCGGAACTGCATGTAACATTTCCGGAGATAATGCGATTGGAATCGTCGTAGATTCTATTTACAAGAAATTTATTTTAAAAGAAGATACAGTGGAGGCTTAATTTATGTCTTTTATCAGTGCATTTGATGTTATGGGGCCAAATATGATTGGTCCCTCAAGCTCCCACACAGCCGGAGCTGCAAGGATCGCATTTCTCGCAAGAAAAATGTTAAATGGTACACTGAAAAAAGTTCAGTTTACACTCTATGGATCTTTTGCAAAAACTTATCATGGACACGGAACGGATCGTGCCTTATTAGGTGGGATCATGGGATTTGGAACCGACGATATGAGAATCCGCGATTCTTTCGAGATTGCAAAAGACATTGGACTTGATTTCTCTTTTGTACCAAATGAAATAGAAACTGATATCCATCCAAATACAGTGGATATCTTAATGACAAATGAAAACGGAGATCACATCTTGATCCGTGGGGAATCTTTAGGCGGTGGAAAAGCCAGAATTTGCCGTATCAATGATGTAGAAGTTGATTTTACTGGGGAATACAGTACCTTGATCGTGATCCAGAAAGATAAACCTGGCGTTGTTACTTATATCACAAAATGTCTGAGTGATCAGGATGTTAATATCGCTTTTATGCGTCTTTTCAGAGAATCTAAAGGAAATACAGCTTATTCTATCGTTGAATCCGATGGTCTTCTTCCTGAAAACATCGCAGAGGAGATTAGGAAAAGCCCAAATGTCTCAGATGTTATGATCATTCAGCTGTAGAAAGGAGACTGAAATATTATGGATTTTAAAAACGCAAATGAATTGCTTGATTTATGTAAAAAACATGATCTTCCAATCTCCGAAGTGATGAGACAGCGTGAGATCGTAGAAGGGGAAAAAGAAGCTGATACGGTTCATAATGCAATGGCAAGAGTTCTTGAGATCATGAAAAATGCTGCTTTTACTCCGATCAAAGAACCGGTTCGTTCCATGGGTGGACTGATCGGTGGCGAGGCAAAGAAGATTGCTTCCCGGTATCATTCTGGTATTGGAATCTGTGGTGATCTGTTAGAAAAAAGTATGATTTATGCGATGGCGACTCTTGAGACGAATTCATCCATGGGGTTGATCGTAGCATCCCCAACCGCAGGGTCTGCCGGAATCGTTCCTGGACTTTTACTTGGGCTTCAGGAAGTTCATAAATTAGATGATGAACAGATCATTCAGGCACTGTTTAATGCCAGTGCGATCGGATATCTTGCTATGAGAAATGCAACGGTTGCAGGTGCTGTCGGCGGATGTCAGGCGGAAGTCGGTGTTGCTTCTGCGATGGCTGCTTCTGCCACTGTCGAACTGCTTGGCGGTGATCCAGAACAATGTCTTGGAGCTGCCTCTACCGTTTTAATGAATATGTTAGGTCTTGTTTGTGACCCCGTTGGCGGGTTGGTGGAATATCCATGCCAGAACCGTAATGCCGCAGGTGTTGCAAATGCGATCATCGCAGCTGAGATTTCTTTATCTGGAATCCATCAGCTCATCCCGTTTGACGAAATGTTAAACGCAATGTATATCGTTGGTAAACGACTGCCAGCTGAACTAAGAGAAACCGCCCAGGGAGGCTGCGCTGCAACTCCTTCTGCATGTGCTGCATGCGGAGGTTGTGCGTAAAAATTCCTTCAGAACACATTTTTAAATAGTAGGTAATAAATCAATCTCTTTTTTGCCTCTTTTGGGTGTTTTCATATATTGGTATCTAAAAGAGTGTCTGCATCACTTAATGATGCAGACACTCTTTATTTACTATATCTTAAGCATCCGATATCCAATACCTATATGTGTCTGTATATACTGCATGCCATCTTTATCTGGCTGTAATTTCTTCCGTAATGTTGCCATAAACACTCTAAGTGATGCAACATCATTTTCCAGTGAACTGCCCCAGATCTGTTGTGTGATATAAGTGTGAGTCAATACTTTTCCAACATTATGAGACAGCAAACATAATAATTTATATTCGATTGGTGTTAAATGCAGTTCTTTATCTTTTAAATATGTAGATCCTGCTGTATAGTCGATCTTTAACTCTCCATTTACAAAGACTGCTTGTTCTTGTTCCTCGCCTGACTGGATCAATGCTAATCGGCGCTGTGTAACCCTGATCCTTGCAAGCAGTTCATCAACTGAAAATGGTTTTGTGATATAATCATCTGCTCCTGCATCCAGTGCTTCTATTTTATCTACATCTTCACTTCTTGCACTGATAACGATAATTGGTACGTTAGACCATGTTCTTACTTTTTTGATCACATCCACACCTTCCATATCTGGCAATCCAAGATCTAATAAAATAATCTCTGGTTTATGAGAAGATGCCTCTAAAATAGCTGAACTTCCATTCTCTGCTGTAATATATTTATAATCATGTGTTTTTAATGTTGTCACGATCAGATTACGGATTGGCCGGTCATCCTCCACGACTAAAATTAATGCTTTATTCATTTAATGTAACCTCACTTAATGGCAGTGTAAAAGAAAAAATACAACCATGTGGTGTATTGTCCTCCAACACCAGTTTCCCGTTATGCACCTCTATGATCGAACGGCAAAGTGCCAAACCTAAACCAAGACTTCGATGGCTGTCTGCGATCGTATTTTTCCCTGTATAAAACATTTCAAATATATGCGGCTTCATTTCATCACAAATTCCAGGGCCGTTATCTTCTACTTGAATCTTTGCTTTTCCATTTTCATTCATGGCACAAATGCGGATTGTAGATCCTTTCGGTGTATATTTAATTGCATTATCGACCAGATTGATCAACACTTGCAGGATCAGCCGCACATCCATACGTGCAAGTATCAATTCATCGCATTCTGTAACGATCTGATACTCTTCATGTTTCCTGCTGATATGCCGTAATGATTCCGCGATCACCTCATCTAATAATTGATCTGTAAATTTCAGTTTTAATCTTCCATCATTTAATCTTGTGATCGATAATAAATTTTCAACGATATTGATCAACCATTCTGAATCATCATAAATATCTGTATAAATCTGATGTTTTGTTATATCATCAAGACGTTCTCCACTATTTAACAGCATGTCTGCATTCCCAGAAATGGAACAAAGTGGTGTCCTTAGATCATGTGAGATCGCACGAAGCAGATCTGCTCTTAACTGTTCATTTTTGGCAAGAACGGAAATTTTTTCTTTCTCCATGATATTCTTTTTATTTTCCATGGCAAGTGCACATTCATTGATCACAGAAAGTAAGATACTATATTCGAAGGAATCTAATGTATATTCGTCAACTGGTATTGCGATCACACCATACACATTATCCTCAATACAAATGGCAAGGTATAGACACTGTGCATCTTTAAAACGTTCGGTCGTTGCTCCAGCACGCTGCTTGTTTTCATACACCCATTTTGCGATCTCCTGCTCCCTGCTTGTCAATAAATCTTCTGTCTGTTCTTTCTTTTTATTCGAAAATATATGTGGTGCTGACAATTCATCGCCTTCCACAACATATGCTACAATACTGCGGTCTAATAATTTGATAAGCTGTGTACATGTAATACTTAAAATATCCGTATCGTTTTTTGCTTTTTGAAGTAACCGGTCTGTCTCAAATAAAATCTGTGTACGAAATGCAGATTGTGCTGAAAGCCTTGCATGTGTTTTTAATTTTGCTGCAAGTGTTCCAGTAATGACAGAAGATATTAACATGATCACAAAAGTTATCGGATATCCAACTGCATACGTCTGAAATGACATTCTTGGTTCCGTAAGGAAAAAGCAGAACAAAAATACACTTAAGACAGAACCTCCAATGCTGTATAAATATCCATCTGTAAGGATTGACGTTAATAAAACACCCAAAATATAAATTGTAACGATGTTTGTATCTGTAAATTGAAGTTTCTGGATGAATAGACCGATCAACGTACAAACTGCAAATATAAATAATGTTAATAAACTGTCTCTCATCGTAGGCTTTCCTACATAAACCGCTCCATGCGGTTTTCGATAATTATCTAAGTTCATCGCATCTGGAATAATGTGGATATCAATATCAGGAACAGCCTCGATCAACTTCTCTGTTAATGTCTGTTTGCTGAAAAAATGATTTCTCTTTGCACTACTTTGTCCGATCACGATTTTTGTGACATTTGATAAATGTGCATATTCCGCGATCTGTACCGGAACATTTTCCCCATGTGTCATTACGATTTCCGCACCAGATTCCTTTGCAAATTGTACATGAGCTTCCAGTCTTCTTTTGTCCGATTCTCTTTCTCTTTTCCCTGTCTGTACATACAATGCCGTAAAACGTGCCCGCATATCTCTTGCCATTTTTGCTGCTGTACGTATGATCTTTTCATTCGATGGTGAAGAAGAAAGACAAACAAGAATGTGTTCGTTTTCTGTGTTCAGCTCTACAAATTCTCCTGTGCTCATCTTGGCCCCCTTTCCTTATCGGATGCATTATATCATGATCGTCAATAATAATCCATAAACACATCAATCATCGTCATCATCTTGCTCCCTGTCAATTACTTTCCGATTTTCTCCAAGAAAATAATTTACTTTTTTCAAAAAGAATAACACAAATGCAAACATCAGTATTACCGCCAATGCTAAAATGAAATCTGACATAAGCTCTCATCTCTTTTTCATGACATCAGATACAAAAACACTTTTTGATCGCTTTATATTCTCCTAATACCAATAATGTAACATCTTCCTTAAAACAGGTATCCGCAGATATCGCCATACTTACTTTTCCATCATCTTTTACTGCCATAATGTTAATATCATATTTTTTTCTAATATCAAGTTTTCCCACTGTCTTTCCAATCCATTCCTTCGGAACCTCTACCTCAAAGATCGCATGTGAGGCATCGACTTCCATATAATCAAGAATATGATCATCGGTATAACGGATCGTTGCCCATTTTGCCACCATTTTTTCTGGATAGACTACCTTATCGGCTCCATTTCGTAAGAGGAATTTTTCCTGTACATCTCGTTCAGCTCTGGAAATAACCATTTTGCCTCCAAGTTCTTTTAACAGACAGGTGGTTTCCAACGAATTTTGGAAATTCCCACCGATCGTAACAAAACAGATATCATAATTTGCAATCCCCAGAGATTTTAAAAATTCCTCATTCGTACTGTCCCCGATCTGTGCATTCGTAACATATGGAAGTGCATCATTCACTCTTTCCTCATCCAGATCAACTGCCATGATCTCATGCCCAAGCTGACTTGACTGTATCGCTATATGTTTTCCAAAACGTCCAAGTCCGATCAATAAAATATTCTTCATCATCAATTCCCTCTTTCTTTTATCCCACTATGATCTTATCAAGTGGTAGTCTTGCTTTTCGTTTATTTTTATCTGAAAATACTGCATAGATCAGCGTCAAACCGCCAACACGTCCCAGATACATCAGTATGATCAAAATGATCTGTGACAGAATATGAAGTTTTGGTGTGATTCCTAATGTCAAACCTACGGTTCCAACTGCAGACGCTGCTTCAAACAGACAGCTTGAAAGCGGCAGTCCCTCATACACACTAATCGTCATTCCGCCTGCAAAAAACAAGATAAAATACATCATTGCGATCGTTGTTGCATTTTTTATCACACTAGCATCGATTCTTCTTCCAAATGCTGTCACATCATCACAACTTTGAAAGGTCGCCAGTACATTTAAAAGTAACAGAGCAAATGTTGTTGTTTTCATACCTCCTGCTGTAGAACTTGGTGAACCTCCGATCAACATCAATAAAATCATCATTGCCTTTGATGCTCCTGTCAGCATCGAAAGATCTGTCGTATTAAATCCTGCAGTTCTCGGTGTCACAGCTTGAAACAATGATGCAAGCAACCGGTGAATCCCTGATAGATTTCCATAATCCTGAAAGAAAAAGAAAACAGCTGGTAACAAGATCAGACATAATGTTGTAGTTAGAATAACCTTACTCTGCATATGGTAATGCTTAAAATGAAATTTATGGAGATAAATGTCTTCCCATGTAAAAAATCCAATTCCACCAATGATGATCAGTAACATGATCACAATGTTGATCACTGGATTTACCGCATATGATGTCAATGATACAAATGGATGCCATTTTGTTCCAAGAAGATCAAATCCTGCATTACAAAAGGCTGATACAGAATGAAAGATCGACATCCAGATTCCCCGTAATCCAAAATCATGACAGAAAACAGGCATCATGAATAACGCACCGATCAATTCGATCAATAAAGTTCCTTTTAAAATAAAACTCATCAATCGAACGATCCCTCCTACTTTTGGTGCAGAGATCGCATTTTGCATCGTGCTTCGCTGCATGATCGATATTTTTCTTCCTGATAATATAAATACGGCTGTTGCTGTTGTTATAACTCCCAGACCTCCGATCTGTATCAGGAACATGATCACTGTCTGTCCAAAAACGGACCAGTAACTTCCAGTATCCAGAACTGCAAGCCCTGTCACACATACTGCAGAAGTTGACGTAAATAATGCTTTGTGAAATGGTGTTATGATTCCTTGAACCGATGAAATTGGCAGCATCAGGATCAATGCTCCAAAAAGGATCACTCCTGCGAACCCTAATATGATCACCTGAAATGATGTTAAATGTCTTTTTTTATAAATCTTCCATGGCATATATGATCTTACCTCTTTTTCAAATTATTTTATGACCTTTTAATCTTATCATCATTATATCTTTTATGATAAAAAGATAGTGTAAGGATATGTTCTCTTGTATTAAGATTGTATAAAGAAAAAAGGAGCATAATATGATTTCAAGAAAGGATCCTGCTTTACAGGATTCTCCGCCTGCGGCGGGTCGCTTCTGCCTCTGGGATTTCGTAAAAATATCTGTAAAATATAAAATCCATGAGAACACGATTTTTTGGTTTGTTGTTCTCATGGATTTTATTGTTTCTTATTTTTTCAAGTATTCTTCAATCATAC
>UMHA01032838.1_pt1 | contig 10901 bp, 9 predicted proteins | sample 1965401 | NCBI WGS metagenome assembly UMHA01 (sample SAMEA4836085, study PRJEB28245) | human gut metagenome | biome: gut microbiome; material: fecal sample | place: Denmark | collected 2008 | reverse complement strand
GGTCGTAATGCACTTAATTGTGCACTTTATTTAGAATTCAACGATTTTTTTCAAAATTATACACTTTTGAGTTATCTAGACGTTCTAGAAAGTTCTTAACTAGTATCTATTTAGTTCTTTCTTGGTTAAAATTTATACCCAATATGTAATTAAGTTTTTGAAATTGGCTATAATAACCTTTCATTTCATTACATAAACTTTTTATTCTATTAACATAATGATTGCTTGATGTGTTTACTGGCTTAATATTTTTTAAGTATTTAGTAAACATAGTTAACTCTTTGTCAGTTATATTTCTTTGAGAATAAGCACTCATATATGCTTTAATAAATTCCTTTTGAACAAAGTTTAATATTTGTTCTTCGTTTATATCAGTTAAAGACTTGTTGTGTCTTTTTTTGTTCCCCTTATTATTCATATTTTGTTTACTACTCGCATTAGTGCTGTTATCACTATTATTCATCTTTCTTTACCTCCTTTAGTTTAGTTTCAAGTAGTTCTAGAACACCTTTACAAACTCTTTCTTTAGATGTATCGTCAACATTAAGTTTCTTAATTGACTCTGCAACTAACTTGGCTTGTAGTTTAGCAAACTGCTCATAAAACATACTTTTTTCCTCATCATCAGTTGTTAAGTTAATAATCAACTTGATGACAATACATCTCCTTTCCCCCTGTTCTTGCAAATAGTAAACCGGTTTTTCTCTTTGCATAACCATCATATCAAATTGAATTATTATTACAATAAAAAAAGTGCATTTTTTACCTTTAGTACCGAACGGCAAAATTTGCACTTCTTATATATTTATGACCTTTGAGTAAGTAGACTCTTGTAAGTCAATGGCAACACTCTCAGAGATTTCAAAATCTCTTTTTTCTTCTTGTGTAGTTTGTGTAGTTATGTCTATTTTAATTGGTAATTTCTTCATTGATGTTTTCGTCGTAAGTATAAGTATTATCATATATATAATTGTTAGTTGGTTCTTTATCTGCTACTTCAGTAGTTTCTGTTTTGGGTTCTTGTTCTATATTTGTGGTATTTTTCTTTTTTTGGTAATCTAATTTATAGATAGCTTCTAATGTATTTATAAATGATGAGGTAAATATAATGGCGGATACATATGCTTTATTTACTATTAGGTAAGGTAATGCTAATATGGAAGAGGCTAAATTTATTTTTCTTGATGTTTTCATGTCTTTTGATGTAAGCATTATGCTAGCTAGTGTACTAGATAAGATTGGTAGTAGGCTAAGTGGTGATGTTATTGTAAATATACCTCCTAGGATATTTAAGATAGGGAATAAGTAGTTAAATATTTTTTGTGTTTTCTTTCCTTTGTTTTCATATATATATGAAATGATAGCTTGAATTGTTAAAGCTATGGGTCCTATACATGCTGAGTAGGCACTTAGTAATATTAGTGATAAGAAGCCGGCTAGATTAGACATAGAATTTAATATTAAGAATTTCTTTTTTTCTTTACTGCGAATACCTGTTATTAAAAATATTCCGCTAATTATGGATATAATTTGGGCTATGATAAAGTTTGTCATTTTTCCTCCTTGATGAGATTATTATATAGGATATATTTTTTATGTCAATAAATTTATGTAAAATGAGAAAATATGATGGTAAAAAACTTTTTAATTTGTTATAATATGATATAGAGGTAGGATATTATGAAGAGAAAGTATTATTTAATATTTACAATTTTGATATTTTCGTTATTTATGAATAATGTTTTGGCTGTAAAGACTGGTTTTGTTAATTGTAATGCTACGGGTAATAGTGGTTTATATGTTAGACCTTCTATTGGTAGTAGTGATTATTTAACAACTTTATCTTGCAACAAGGCTGTTACTATACTTGACGACAATGCTGGCAATTTTGGTGAGTGTGGAACTTGGTATAAAATTAGATATGATCTTAATAAAGAGGGATATTCTTGTGGTAAATATATTTATTATGACTATGAGAGTAATGCTGTAGCTAATAATCAGAATAAAGCTTATGTTTATTGTGGAGATGTAGTTAGAACGGTACGCTTTCGTCGTGATAGTTATGTTTCTAGTGGTAATATTATTTCTGAATTGACTTGTGATACTGAGATGACTGTTTTAGGGGATAATACTGGTAGTGATGATGATTGTGATAAATGGAGTAAGGTTAAGATTGGTAATCAAGAGGGATATGTTTGTTCTGATTTTACATATAAGAAGAATACTTTTAATGTAAGTAATGAAGAAATTGATGATTTTAGTAAATATTTAAGTAATATGGGTGTACCTCAAAGTTATATTGAACCTTTGTTGGCACTTCATAGAATTCATCCTAATTGGAGATTTAGAATACTGAATACAGGATTGAATTGGAATGATGTTATTGCTAATGAAAATGTGGCAGGTAGAAACTTAGTGTATTATACTTTTTCTGATGGGTATAGGGCTACATATAGTAAAAGTTATAATTGGGAGACAGATACATATTATCGACATACTACAGAGACTAATTGGTGGTATGCTTCAGAAGATGCAATTAAATATTATATGGATCCTAGAAATTTTTTGACAGAGAGAGATATATTTATGTATGAGGTTTTATCTTTCCAACCTACTTATCAAACTGAGAATTTAATAAGAGCTATGTTGGATGGAACTTTTATGCCAAATATTTATAATAATTTTTATGGTGAAGATAATAAATATAATTTTGCTATTGATTTTGTTAAATATGGTTCAGATTATAATGTTAGTCCGTCTCATTTAGCATCAAGAATAATTCAAGAGGGAAATAACTCTTCTTCTGTAGAATATAATGGTCAAAATTATACGGTATTTAATTTCTTTAATATAAGGGCAACTGGTACTAATCCTCAAAGGCAAGGAATGTTATGGGCTGGTAGTTTAGGAAGTAGTGCGGGGCAGACATCTTATGGAAGACCTTGGAATACTCCGGAAAAAGCAATTAAAGGTGGGGCACAGTTTTTGGCTAATGATTATATTTCTATTGGACAGGATACTCTTTATTTTCAAAAGTTTGCAGTATCAGTTTCTGAAGGAAGATATACACATCAGTATATGCAAAATTTAACAGCACCTTTGACGGAAGGAAATAAAGTATATAGTTCATATTATAAAACGGGTGCTATAGATGAGGCTTTAACTTTTATAATTCCTGTTTATAAAAATATGCCTAGTACTAAAGTAAGTAAACCAAATCCTGGTAATCCTAATTATTATTTAAAGAGTATTAGTGTTAATGGTAGTGAGATTGAAGGATTTAATTATAAAAAGGAAAACTATGAAGTTACTGTTTCTGCTGATGTAAGTAATGTTGTATTTGATTATGCTGTGATTAATTCTCAAGCTAAGGTTAATGTTATTGGGGATAATAATTTAAAAAATGGTAATAATGATTTTGTATTAAAGGTTACAGCTGGTAATGGTAATACTTTTGAATATAAAGTTAGAATTATTAAACCAAATCAAGAGATAGATGTTGAGGAGGATAATGTAATTAAGAATATTACTATTGATAAAATAGATTTTGATTTTTCTTTGAAAGTTTATACTTATGATTTAGAAGTTCCTTTTGAAGTGGATAAAATTATAATAACTTATTATTTAAGTGATAATTCTAAAAAGGATAATGAGGTAAATTTGATTGTGGGAAATAATGAGTTTAATATTTCTTCTTCAAATAATTATAAGATTAATATATTGAGGAAAAGTCCTAGTATTTCATATTTGTTAAGTAATAGTGGTGTTAAGCATAATGATAAATATATAAGTGGTATTAAGGCTAATACTAATATAGATAGTTTGATTAATAATATTTCTTCAATAAATGCTACATTGCTAAAAATGTTTGATGCTAAGGGTAACTCTAAGGTAAGTGGTATTTTTAAAACGGGTGATAAAGTAAATATTAAAAGTGGTAATGAAGAGGCAAATTTTGAAGTTGTTATTTATGGTGATATAAATGGTGATGGTGTTATTGATAAGTTAGATGCTGCATCTGTTTTAAGACAATATTATAAATATGTTAATTATGATGGTGTATATAAAGTGGCTGCTGATGTTAATAAAGATGGTGTTATTGATAAGTTAGATGCTGCTAGTATATTGAGAGATTGGTATGGTTATGCTAAGATAGAAGGGTAGGAAAGAATGAAAAAGAAGTTATTGTTATTTGTTATGTTTTTTGCTTTCATTAGTAAAGTTGATGCTTTAGGTATTAGTATTAATAGTTCAAGTTATAGTATTACTAAGGGTAATAATGTAAAGGTTAGTGTTCAAATATCATCTGAAAATTCTATTTTCTTTATTGAGGGAACATTAAAATGTAGTGGGGGTTCTGTAAATGGGGGAATAGATTTAAATTTTGATAATACTAGTAATAATGTTTATTCTAAGACATATACTTATAGTTTTACTCCTTCTTCTTCAGGTGTGGTAACTTGTACTTCTAAAGGAGTTAGATTAATAGATACTTCGTCTGATACTTGGAGGAATATTCAAGATAAAAGTATTTCAATTACGGTACGTGAGCCGGCTGTTATTCCTCCAAAAAGTTATTCTAGTAATAATTATTTAGAGTCTTTATCAATTGAGGGATATCAATTTAAAGAAAAATTTGATAAGAATACTTTGGATTATACGGTAGATGTTCCTAATGGAGTGGAAAAGGTTTTAGTAAAAGCTACTTTAGAAGATAATAAATCTAGTATAAAAGGTATTGGTGAACAAACTGTTTTAGAGGGAGAAAATGTTTTAGAAGTAAAGGTTACGGCTGAAAATGGAACAGAAAAGATATATAAAATAAAAGTTAATGTTTTAGAACTTGATCCTATATATGTGACTATTGATAATAAAAAATATACTGTTGTTAGAAAGAATGATGTTAAGGAGTTACCTAATGCAACTTTTAAAGAGACTACTCTTAATATTGATGGAGAGGATGTTTTAGCTTATACTAGTGATATTACTAAATATACTATTGTTTTATTAAAAGATGAGAATCTTAACTATGATTATTATTTATATAATGATGGTAAATATTCTTTATATAGGGAATATAAATTTGGGGGAATAAGTTTGTATATTACTAATAAAGAATTAAGTAATAGTGATTATAAAAAAGTTAATTTTAAATATTTAGATGATGAGTTAGAGGGATATATATTTAGTCCTCGAGAATCAAAAATATTAAAAAATACTTTTTCTGCTGGTAATAATTCTAAATATTATTTGTTTTATGCTGTAAATACTTTGAATGGTAGTGAAAGTTTATATCAATTTGATGTTGTTGAGAACACGGTTCAAAAATATAATAGTGAAGAGGTTGATTTTTATAAAGATATGGCTCATACTTATTATTTATATGTTTTAGTGTTATTGGGTACGATTGTGATTATTTTCTTATTGTTATTAGTAGCTTTAGTTATAAAAAAAAATAAAAGTAAAAAGAGAAATATTGTTAGAGATAATGATGTAGTTGTTATAAAAGAGGATAATAATGATTTAGATAAAGATATTAGTAATGAGTTAGAAGATAATAATTACAATAAGGAGGAATTACCTATTAAGGATGCTAAAGAAGAATTAAATAATAAGAATAATAAAAAGAAGAAAAAGAAAAAGATGGAATTTGAAGAATTATAGTAAATTATTATAAATTATGATATAATTAGATAAAAGAATTAAGGGTGAAATTATGGCGGATTTATTTTCATATTTTGTTAAAAATTCTAAAAATTTAGTTTCTGATCCTAGTATGATTATAAGTGGTAATACGTATAGATTTACAGTATTAACTCCTAGGTTAATTAGGCTAGAATATAATAAAAATGGTACTTTTGAAAATAGAGCTACTAGTTTAGTTATTAATAGGTCTTTTTCTAAATTTAATTTTACTCGTGAAGAAGATGAAAGAATGCTTAAAATAATAACAGATTATTTTACTTTAACATATGTTAAAGATAAGCATTTTTCTTCTTCTAGTTTGGTTTGTAAGTTAAATAATTCTGATAAAGAATGGTATTATGGTCATCCTGAGGTTAGAAATATGGGGGCTATATCTTATTCTCTGGAAGATATTGATACTAAGAATTTTAAATTAAATAAGGGTCTTTGTTCTAGTGATGGATTTGTGGCTTTAGATGATTCTAGTAATTTAATTATTGATAATGGTAATTTGGTAGCTAGAGAGAGTGGAGTAATTGATATATATCTATTTATGTATAAGAATGATTTAGGTCTTGCTATGGATGATTATTTTTCCCTTACTGGTAAGTCAGAATTGATACCTAGATATGCTCTTGGTTCTTGGTGGTATAAGAATGATAATTATAATATGTATGATATTGATAATGTTATTAGAAAATTTAGAGAAAATGATATTCCAATATCTGTGTTTATGTTAGGAGATAAGTGGCATGATAATAATTGTAATTATTCTTTTAATAGAAATAATTATGATTTAAATGTTTTGAGTAAATATTTTTCTGATAAGAAAATTAATTTTGGTGTTACTATTAATCCTACATTAGGTATAAAGATGGAAGATCCTTTGTTTGAAGATGCCAATAAATATATTGCTTCTTCTTCTGATAAAGTTAGTTTTTTGCCGGTATCTAATCAAACTATGGTAGTTTATATTAATTTAGTTGTTAGAAATATTAATAAATATGGTATTAATCTTTTTAATATAGATTGTGGGGATATGAAAGATAAAAATATTCTTTGGAGTTTAGCTCACATTCATTATTGTGATAGTACTTTATCTAGAAGAGGATTAGTTATGTCTTTGAATCATGGTGTAGCTATTCATAGATATCCAATTATTTTTACCGGAAAGACAAAGGTTTCTTGGAGTCTTCTTAGAGTGTTGCCTAGTTATAATTATTCTATATCTAATATAGGTGGATGTTTTATTGCTAATGCTATTGGTGGATATTATGGCGGTGTTGAAAATAGTGAGTTATTTATTAGATATATTCAATTTGGTGTATTTAGTCCTATATTTATTTTAGCTTCAGATGGTGGTAAATATTATAAGAGAGAACCTTGGAAATGGAATTATTTGAATTTATCTGTTATTAGGAAATATATGCAGTTTAGAAATAAATTAATTCCATATATATATAATGAGGCTTATAAATATTATAAATATGGTAGTTCTATATTAAAACCATTGTATTATAAATATCCAAAGATATATGATGAATCTGATTATAGGAATGAGTATTTTTTTGGTAGTAGTTTTTTGATTTGTCCTATTACTAAAAAGAAGAATACTGTTATGAATAGAGTAGTAAAGAGAATTTTTTTACCGAGTGGTATTTGGTATGAATATGATTCTGGAAAGAAGTTTATTGGTAATAAGTACTATACTAATTTTTATAAGGATGAAGAATATCCTGTATTTGTTAGTGCTGGTAGTATAATACCATTATCTTTAGATGATGGTTGTGAAGTTCCTTCTAATATGGAAATTGAAATTTTTTCTCCAGAAAATGGTCTTTCTAGTTCATTTGAACTATATGAGGATGATGGTATTAGTTATAGATATCGTGATAAGGTTTATTCTATATTGAAATTTTTCTTAGATAAGGTTGATGATGGGTATTCTTTTAGTATAGAGAAAAAAGAAGGAGTATATAGATTACCAAATAGGAATTATAAGTTAAGGTTTAGAAATATGAATAATCCTATAAATGTTATAGTTTATGTTAATGGTACAAAAGTTGATTCTTCTTTTGAAATAGATAATAATGATTTAGTTGTTAATGTAAATAATATTTTTGATGGTGCTAAGGTTAGAGTACATATTATAGGGGATAATTTAGAAATAGAGACATTTAGTAAAATATATGAAGAGATTGCTAATATATTGGAAGATTTGGAAATAGAGACTGTTTTAAAAATGAAGATAGATAAGGCTATTTTTAATGATTTACCTATTAAAAAGAAAAGAATATTGTTAAGAAAGTTAAAAAGGGATAAATTGGAACCTAAATATATTAATATGTTTATTGGTTTATTAGAATTTATGGAAGAAAAGAAATAAATAACATAAAGTTATGTAGGAGGTTAATTATGTTAAAGAGTATAGTTTTAGGAATAATACAAGGGATTGGAGAGTTTTTACCTATATCATCTTCTGCTCATTTGATATTAGTTCCATATCTTTTAGGATGGCCTGAGTCTTCAATGGCTTTTGATGTGGCACTTCATTTTGGAACACTTTTGGCTGTTTTAGTAGTGTTTTTTAAAGACTGGTGGAATTTATTTATAGGAATGATTAATAAATTATTTAAGAAAAGTAATAAGAAAGAGGATAGTTTAAATAATAGGATGCTTTGGTATTTAGTTATTGCTACGATACCAGGGGCTTTGTTAGGATTTTTACTTGATGATATGGTTGAAAATGTTTTTAGAAATAAGATATGGTTGATTGCTAGTGCTTTAGGAATAATGGGTGTATTGATTTATTTGGGTGATAAGTGGGCTAGTAAGCATTATCAAAAGGAAACAGATTTTGAACATATAAGTTTAAAACAAGCTTCTTTGGTTGGATTGTCTCAAGCTTTAGCTATTATACCAGGATTCTCTCGTAGTGGTACAACGATTCTTACAGGTAGGTTATTAGGTATATCTAAAGAAAGCATAACTAAATTTACATTTTTATTGTCTGTTCCTATTATAGCAGGGGCAGCTATATTAAAGATAGGTGATTTAGTATTTACTACGGAAGTAATTGTAGGTATATTAACTTCATTTATTGTAGGTGTTTTATCAATTAAATTTTTACTTAAATATATTAAGAATCATGATTTTAGTATTTTTGCTATATATAGGGTAGTAATTGCTATTATTGTTCTTGTTAAATATTTTTGTTTTTAATTTTTTGGACTAAATTAATATTTAGTCTTTTTTTTAGTTTATTAATGTGGTATAATTCATATTGTTAGTGCCCCATGGCCAAGTGGTAAGGCAATGGACTCTGACTCCATTATCGCTAGTTCGAATCTAGCTGGGGCAACCAATAAAAATATTTCCTTTTTTAAAGGGTTTTTTGCTTTTGGTAATAAAATATTGACTAATATGATTAAAAATGTTTAAATATACATGAGATTTAAAGGATGGTGTAATATGACAAATAAAGATTTAGCAGATGTTATATTTCCAAATATAACGAAAACAATAGAGGATTATGAAAAAGAGTATCCTAGAAGGAATTTAAAAGATGGGGCAATGGTTACGAGATATGCTCCTAGTCCAACAGGATTTATTCATATTGGTGCTTTGCTTTCTTGTTTTATTAATGATGTTTATGCTAGACAAAGTGGTGGTTTTTTTTATTTACGTATTGAAGACACTGATACAGAAAGAACTATTGATAATGGAATTAATACAATAATTAATGGTTTAAAGGAATATGGTGTTAGTTTTGATGAAGGTCCTTTAACAGAAAATACTTCATTTGGTAATTATGGACCTTATATTCAAAGTAAACGTAAGGAAATATATCAGGTTTTTGCCAAGCATTTAATTTTAGAGGGAAAAGCATATCCTTGTTTTTGTACTGAAGAAGAAATTGCTGATTTAAGAGAAACACAAGCTAAAAGAAAGCAGAGAATAGGTTACTATGGTAATTATGCAAAATGTCGTATGATTAGTGTGGAAGATGCTATAGAAAGAATAAAAAATAATGAAGAATATGTTATTAGATTAAAGTCACCAGGTGATGCTGATAAGAATATTATTTGCCATGATGAAATTAGAGGAGATGTTGTTTTTCCAGAATATGATTTAGATATTCCTATTATAAAAAAAGATGGGTTACCAACATATCATTTTGCTCATTTAGTAGATGATCATTTAATGGGTACTACTCATGTTATAAGAGGTGTTGAGTGGTTATCATCAATGCCATTACATTTACAATTATTTGATATATTTGGCTTTGAGAGACCTAAATATGTGCATATTTCTCCACTTAATAAGAAAGAGGAAAATATTGTAAGAAAAATAAGTAAAAGAAAAGATCCTGAATTTGCTATGAGTTATTATTATCAAAAGGGTATTCCTCTTCAAGCAGTACGTGAGTATTTGGCTATTATTACAAATAGTGACTATGAAGATTGGCATATGGCTAATCCAGATAAGAAAATAGAAGACTTTAATTTTCAATTTAGTAAGATGAATAAGAGTGGTGCTCTTTACGATATGGAGAAATTAATTAATATATCTAAAAATTATATTAGTAGTCTTACGGCTTTGGAGGTGTATGATAAGTTATTGGAGTATACTAAGGAATTTGATTTAGAATTTAATGAATTATTAACTAAGTATAAGGATTATTCTATAGATATATTAAATATTGAGAGATGTCAAGAAAAGCCTAGAAAAGATTATGCTAGTTATAGTGATGTTAAGAGTCAGATATGGTATATGTATGATGAATATTTTAAAGATGTTAATTATGAATGGCAAAAAATTAATGATATAGATGAAATTAAGAAAATATTATCTACATATATAGATAAATATTATAATGATAATTATAATAAAGAAGAATGGTTTGATAATATTAAATTATTATCTTTAGAATTGGGGTATGCTGCAAATATGAAGGATTATAAGAAGAATCCTGAGAATTATAAGGGTAATGTTGCTGATATATCTACTGTTATTAGAGTGGCATTAACTAGTAAGTATATGACTCCTGATTTATATGAGATTACAAGACTTTTAGGTCGCGATAGGGTAATAAATAGAATTAATAGTATTAAATATTAAGTACAACTTTTGTTGTGCTTTTTCGTTATATAAATAAAAAGAGCTGAAAAGCCAATGTTATTAACTTAAGAGATAGAATTTTAAAATTGAACTTG
>UMHA01063427.1_pt1 | contig 10993 bp, 7 predicted proteins | sample 1965401 | NCBI WGS metagenome assembly UMHA01 (sample SAMEA4836085, study PRJEB28245) | human gut metagenome | biome: gut microbiome; material: fecal sample | place: Denmark | collected 2008 | reverse complement strand
TAACTTGCCGTTGGCAAACTTCCATAACTACTATCATAGGTAACCGTCTTACTAGAATAAGATGGTGTCCCGCCAGTACCATCGAACGTTACAGTATAACTGTTTACTTGCCAATGAGCATAAAGCGTATGATCGGTAGTAGAAGTAACTTTAGTTGTCGAAGAAATTTGTGTTCCACCTGACCGAGAAGTATACCAACCTAGAAATGTATATCCAGCCCTACTTGGTCTAGCAAGTGTTCCGTAAGTACCATCATATATTACATTTTTACTAGATGGACTAACACTTCCTCCGTTAGCGTCATAATAAACCGTTAACGTATTTGCCCGCCATCTTGCATATAATGTATGATTCCCTGCAATAGCGACTTTTGTAGAAGATGTAACCAACGTTCCACCTGTCTGAGCAGTATACCAACCTAAAAAAGTATAACCAACTCTACTTGCTGTAGGAAGGGAACCATACATGCTATCAAACGTTACTGTTTTACTAGTATAAGAAGGCGTACCAGAATTACCATTAAACGTTACAGTGTAATCATTGGCATCCCATCTAGCATAAATTGTATGATTTTCATGACGTGTCACCTCGGTGGTAGAAAGAACTCTACTTCCACCTGTTGCACTTGTATACCAACCTAAGAATGTATAACCTGTTCTAGTTGGTGTAGCAAGAGTTCCATACGTGCTACCATAGGTTACCGTCTTACTAGATGGAGATACATATCCTCCATTTGCATTATACGTTACCGTAAAATTCTTATTGATTCGAATCGTAAACTTAACGGTATTCGTACTTCTGTTTCCTACTTTATCGACTGCTTTAATCCAAAACTCCGTATTCATATTACTAGACATTATAAATGGATCTGGTACGTCACGATAAGTGTTTCCACCATCTGTAGAATAGATAAATTTTTGAAATCCAGAGTGTTCATCCATTCCAGATGGCTCTATGATAACATCTTGATAAGTAGTGGCACCAGAAGTATATCCACCACCTGTTTCAGAAAGTGTCAATTTAACATTTGTCATTTTAGGAGGCGTCTTATCGACCATCATATGATACGTCGTAATAGGCCCTTCATTGCCATCTTTATCGACAGCTTTCACTAATATATCACCATCAAACGTTGCTGTTTCAGTATATCCAGAAGCGACAGTCGTCCAACTAGCACCACCGTCTTTTGAATACATGAATTCTTTAATACCAATCCCGGCCACAGTTGTTCCACCACAATTACTCTCGTCAGTAGCAGAAAAAGATACAACTACATTAGAAGCAGTCCAACTATTTCCATCGTATGGATTACCGTTCACTCTCATATCAACAGAAGTAATAGAAGGTGGCGTAATGTCCTTAACCGTTACTTTTGTGATGGCAGAAAGTCCCGCATAAGAATAATGTAAATCAACTACCCCAGCCACTTTTGTATCAACCGTAGAAGGACTCGGTAAAATCTCTCTTGCAACATCCTCTCCATATAAGTACACTTTACCATGTAAATCAATACCATTTTCTTCTAAAAAAGTATTAAAATTTTCACATTGATTAACTGTAAAATCCGCTGGGTTCTCAATCCTATCAGTCGGATTCGATTCAAAATTACAATCGGTTGATTGATATCCTTCACAATACAAACAAGCCTTGTAACTTAACTTTGCATTAAAATCAGTTTCTGTAGCATCGTTCATAATAATCGCAAAGCTTTTATCTTGATCACAATATGTACCTTGATTTTTAGGATCTTCAATAGGATTTAAAAAACCGTTATCAATTAACACAGATAACGGTACTGTTACATAATCATTCGGATCAGGCACACTATACTGATTACAAACCTCTGCTTCTCCAACACCGGCACAGTCAGTAAACATGTTGTAAGCCGCATCTGCCAAACTTTGTTCCGCCATTCTATAAGAACTCATTTGACTTCCAGATAAATACGACGTCACTGCCGGTACAGCAATTAAAGCAATAATTCCTAAAATAACAACAACCGCTATTAACTCAATTAAAGTAAAACCCTTTTTCTCACTCACAAAAAACACCTGCTTTTAATCTTCTTCAGGTAGAATGATTCCTGTTTCATCCTCTTTTTGCTCAACATCTGTTACTTCTGGTAACGTCAAATCTGTAACAGCATTAAAATCACTAAATACATATTCAAAATTGACACCATCTAGTTGAAACGTCAATGAAGATAAATATTCCCCGTTACTATTAACTGTAATTACAACATCATCAGTAATGGATTCAAAATCGATATCAGCGATTTCTTTAACAATATCTAAATAAGTAAACATATAATTATATGCTTGCAAATTAGGAATAACGTACTCGACAGTATCATCATCCACAACATTTTTTGCACTATTTTGATTCAGTGCCGTATAAATCGATTTTAAATCGTAAATCGATTCAAAGTGATCCATCATATTTCCTGCATCACTTAGGTAATACAAATTCATATTTTCATAATCGACAAAATATCTACTCAAAATAGACTCTTCCGGAGTCGTCTTTTGTTCCGTAATTTCTTGATAAGAATCGTCGATATTACTAGTAAACACCAAAGAACTATCATCTTTAGAAATCGTAAACTGAATTTTATAGTTCGTTGCATTTACCGTATTGTTATAAATATCTTCAAACAATACATCTTGCCCAGTACCGCCTCCGTTATTCTCTTTCTTACCATCTAAAACAAATATCAGAACAAGGGCCAAAATAATGACCAAAACTCCTGCCAATCCTATCCACAAAAATAGTTTGTTTTTACGTACTACTGATTTCTGATTCATATATAACACTCTCCCACTCTACTTTTCTACTATAAAATAATTATAAAATAAATCAGAAAAGAAATCAACTCAAGAAAATAGAATATGGATTTTTCAAAACAAAAAAACACATACAAATATTCATATATCGATATTGTATGTGTTTATATATTTTATTGTTGAACCATAAACGGATTGTACATAGAACGATTTCCAGCCGCATCCTCAACGACAACCCCTAAATAGCCAAACGGAACATATCCAATATAACTCGTCATTTCAATACCAGAATCTAACAAATATTGACCAATGCAATCATCAACAGAGAAAGTAGATGTTGGTGCCAAACAAACGTAGTATTTTAACTGTAAAGCATCCGTTATGTTATCTGTTGCCGGAGTCCAATAATGATTGATAATATCACCAATCTGTGAGAAAGAGATTTGACCATCTGAAATCGTTGGTGCAACCGTATCAATCATCGATTCATAGAACGTCTCTAGTACTTCAGAAGAGCCGGATAAAATGCGAGCTTCAATCGTACAATTAGATGTAATTTCAAAGGATGTAGAAGTAGAAACTGTATTCCAAGTATTGCCATCAATACGATATTGATAAGTTGCTCCACTAACTTCTGGATAAGTAATCGTTACAGTTTTTTTAGAGGCCCAACCTATTATATTGGTTGTAATAACAGGCTTGGTAACTTCTTGTAAAGTTACTGTTAAAATATCGGAAGTGTAAGATCCTCCACCCAAACGGTCGACAACACGAACCTGGAATGGCAAACTAGTATTGATAGATAGATTACTGCAAGTATAACTAGAATCTGTAGTAGCAGCACTCCAAGTATAACCACATAAGTAATAGTATTCCTGTACTCTCGAAGGATCGGATACACTAGCATTTAAAGTTACACTAGAAGCGGTTTGTGATGCAACATTAAGAGAAACAGATAACGGATCAACATTTTCATCAGGAGTTGCGATTGGAGGCGTTGGCGTTACTGGTGTTTCTTCGCCCGGATTTTCTGGCGATGTAACATCATTTTCTATAATATTATCGATAGTAACGGTTACTAATTCGCTACTTCCATCAGTTGCAACAACAACGTACATTACATTAACATTACTTGTAAATGTCTTGCTAATGCTCATCATATCTTCTGATAAAACCCAACCAGAGAGTCCTAACAACTGCTTAGATGATGTGATAGTAACTGTCACAGATTCTACTGAATCAATTAAATTAGAATACGATACATCTAACGTTAATTCTGTATTAGATGCATCCAAGCTTTCTTGATTTTCAAAAATGGAAACAGTTCTAATTGCTTGTCCTTCGTTTCCCGCATCATCAACAATACTGTATTCAATGATATAAACCCCAACAGTAGCAGTCGAAATCTGATCAACCGGTTCCTGTTTTTCACCATTTACATGATAATAGTTTGTCTGAACTTGATCTACCGTAAGGGAATCGTCAACGTTATCTGTAACAACTGCTACACCTGGATCTGTAAATTCACTACCCTTTAATAACTTTACTTGATAATCCCCATTTAACATAATAACTGGAGCAGTCTTATCTTCCAAGTTAGCCTCTGAAGTATTAATCTTACGGAAATAGAAATTTCCTTTAAAAGAAGCACTCGAAGTATCTACATTCGTCTCATCTGTAATCCAAAAAGATATTTCTAGTTCATCCGTATCAGAAGAAGCAATTTCTTGTTTTGTAAGAAGTAAATATGTACTACTCAATGTATCCAAAGTAACAGGTCGTAGTACAAATTCACCATTTTTCAAAATTGCCACTTTAATATCCGAACGACTAATACCATTCATTTCTACATCTGTCAAAGTCAAACGATAATAAGCCGTGTCATCACTGACATTTTTAATTCGAATGGTATTGGACTGCTTCAATCCCTCTTCGTCGTTCAGTTTATCCCTACTTTTCAAAGAAAACGATTGATTACCGGTAATCTCAAAAGTATCGTCTACCAATTGCGATTTAGGTGCAAAAAGTAAAAAGCCAGCAATAACTAAAACAATCCCCACAATCAGTAACAGGAGTGCTAATAATTTTATATTAAATTTACTCTTTTTCATTGCTATTATCCTCCTTAATTACTCATATAAATATTTTGAATAACAAAGCACATATTAGTACCATAATCTGATCCAGCATACATACTAAAATCAATCAACCCTTTTGTACTCCATTTCACCCATCGTAAATCTTTGTCATTTTGAGTACTCATAGTAGCATGTCCAATAACGTTACTATCATTAAACATTTGCTTTACATCAAACGTTACATATCTACCCGGCTGTGCGGAATAACCAATCCATTGAATATTCAAGTAATTAAACTGATCTACATGATAGATATTACCAACATTCTGATATAATATTCCACCTTCTGAATGCCATTCGTTTGTACCACCCCATTTAGAAGGTTGAAAATCAGTAATATTATATTTTTCTTGACCTTGATTAATAACAACCCATTGACGAGTAACACTCCAGCCAGCAGTTAGCGTTTGGTTCGAAGAGAACGTCTGTCTGGATCCTGCGGCATAACCGCTCCATGTAGTAAACGTATATTCACGTCCACCACTATCCCGATTCTTAGAAATAGCACCCGCTAATGTAAAGGTTGGATTGGTAGTCGCACCATTGGAATTATAATATGCTGTTCCATTTTGATTTCCCGGAGTACTATTCCCACCATTTGCATTGTAACTAACTGTAATGGTTTTGGTATAAACAGCATAGAAAGTTGTACTATTGGATAGAGAAATAGATTGTCCAGCAGTATAAGATCTAGAAGTAGCATTTCCATCGGTACGATACCCAGAAAAAGAATATCCAGAAACCGAAGCATAGCTAGTTGGTAATGTTACATTACCAGATGTTGTATTGTTATAAACTGTCGTACTTACCGTTTTAACAGTACTACGATTCGTTCCAGAATATACAGTTGCGGTAATTGTTTTCTTAAATATTGCATAAAGTGTAGCATTATTAGATGGCATCTTGTAACTACTAAGTCCAGTAGTGGCATTTTTATTGGTATTCCAACCGACAAATGTATACCCATTTTTATAGGCAGTTACCGATAAATCAGCATTCGATCCATAACCAACACTGGCACTCGTTCTAGTAGCACTAGATCCTCCATTGGCAGAATAGTTATAAGTTAATGTATAACTATTGACATTCCAATGAGCATAAATCGTATGATTTTGATGTTGTGAAACTCTAGTTGTCGAAGTAACTTGCGTACCACCCGTTGCAGATGTATACCATCCAGCAAAAGCATAGCCAGTTCTAGTCGGTGTTGCCAAAGCTCCATACGTACTGCCATAGACGACCGTCTTGGACGTTGGAGATACAGTTCCCCCATTTGCATTATATGATACCGTAAAATTCTTATTGATACGAATCGTAAATGTTACCGTGTTTGTACTACGATTTCCAACGTTATCGACAGCTTTTACACGGAATGTCGTGTTTGTTGTTTCATTAATTGTCCAATTAGATGGAACATCACGCCAAGTAGTACCACCATCCGTAGAATAAATGAATTTCTGGAATCCAGAGTGATCATCAATTCCTTCTAATTCAATATGAACATCTTGATATGTAGTAGCGCCTTGTGTGTATCCTCTACCATCTTCTACTGTTGTAAGTGTTGCATTAATCATTCGTGGTGCTGTTTTATCAACCATCATATGGAAAGTTGTCGTATCACTTTCATTTCCATCATTATCGACAGCTTTGACTAACACATTACCATTGAAAGTCTCCGTTTCTGTATATCCGGAAGCGACAGTCGTCCAACTAGCACCACCGTCTTTTGAATACATAAATTCTTTAATACCAGAACCATCGACAACCGTTCCAGAACAAGAAGTATTATCAGTAGATGCAAATGACACAACAACATTGGAACCAGTCCAATTTCTACCATCATAACTTGCACCATTGGCTGTCATTGTGACAACAGGACTAGTTGGTTTACTAATATCCTTAACAGTAACACGCGTAATTGCTGTCAAACCACCATATGCATAATTCAAATTGAATGTACCTGTTTGTGTCGTATCAACTGTAGATGGAGAAGGCATTACATATCGTTCTACACTTTCACCATGCAAAATAACTTGAGCTCGCAAATCAATACCGTATGTCGTTAAGTGATCTTCAAAATTTTCACATTGATTAACTGTGAAATCTGCCGGATTATCGATTCGGTCCGTTGGATTGGACTCAAAATTACAATCAGTTGATTGATATTTACTACATGAAAGACATGCCTTGTAACTTAACTTTGCATTAAAATCAGTTTCTGTAGTATCGTTCATAATAATTGCAAAACTATTATTTTCATCACAATATGAACCTTGACTAGCTGGATCAGCAATCGGATCCAAATATCCATTTGCAATTAAGACAGATGCCGGAACAGTAACATAGCTTCCCCCATCCGGAACGCTATATTGACTGCATACTTCCAAATCTCCAACACCTGCACAATCAGCAAACATGTTGTAAGCAGCATCAGCCAAATTTTGTTCAGCAATCTTATATGCATCATTTTGGGCGCCTGATAAATAATAAGTAACAGCTGGAACCGCAATTAAAGCGATCACGCCTAAAATGACAACGACCGCTATTAGTTCAATTAATGTAAACCCTTTTCTATTACTTTTTTTCATAGAAACACCAGCTTTTAATCTTCTTCAGGTAGAATGATTCCAGTTTCATCCTCTTTTTGTTCAATAACCGTTACTTCTGGTAACGCCAAATCTGTAACAGCATTAAAATCACTAAATACATATTCAAAATTGACACCATCTAGTTGAAACGTCAACGAAGATAAATATTCCCCGTTACTATTAACTGTAATTACAACGTCATCCGTAATGGATTCAAAATCGATATCAGCAATTTCTTTTACGATATCTAAATAAGTAAACATATAATTATATGCTTGCAAATTAGGAATAACGTACTCGACAGTATCATCATCCACAACATTCTTTGCACTATTTTGATCAAGTACCGTATAAATAGCTTTTAAGTCATAAATTCCTTCAAAATGATCCATCGTATTTCCAATTTCACTCAAATAATATAAATCTAAATTCTCATAATCGACAAAATATCTGCTAAGTAGTGACTCATCTGGTGTCGTTTTCTGCTCTGTAATCTCTTGATAAGAATCATCGATATTACTAGTAAAAACCAAAGAACTATCATCTTTAGAAATCGTGAACTGGATTTTATAGTTCGTTGCATTTACCGTATTGTTGTAGGCATCATCAAATAAGACAGTTTGGCCAGTACTTCCACCATTATCATTCTTTTTACCACCTAAAGCAACAAAGAAAACAATTGCCAAAACGATTACTACAATAACAGCAATTCCAATAAATAAAAACAACTTTTTCTTTTGATTATTCAACTTTTTATTCATTTTCTTATTCATAAACATACACTCCTATCCTAATAAAAATTATAAAATAGATTGCCAAATAAATCAATTGAAAAAGAATAATAGAAATAAAAAAATCGGAAAAACTCCGATTTTAATGAGCTGCAAAAATTGCCATGTATCCTAAAAAAGCCGTAAACAAAATAAGTACAATCCACCCATTTACCTTTTCAAAAGTACTACTCTTATACTTGACACCCAATGCAAGTGTCATCAATACACCGCCAATTAAACCTCCAATATGTGCAAAATTATCAATTCCTGGCACCATAAATCCCAATAATAAATTGACAATAATTAACGGAATAATTTGACTTCTTAAAACGTTTCCTAAATAGACACGATAATGATATCCAAAATATAACAGAGAACCCAATAGTCCAAAGATAGCACCGGACGCACCAACAGATGCATAAGAGCTTACAGTAATCGATAACAAGCTGCCTGCTAAAGCACTAAATAAATAGATGAGACAAAACTTGAATTTACCCATGTAGCTTTCTACTTGACTGCCGACAATATACAGCGAATACATATTGACTACTAAATGTAGCAACCCGCCGTGAATAAATGCAGCGGTAAACAAACGATAATATTGTCCTGCTCGTACAGCATCACCATAGTTACAAAACAAATTCGTAATGTAATTAAAATGTCCTGACAACATCATAAGTAGAAAAATAACAACGTTAGCACCAATTAGTGCATATGTAACAACTGGCACTTTCGGTTCGAACACTTCTTGATTTCTCTTAGCATCGCTTAAATTCTTACGATTGATATCGTTCGTAATCTTCAAGAAAAGTTGCATCCCCTCTTCATTAAATTCCATCTTCTTTGTAATATCTGGCAGATGTTTTAAGACATCTTGATATTTATCTAAATCTTTTTCAGAATCTAAGTACATGCTATCGATACTCTTCTCTTCCGGCAATGTGAGATCGTCACTAAGATCCGTATAGATACTGAGTGTTGGCAAATGAAATGAAAATGTCTTCGCCTTAATCTTAGACATAATACGTTTTGTTTTATAAACATCAAATTGCATTTGTTCCTCATTGTGAATATGACTAGATACAATTCTAACCACCTTATAATCACAATCCAAATTCTCTAGCCAGATTTCATTTTCAATTCCCTGTAAGATAATCGGGTTGTAATTTAAATCCGTGATGAAATAATGCAATAACTTGATAACAATTTCATTTTTTTGATTAATAGAATCTTCCATGGAATCACACCCCTTATAACATAATATTATAACAAACTTACGAACTTTCTTCCAACTTTTCTAAATAATTTGTAAACTCTTTTGGAAGTTCAGCTTGAAAAGACATCTTTTTCTTTGTAAATGGATGAACAAATTCCATCTGATAAGAATGAAGAAATTGTCCAAAGTCTGTCTTAGAACCCTTCTTTTCATATAGTGGATCGTTGGTAACTGGATGCCCAATGTATGCCATATGAACACGTATCTGGTGAGTACGACCAGTCTCTAATCGTGCTTCCACTAACGTATTTTGTGAGTATCGCTTTAAAACTTTAAAATGCGTAATAGATTCTTTTCCATGTTCAGCGACAACTGCCATCTTTTGACGGTCAGACGGATCTCGTCCAATAGGTGCATCGATGGTTCCTGTCTCGTGCATGATCTTTCCATCAACCAAAGCCAAATAAATCCGTTTGATTTGTTTTTCCCGAATCATTTCAGATAACGCGTCCATCGCTTCACTTGTTTTGGCAACTACTAGTAAACCGGACGTATCTTTATCGATACGATGAACAATTCCAGGCCGAACATCCTTGGTCTTCTGTTTTCCAAAATAAAATAATAATGCATTGACGAGCGTGCCATGAAAATTACCGGCGCCAGGATGAACGACCATACCAGATGCTTTATTAATGACGATTAAGTATTCATCCTCATAGACAATATCAAGTGGAATCTCTTCCGGTACAATCCATTCCTCTTCTTCCGGCATTTCACTCACATGGACAATTGTTCCAGGCCGACACTTCTTAGAAGCATTCACAATGTTGCCATCTACCGTTACTGCACCAGCATCAATTAATTTAGCTACTTTACTACGACTAATTCCCATCTTACTGGAAAGGAATTGATCTAATCTAACGTTTTCTTCTTCGATTTCGAATTTCATAAACTTCACCTCGACATATTTCTATAAAAAGGAATCCAATTCCAATGACAATTCCCATATCAGCCAAATTAAAAACTGGAAATTGGTAACTTCCAAAAGTAAAACTCAAGAAATCAATCACATAACCATATAAAATACGGTCGATTAAATTTCCTAAAATTCCACCCATGAGAAGTCCATATCCAAAAACACTAATTTTATTAAATTTTTTCTCATAACGCAAATATTCGTTGAGTACAATCAGTGCCACTGCACTAACCAAAACTAAGAAAAAAGTACTTCCACCTAAAATTCCCCATGCCGCACCGATATTATGTACCTTCTCTAATGTAAAAAAAGAACCGATGATAGGCACAGTAGAAATCAAGTATTCTTCTACCAAATATTTTGTAAATTGATCTAGCACAAACAAAACAATTGCTATAATATAAATGTTCTTTTTCAAAGATTCTTCACCACCAAAAATTATAGCAAAAAAAAATGACTATTACTAGCCATTTTTCAGGTTCTATAATAAATAGTGTTGGTGGATAAAAATCATCAACA
>UMHA01083785.1_pt1 | contig 10994 bp, 6 predicted proteins | sample 1965401 | NCBI WGS metagenome assembly UMHA01 (sample SAMEA4836085, study PRJEB28245) | human gut metagenome | biome: gut microbiome; material: fecal sample | place: Denmark | collected 2008 | reverse complement strand
CCATCGTTGGAAGCGCTTCCGATGTCGCCCTCTACATAGCTGGGACTCCACACGGGCATAGGCTCAATATGGCCGCGCCAACGCGATTCGGTCATGTCGTGGGTCTTCACGAAGTTGGAAGAAAACTCGATTTTGCCGCTGGGAGTGCCAAACGGGCTCTCTCCGCGCTCGAGCATCAGCTTGAACGGGTAGTACGGCTGATCGATCTCGGTGCGGATGACCGGATGGGCGTTGAACTCCTCCCAGGTCGGACGCTCCTCGTAGCCCAACGCGTACATGAGGGCTTCGTTATCGGCCCATTTCTCGAAGGCTTCCTTGTAGATCGCCTCCTGGGCATCCACCCAGTCCTCCCACTCGACGTCCTTCATGCGCGGGTTGTAGCCTTCAACGACCTCGTCGCCCAGACGCTTGGCGATCTGCGTCCACACCCATTCACGCGAGCGGACCTCACCGGGGAAGTCGACGCCGCGTCCGCAGAACGTGAAGTAGTTGCGCATGCCGTTGGGTCCGCTGACGAAGCGTTGATGACCGTACATGTACTCATCCATGCCCTCGAACTGCCACACCGGAGCCGGCAGGACGATGTCGCACATTTCGGCGGTCGGCTGGTTGAGATGCCACTGGAAACCCCAGTTGAACTCGGTGTTCGCCATGCCGCCCATGCGTTTGTTGACATTGGAGTGGTTGTTGGAGTAGTTGTTGTCGAAGATGATCATCTCGACATGGGGCAGAGGGGAGTCGTTCGTCGGCGAGCCGATGCGATGACGGAACTCGTCCTCGCTCATACGACCCTCCCAATAATCATCCTGGCAGGCGAGGATCTCGGTAAGACAGTTGTTGTTGAACAGCACCGGAACCTTGTAGTCACCCGGATTGCGATGCCAGTCCGCCCAAGGTGCGGGAATTCGGCCCGGCGTGGGCAGGCAGGCGCCGCTTTCGCAACCACCAGGACAAGCGATGTTGCCCGTCATCGCCTGCAACAGCATCGAGGCGATAGCGCTGTAATCACCCATGTGGCGCTTGGCGCAGGAATAGAAGTACTGCAGATGGACCGGCTTGGTGGTGCCGTACAGGCGCGCGAACTCGCGGATAGTCTCAGCGGGAACCGCGCAGATGGGCGCCGCCCACTCGGGGGTCTTCTTGATGCCGTCCTCGCCCTCGCCCATCACGTAGGCGCGCCATTCTTCGAAGCCGGTGGGCTCCACCCATTGCTCGACGAATTCATGGTCGATGAGATCCTCTTCATAGAGCACCTGGGCGACCGCCAGCATCATGGCGAGGTCGGTGCCGGGACGGATGGGAATCCACTGATCGGCGAGGATCTCGGCACTCTGCGTATAGCGCGGATCGATGACGATGGTCTTGCAGCCGTATTCATGGGCGAGCTGCATGTAGTAGGACGTCGGACCAAACCAAGCGACAACCGGGTCCATGCCCCACATGATGAACAGCTTCGAGTTGAAGATGTCGGATGCCTCGAAACCCGGCAGAGCATCGGAACGGCCCTGTGCGCAACGCGTCAGATCAACGCCGAGGTGCAGCATCTCGCCAGCGGCATGGCCGGACGTGGAGTGCTCGCCCCAAGCGCCGAAACCCGCTTCCCACCAGGGAGCCAACGGGAAGCCATTTTTCTCGAAGCTCGGATACTGCGAATGGAAAATGCCGTATGGTCCGTATTTGCCCTTGATCTCCTTCATCTTCTCGACGATGGTGTCGAGCGCCTCTTCCCAGCTGATCTGGACGAAATATCCGTTGCCGGCACCCTTTCCGCCCACACGCTTCATGGGATGGAGAAGGCGCGTCTCGGCGTAAAGCTCCTTCTTCCAAGAATGCCCCATGGCGCACGGACGCATCTGGACGTTGCCCTTCCAGATGTTCTCCCAACCGCAGTCTTCGCGACTGTCGTTCTGGTTCACGGAGTCATCGGGTTCGATCGCGAAGATCTTCCCCTCTTTGACATGGCACTTGAGGACGCATGCCGAGTCCCAGCAGCCGTTTGCCGGGCAGGACGTGTAGAAGATGCTCTCTCCCTCGCGTCGGGCGCGGCTGGCGTCGATGATGGCCTGTTTATCCATCAGCCCCTCCTTCGTCTCGTCTACGATGCCTTCTTCGGAGTAGGTCGAGGCGATGCCGCCGCTGCATAATGCTGGGCCCTGCGGCGGAAATCCCTCGCTCTGATTAATGAGAATAAGGAGCTGACCAGCCGCTCTGATTGTCGTTTGCCGATACGCGGAATCGATTTCCTTCCTCATCGGAAACAAGACGGTACATGCAGCATTTACCTGCAGCGCTCGTCAAAAAAAGGTTCCGCTGTTTCCTCTGAGCATCTGGACACGAAGCTTTTCTCCTTGTTCAATGATGTATAGGTGCATTCAATGCAATGCGACGCCGCGACGCTTCTCCAAATAGACCGGACGAAGAGGGAGCTGAGTCCGCAGAGAAAGGGTTGCTCGAGCAGCGTTTCGCACCGCGCATGACGAGGAGGGGCATCATGCTGTTCGATGATATCGAGGTTATACTTGCACTTTCCGAAGCGAAGAGCCTTTCTCAAGCGGCTGATCGTCTTTACATGTCCCGCCCAGGCCTCACGCAGAGAATTGCCGCCATCGAAAAACGTTTCGGCGCGCGGCTATTCGATCGAACCTCCACTGGAATAGCCTTGACGAAAGCCGGAGAGATCGCATTGTCGTTCGCGCGAAACGTTGAAAAGCTCGAGAAGACACTCCGAGCCCAGCTCGCCGCCAACAAGGAGCATTTCGGTGCGACACTCAATGTCGGCATGAGCTTTGCCGATGGCGTTGCGCTGTTGCCAGCACTGGTCGCCAAATATTCAGAGCTGCATCCAGGTATCCGCATCCATTTGGACGCTGGATACGAACCTCAGTTGATTGAGAAAATGGAAAATGGCGAACTCGATTTTGCCATCATGGAGAACTGGCCTGAAGATCCACGTATTATCAGCGAATTTCTTGGGTGCAAAAAACTCGTATTCCTTGCACCCGACAAGGCCCCCTTCAATCAAGCAGTCCATCCCGTGCCCGTTCAGACATTGCTTCGCTGGCCAATGATCATCTACGAATGGGATTCAGGGCGGCACATGGTGGGTAATCGCCTGTTCCGTGAGCGTTACGGAATCTCGCTCGAAGACCACAATCTTGTTGGCCTGTTCGACACTCATGAGGCGATGGTGGAAGGGGTGCTCGCCGGTCTTGGCTGGACGAGCGTGCCCGAGTGCATCGCCGAACGCTACCGCAACACCCCCGGAATCGTGCGCTTCAAGGTGAAGACGGAACCTCTGTGGTATCCCGTGCGGCTTTCATGGCCAGCCAATGCGCCCCATTCTGAAACAGCACGTGACTTCGCCAAATTCGTAAAGGAGAACATTCCCGAAGATTATTTCGACAAGGAGCTCGAAACGTACATGCGCTCCTAGACCCATTCGCATCGCCTGCCGCATACCGTCGTTCGCGATCTTCGGGCGCCATGCGCACACGCATACGTTATCATGGGCGCGACACACACCCGATATCACGATGGGAGCAGCCCATGAGCGCACAACGCATTCAAACCGTGCTGGACAACCTTGCAACGCGAGGACTTTCGCAGCTTTTGGTGTGCGACCCGCGGTCTATTCAATACCTGACCGGCGCATACGTTGAACCGGGTGAGCGTTTTCTGGGCTTGCTGCTGCGCGCAGGTGAAACGCAGCCCACGCTGTTTCTGAACGAGTTGTTCACCGCCCCCGCCAACATCAAAGCCGAGGTGGTTTCGTTCAACGACACCGGCGACCCGCTGGCGCTGCTTGCCGCGCGTTGCGACACCGCCGCCGCCCTCGGCTGCGACAAAAACCTGCCGGCGCGTTTCCTTATTCCGATGATGGAGCGCGGGGTTGCGGCTTCGTTCGTGCTCGCATCTGATACCGTCGATGACGCGCGCGCCATCAAAGACGACGAAGAACGCCAGCTGATGCGCGCTGCATCGGCTGCCAACGACGCTGGCATGGCGCGTTTCCGCGAACTGGTGCACGAGGGAGTCACCGAGGCGGAGGTCGCGGCGCAGTTGGAAGGCATTTATCACGAACTGGGCGCTTCGGGACACTCGTTTGCCCCTATCGTCAGCTTCGGCGCCAACGCCGCCGACCCGCACCACGAGCCGGACAGCACCCCGCTGAAGCATGGCGACGTCGTTCTGTTTGACGTGGGGTGCCGCATGGACGAATACTGTGCCGACATGACCCGCACGTTCTTCTTCGGCGAGCCCGACGAGGAGCAGCGCCGCGTCTACGAGATCGTGCGCCAGGCGAACGAGGCGGGCAGGGCGGCCGTGCATCCCGGCGCGCGCTTCTGCGACATCGACGGCGCCGCGCGCAAGGTCATCGAAGACGCAGGCTACGGTCCGTACTTCACGCACCGCCTGGGACATCAGATCGGCCTGGACGTGCACGAGCCGGGCGACGTGTCCTCCATCAACGAGGCGTGCGTCCAGCAGGGCATGTGCTTTTCCATCGAACCGGGCATCTACCTGCCCGGACGCTTCGGCGTGCGCATCGAGGATTTGGTCATCGTCACCGAAAACGGCTGCGAGGTGCTGAACGCGTATCCGCGCGAGCTGGAGACGTTGGCGTAACCAAAAAAGGCGCCCCGCTTCTGCGGGACGCCTCGGGACGATCCGGCATGGACGCGCCGTGCCGGCAAAGGAGGGCGAAACGAGTCTACGCCGCGGCGCGCTTGGCCTCCAGCTTGCGCTGGCGCTCGAGCTGCTCCTCGCGGCGCTCCTCCTCGTCGAGCTTGCGCAGCTCCTCTTTGGAGAGGCCCTTCCACGTGGGCTCGATGCCAGCGGCCTCGTCGCGCTTCATCGCGATGAAGCCGGGGATGAGGTAGGCCAGCCAGCAAACGATCGCGCCGTAGAGGTTGACGCCCAGGAAGTTGGCGTAGTCGCCGCCGCCGATGTTCATGAACGCGAGCGTCTCGGGCCAGAACGTGTCGACGATACCCAGCACTATGCCGATCCAGAACGCCAGCATGAACCCGACCTTGGTGGGTTTGACCCAGCCATGCGCCAGGAAGATGGGGCCGAGGCCCATGATCATCGTGCCCGAGATGGTCGTCGCCGAGATGAGCGTGGCGCCCATGACCATCGGCAGGTTGCCGACGATGCCGAAGACGATCATGAAGATGATGCCGATGATGCGCGGGCTCATCTTGGGCGTGCGGCCCAAGATGCCCGGCAGATCGCGCGCCGTCAGCTTTGCGAGCGCGGTGAACGTGGAGTCGAGCGTCGAGCCGGCGGTGGCGATCATGATGACGGCCATCGCGAAGAACATCAGGATGCCGAAGCTTTGCGCCACGACGACGGGGGCGTCGCTTTCAAGCAGGATGTTGTTGAGGTAGGCGTGGATGCCGATGGTGGAGAACAGCATGATGGCGAGGAAGCCGAGCAGGCCGGATGCGATCATGCAGCGCAGCATCTTGCGCGGACGGCAGATGAAGCCGCGGTCGGTGAGCACCGCGTCATGGAAGCCATACGAGAGGCACTGCAGACCCGCGCCGATGATGAAGTCGACGCCGCCCTCGAGGCTCCACACGCCGGAAGTGGCGATGGCGCCCACGCCGTCCTGCGGGACGATGTAGACGAGCACGAACACGAACAGCACGGCGAACAGGACGGTCTGCCCCACGTCGGTGGTCAGCGAGCCGCGCATGCCGCCCCAGCAGCAGTACGCCACGGTGATCGCGGTGAACAGCAGCGCCGCGATGACGAACGGGGCGCTGCCCGACGAGCCGTAGTAGGCGCCCACGACCGACGTGTTTGACCACACCTCGTTGAACAGGCGCACCAGGATCGCCGCCGAGAAGCAGAACGCCGCCGCGACGCCGTAGTGGTCGGTGAGGAAGCTCACCATGCTCTTGGCACCGAACTTGCGGCGCAGGCGGTAGAGCGCGTATCCCGTCAGCGGGATGCACAGCCAGTACACCGCGTAGCCGATGCCACCGACGATGCCGTACTCGGCACCCATGTTGGCGGCGTTGGTGACGGATTTCGCGAAGATCCACGAGATGAAGATGGAGGCGGTGATCATCCAGCCCGCTGCCTCGCGGCCCTTCTTGTCCTCGCCGCGGAAAAAGCCGCCCAACGAGACGGTCTTCGGCGACAGGATGAACATCACGATGCCGTAGACGACGAGGAACCCCCAGAAGAAGATCCCGGTGGACATATCCATTCCCTCTTGCTCCTTTCCATCGCAGGTGTCGCACCGCAGAAAAGAACGCGAACGAAGACGCTCTTCCGTCAGGAGGGCGAGGACGGAAGAGCGCGTTTGCCGCACATTCTTCGGTTCTGCGGAATCGTCTTAGATAGCTTAATGCACTTATTGGATTGTGTCTAGCATTTGTTTTGAGGTAATCCTTAATTCACGACTCCTGGACCAGCGTGCCTCCGCAGCTCGATCCGAAACCCGCCGTGCAGGCATAGCAATGGTTGCCGAACACGATGCTCCGCTTGAGCGGACGCTCCGGATGCTCGGCGTAATCGAAGATCGTCGCCTCGCCCTGGGAATCGCGTGCCGGAATCCCGAGAGCTTGGTTGAAATCGCAGTCATAGATACGTCCGTCCCAGCCGACGGAGAGCTGGTGGCGGCACATCATCCCCTCGCACGCCGCGGAATTGAAGCTGTCGATCAGCGTTTCGAGATAGGCGTCAAAGGCACCGGCATCGATGAGGCTCGCGCCGTAGCGGCCGATGGGGTTGTTCGCCATGGCGAAAAGATTGTCGAAGGCGATCCCCAGCCCTCCCAGGCGCCGGCGGTACATTTCCTCGAGTTTTCCCTGTTCGGGAGGGAGAATTGGCTCCTGGGGATTGAACGCGACATCCAGGATGTGCACGCCGTCGCGTCCATAGCCTCGCGCGTTGAGCTCGCGCATGATCGAAAGCGTCCCGTCGAACGTGTCGCCGCCGCGCTGGGCGTCCGCCTGCGCCTCGAACACGTTCGGCAGGGACGCGACGATCTCGATCCCCAGTCGCTCGTAGACATCGATCAGGGGCGCATAGGCAGGATCTTCGAGGATCACCAGGTTGGAGCGGAGCATGACGCGCTCGACCGTGCGGGCGGCCTGCTCGAGGAACCACTCGATCTCGGGATGCATCTCAGGCGCGCCGCCCGTGATGTCAATCGTGCGCATGCCGCGCTCGCGCGCAACCTTGAGCACCGCCTCGAGCGCCTCATGGCTCATCGCCTCGGTGCGCGCGGGGTTGGATTCCACATGGCAGTGCGCGCAGGCAAGGTTGCAGCGCGCGGTGATGTTGACCTGGATCGTCTTCGGCTCGTCCTCGGTCGTCCGCCATGCATCGTCGTCGAGCATGTCCTCGAAATAGAGGAGCTTGGCGAGCGCCAGCCGCACATCGCGCTTGGTCGCGCGGGTACGCGGGCCCTGCTCCGCACGGCGGGCCGCCGCCTCGCGCCGCGCCGTCTCGCACGGCCCGAAGCCGCCGAGCAGCGAGTCCTCAAGACGGTCGTCGGGACCGTTCACGATGCGGTCGCGGTACGAGATGGCCGCCGGGCTGCACTCGTCCCACAGCCCATCGAACCAGGCGAGGTAGGCGTCGTGATCGTAGCGGACCGGCACCGCCTGGATATGGAGCCCGTCCCGCTCGCAGCCGAACAGGGCGTCGGGATGCGGCGTGGGGGCGATGCGGACCAGCAGCCCGTAGCGCTGCCCGCGGAAATTGGGCAAGCCGGCGGCACCGTTGTTGATGAACGCGCCGCGCGCGAGCGTGAGCACGGCGGGGGCGCAGGTGTGCGTGGTGGTGAAGACGTCCAAGTCGTTTTCGGCCATGAAGCGGTCGAGCTCGTCCTGGCGCAGCACATCCTGCAGCGATTCGCGCGAGCAGTCCCACCCTCCGATGAGCTTCTCATCGCCGTGCGAGATGCCCACGCGGCGGCCGGCGACCTCGACAAGCAGCGTCGAAGGGCGTCCGATCAGCGGCTCTTTGAGGTCGGGGTGCTCATCTACAGCGATGGAGAGCATCTTGTGGATGCGGTTCGACCTGCTCACGGACTCGTCCGAGGTGCAATCCGGATAGGCGCACCCGCATCCCACCCCTACGTCGACCTGGCGTCGCAGCTCGGCTTCGACGTTGCCCACCAGGGGAAGGTAGTTCGGACCAGCGTCGGCGACCGCCTGCTCGAGCGCGGCGAAGTTGTCGGCGGTTTTATCGAACCAGTGCATATCGCCGTTGAACACGACGAGCGTGTCGGCAGTTTCCTCGGCGACCATGCTCTTGACGGCATTGAGCGCGAAAAGGTTGCCGTACAGGCCGCCCACGACGTAGAGCACCTCGCACGACCGCTGGGGCGCTCCGGCGAACGCGTCAGCGGGAATATGGTAGTCGACGGGGCACACTCTGCCCGCGTCTTTGAACAGACGGCGTTTCTGACCCGGCACCGCACAGGAAGACATCGGCTCCTCTTTCCTTGAGTCCTTTGTGGCAATCACTCATTGGCTCATATCGAGTATTGGCGTTAATCATACGCATTGACGGCGCACGAGACAAGGGAGCCATCTGGGACAGGAGCGCGTGGATGGCACGTTCCTGGAGGGGAGCTCGATACGGCAGGGGCACTCGGCAGGGGTGGAGGCAGTGCTCGTCAGCGAGCAACCGAGCCGTATTCGGCACGGGCGAACCCCCACACTCGGCGCGGCGCTGATACAGGAAGTCGAGCCGCTAGCGAGCCGCGCGCTCCGCCGCCATCACCACATGGTCGAGCGTCACCGCCGTGGTGACCGAGCCGATGCCGCCGGGAACCGGCGTGAAGGCGCAGTCCAGCAGCTCGAGGGCGGCGGCGTCGACATCGCCGCACATCCCGCCGTCGTCGAAGTTGACACCCACGTCGAGCACGGTCTGGCCGTCGCTGAAGAAGTCACGTCCGAACATCCGCGCACGCCCGGTGGCGCACACGACGATATCCGACGAGCGGCAGATCGAAGCCGTATCGACCGTGCGGGAATGACACAGCGTCACCGTCGCATCGCGCGCCGTCAGCAGAAGCGCGAGAGGCCTGCCCACCACGAGGCTGCGGCCCACGACCGCGACGTTCGCGCCGGAAAGCGCCACCTCGTAATGGTCGAGCACGCGCAGGCACGCCTCGGCGGTCGACGGAGCGAACCCCGCCGCCTGCAGCGAGAGCGCCTCCCCCGCCATCACGCCCGCAAGCGAAGCGCGCGTGACGCCGTCCACATCCTTCGCGGCGGAGATCAACTCGCACACCGCCGTTTCGTCCAGATGAGGCGGCAAGGGGCGGAACAGCAAGCAGCCGTGGATCTCGGGATCCTCGCCGATCTGGCGGACGACCACCTCCAGAACCGCTTGCGAAACATCCGCGTCGAGCGAGACGGTGCGCACGGCGACACCCGCTGCCTCGGCGCGCTTGAGGATTGTGCGCTCATAGGACAGATCGCCCGGGTCATCGCCCACCCGCACGACGGCAAGCGTCGGGACGACACCGCGTCCGCGCAATGCCTCGGCGCGCACCCGCGCATCCGCGACGATCGCATCCGCAACCGGTTTGCCCTTAAGCAGCTCCGCCATGCTCGCCTCCTACTGCAAATACCCCATGACCAGCGACGCGACGATGTCGGAGCGCATCTGGGCGCTGATCATCATCTCGTTCACGCGGGAGCGGTAGCGCAACGCGCGATCGGGGTCGGTCATGTCGTCCACGTTCAGGAAGATGTTCATAGCGGCGGAGACGAGCGCCCCGCGCGCGAGCACCGCAGCGGCGCCGGCATCGGACACGGCGAGCTTGCTGCCGTGGCGCGCCAGGTAGTCTGCCTCGTCGATGATGGCGGAGCAGGCCTCCATGATCTCCAGCGGGATATCGCACGCCGGGCCCAGCGCCTCTTGGATGGCGGCTTGGCGCGCCGCCGCCTCGTCCTCGGTGCCGCGCGGCATGCGATAGGCGCGGTTGAGCGGCAGATACGCATCGGCATCTGCCGCCACCAGCCCCAGCAGCTTCGCGCGCAGCTGCGACAAGCGGTCGATCGAAGCGAGGATGCCCTCCTGCTCGTCGGCGTACTTCGGCTTGCCCACGGCAAGGTTGCCCACCATGGCGGCCAGCGCCGCCGCCAGCGCGCCGGCGTACGCGCTCGCCCCGCCGCCTCCCGGCGCGGGCTCGGCGGAAGCGAGCTTCTCAAGGAATTCAGTGTCGAGGTTCATAGAGTCCCTTTGCCAAAATGAGAAAAAGTGACTGTCCCTTTTTCTCACTTATAGGTTGAGCACAAGCAGCTGAGGGTTTCTCCGGTGCCCCGGATTCGTGGGATCGCGAAGGCGAAGCGCACTTGGGTACGCGAGCCTTCGGGATCGCGCGAAGGCGGGGTGCCGGAGGAAGCCTCAGCGGATAAGGAGCGGTTTGCTCGTTAGAACAAACCGCTGATCTTGCCGGTTTCGTCGACGTCGATCTTGAAGGCGGCGGGGGTCTTGCCCAGGCCCGGCATCGTCATGATCGAGCCGGTCAGCGCCACCACGAAGCCGGCGCCGGCGCTCACCTTGACCTGGCGCACCGTGATGGTGAAGCCGCGCGGCGCTCCTAGCTTGGTCTGGTCGTCGGAGAACGAGTACTGGGTCTTGGCCATGCACACGGGCATGCCGCCGAAGCCGAGGCTCTCCAGTTTGGCGATCTCCTTGGAGGCGGCGGGCTCGAAGTTCACGCCGTCGGCATGGTAGACGCGCTTGGCGATGGCCTCGATCTTCTCCTTGAGCGACAGCTCGTCGCCGTAGGCGAACTGGAATGTCTCGGCGCTGCGGCCCTGCTCGTCGCCCTCGGCGCACAGGCGCACGACCTCGTCGGCCAGCGCGAGGCCGCCCTCGCCGCCCTTCGCCCACACCTGGGACAGCGCGACGTTGACGCCGAGCTCCTTGCACTTGCGCTCGACCAGCTCGACCTCGGCCTTGGTGTCGGTCGGGAACTCGTTGATGGCCACCACGCAGGGCAGGTTGTA
>UMHA01027870.1_pt1 | contig 11062 bp, 6 predicted proteins | sample 1965401 | NCBI WGS metagenome assembly UMHA01 (sample SAMEA4836085, study PRJEB28245) | human gut metagenome | biome: gut microbiome; material: fecal sample | place: Denmark | collected 2008 | reverse complement strand
AGCCGATGCAGCCGGAAAACCTGCGAAGAAAAAGCGGAAAGAGGTTTGTCTTTTCCGTATAGAATCCCTACCTTTGCCCAAACAATCAGGGCATCGGTCGTCCGGCGCCGGAAACGGCTTGGTCGGGACGTATGCTCCGAATTCCAAAAATCCGAAAAAATTCATCCCGCGATCGGGTCGGTCGACCCGGCAAAAACCAGAAATACAAAAACGACATACGCTGTTATGGGAAAAATCATCCTGACCGGAGACCGGCCGACCGGCAAACTGCACCTCGGCCACTATGTAGGTTCGCTGCGCCGCCGCGTGGAGTTGCAGAACTCCGGAGAGTTCGAGAAGATCTTCATCATGATCGCCGACGCGCAGGCGCTCACCGACAACGCCGACAACCCCGAAAAGGTGCGCCAGAACATCATCGAGGTGGCACTCGACTACCTGGCCTGCGGCCTCGACCCCGAACGGTCGACGCTCTTCATCCAGTCGCAGATCCCCGAACTGTGCGAACTGGCGTTCTACTACATGAACCTCGTCACCGTGGCCCGTCTGCAACGCAACCCGACCGTGAAGGCCGAAATCCAGTTGCGCGGCTTCTCGGAGAACAACGCGGAGAACGACCTGCAACGGCAGGGCATTCCCGTCGGGTTCTTCACCTACCCCATTTCGCAGGCGTCGGATATCACCGCTTTCCGCGCCACGATCGTCCCCGCCGGCGAGGATCAGGAGCCGATGCTCGAACAGACGCGCGAGATCGTCCACAAGTTCAACGCGGTCTACGGCCCCACGCTCGTCGAGCCGGAAATCCTGCTGCCCCAGAACGCCGCCTGCATGCGCCTACCCGGCACCGACGGCAAGGCCAAGATGTCCAAGTCGCTGGGCAACTGCATCTACCTGAGCGATTCGGCCGAGGAGGTACGCAAGAAGGTGATGGGCATGTACACCGATCCCGACCACCTGCGCGTGGAGGACCCGGGCAAGGTCGAGGGCAACACCGTCTTCACCTACCTCGACGCCTTCTGCCGCCCCGAGCATTTCGCCGCCTACCTCCCCGACTACCCGTCGCTCGACGAGTTGAAGGCGCACTACCGCCGCGGCGGTCTGGGCGACGTGAAGGTCAAGAAATTTCTGATCGCCGTGCTCAACGAGACGCTCGACCCGATCCGCGAACGCCGCCGCTACTACGAGGAGCGCATCGAATGGGTCTACGACGTGCTGCACAAAGGTTCCGAGACTGCCCGCGAGGAGGCCGCACGGACGCTTCACGACGTGCGCGAGGCCATGAAAATCAACTACTTCGAGGACAGCGACCTGATCGCCTCGCAGGCGGCGCTCTACCGAGAGAAACTCGGATAACGCCTTCGGGAAGCCGACCATGAAACTCAGGGATTTCCGATACGAGCGCATCTTCGCCCTCTTCTACCGCCTGACGCGCCGGTTGAGCAACCGCCAGATCATGATGCTGCTGGCCATGATCGTCGGACTGCTGGCCGGGCTGGGCACCTATGTCTTCGAAATCCTGCTCTATGCGATCAAGAGCTGCCTGGTCAACTGGTTTCCCGTCGGGAGCGCACATTTCCTGCTGCTGATCTACCCTGCGATAGGCATCGTCCTGGCGACGCTCTTCGTCAAATACATCGTGCGCGACAACATCTCGGAAGGGGTCACGCGCGTGTTGTACGCCATGTCGCGCCGCGATTCGCGCATCCCGCCCCACAACTGCTGGACTTCGATCGTGGGCGGCGCCACCACGATCGGCTTCGGCGGTTCGGTCGGCCCCGAGGCGCCGATCGTACTGACGGGCGCCGCCATCGGCTCGAACGTGGGAAGACTCGCACGCCTCAACTACCGCAATACGACGCTGATGCTCTGCTGCGGCGCCGGGGCGGCGATCGCCGCGATCTTCAAGGCCCCGATCACGGGCGTGGTCTTCGTGCTGGAAATCCTGATGCTCGACATCACCGCCTCGTCGGTCATCCCGCTGCTCATCGCCTCGATCACGGCCACCACGATCGCCTTCGTCTTCCGCGGCTTCGATCCGATCATCGCCGTCACGCTCACGGCGGCCGACGCCTTCGAACTGCGGCAGATCCCGATGTTCATCCTGCTGGGCGTATTGTGCGGAGGGATGTCCTATTATTTCACCACGGTCAACTCACGCATCGGCGCCTTCTACAAACGACTTCCGTCGCAGGGCCGCAAATGGCTCTACGCCGGCATCACGCTGGGCGTCCTGCTCTTCGTCTTCCCGCCGCTCTACGGCGAGGGCTACGAGGGCTTCACCTCGCTCATGCACGGCGATACCCGATCGCTGTTCAACACCTCGCTCTTCTACCGTTTCAGCGACATCGACTGGGTGGTGATCCTCTACGTCGCCGCGATCATGTTCTTCAAGGTGGTGGCCATGTCCTCGACCAACGCCGCGGGCGGCGTGGGCGGAACCTTCGCGCCGTCGCTTTTCGTAGGCGCCTTTTCGGGCGCCATCGTGGCGCTGCTCTTCAACGCGCTGTTCGGCTGGCACCTCTCGATCGCCTCGTTCACGCTGGTGGGCATGGCGGGGGTCATGTCAGGCGTGATGAAGGCGCCGCTGACCTCGATTTTCCTGATCGCCGAGCTGTCGAGCGGCTACGGGCTCTTCATCCCGCTGATGATCGTCGCCTGCATCTCGTTCGCCGTCGACTACTACCTCGACCCCGACTCGATCTACACCAAGCAGCTGCGCCTGAGCGGCGATCTGCTGACGCACGACAAGGACCAGTCGGTCTTCGTCTTCCTGAAACTCGAAGAGCTCATGGAGACCGACTTCTACCGCATCCGCGAAACCTTCACGCTGGGCGACATCGTCCACGTCATCTCCCATGCGCGGCGCAACATCTTCCCCGTGATCGACGATTTCGGCCGCCTGATCGGCGTCGTGCAGCTGGACGACCTGCGCGAAGACATGTTCAAGCGCGAGAAATGGGGTACGCCGATCGGCCGTTACATGATCCAGCCGCCCGACCGCATTCTCGAACACGAACAGATCCAGTCCGTGCTTCCCAAGTTCGAGGAGAACCAGACGTGGATGCTGCCCGTCGTCGACAAACAGAATCACTACCTGGGCTTCATCTCCAAGTCGCGCATCCTGAACGCCTACCGCGAGCAGCTGGTCAAGATACAGCAGTAAGCCGCCTGCTTCGGAAAACGAAATCCGGCCCGCCGCAAACTTCGCGGCGGGCCGAACCATTAAGGATCGAATCGTCAGAAAGGTGAGAACAGCCCCGAATCACTCGGAGGCCGCCCCATCCAGAGCGCTTTCCAATAGCTCCTTCGCCTTGAAAAACGCCTCCGTATATCCGCGGGCCGCGATCGTCCCGTCGGGTGCGATGAGCACGAAGGCAGGCCACCCCTCGATCGCATACCGCTCCAACATCCGCCCGTTCTCCGGCCGGTCGGTCTCGACCTCGATCTCGGGCCACCCGTGCGCCAGCATTCCGGCCAGCGCCGAGCGCATCCCGGCCGCACTCTCGTCGTCGGGCAGCCCCTCGTACACGCGCCGGATCATATCGACCGACTCGGTCAGCCCCACCATACGCAGCCCCCGATCCTTGTAGGCCGCATAGAGATCGCGCACCTGCCCGTCGATCCGGATCGAACCGGGACACATCCCCCAATGGTAGAACAGCACGTAGCCGCCCGCGAAATCGGCCTTGGCGATCGTTTCGCCCCGGGTCGTCACGAGCGAGAAATCGGGTGCCGGCTGCCCGACGGCGAGGCTCTCCATCCGTTGCAGGAAGTCGGCGTACACACCGCCGAAGTAGCTCGACTTCAACTCCTCTGACAGCGCCTCGTAGAATGCGCGCGACTCGGCCAACGGCCGGTAGGCCACCGTGGGAATCCGGTCGACGAGCAGATAAAGCGTCCCCTGCGGGTGCCCTTTCCGATAATTCTCGTTCAATGCACGTTTGCGTGCGGCGCCCGGATCGTCGGCATAAAACCGATTGAAGAGTTCGTTCCACCTCCGGCCCTCCGCTTGGTCGCCGCGTGCGAAAGCTGCACGCGCATTTTCGCTGTAACCGCTCCGAATCCGACCGAGCGAATCCGCGACGTACAACAGTTCGGAAAGCGCGGGATCGTCGTAGATACCGCCGCCGAGAGTACAGTAATAGATCGCCTCCGCCGTACCGGTCAGCGTGATCCGGTCGCCGCCTGTCACGATCATCGACTTGCCCCGACGATCCGCATCGGCGGCCCTGCCGCTTTTCGGATGATAGGTCATCGAGTAGTAACCGTCGTGCGCCTGCTCGCCCCGATAGGCGAACGCACCCGCCTCCCCGACCACGACGTCGAAGGCCGGTTCGTAGTTCCACTCCGGAAGCAGGACACGTTCGAAACGGAGCGTATCGCCGACTTGCAGGCCGTCGATACGGCCGCTCAGCTCGAAAGATTGCATGCGTGAACAGGAGGCCGCCGCCACGAACAGTGCGGCGGAGAGTCCGAAAATTCCGAAAGACCGGTACATAGGCGTTGACAGATGGTTGAAATTCGTTTCCGCTAAATTAACGATTTTCCGGCGACGCCGAACGTTTTGCTCAAAAAAACCGTCGCCCGACGAGAGATCGTCGGGCGACGGTTCACGGCTGCGGCGGCGCTCACCCCTCCTGCCGCGCCTCCTCGTAGCCCGTATCGACCAGCAGATCGCGCCCGTTGGCCGCCGCCACGGCCATCTGGTCGCAGCGGTTGTTCTCCACTGTCTCGGCATGCCCTTTCACCCAAACGAAACGCACACGGTGATGGCGGTATACGCCGAGAAATCGCCGCCACAGATCGGGATTCTTCTTTCCGGCGAACCCCTTCTTCTCCCAGCCGAAGACCCAGCCCTTCGTGACGGCGTCGACGACGTATTTCGAATCGGAGTAGACCACCACGTCGCTCCCCGCGAATTTCAGCGCTTCGAGCGCGACGCACACGGCCATCAACTCCATACGGTTGTTGGTCGTCAGCCGGAAACCGGCCGACATCTCCTTGCGGAACGGCCCGCTCAACAGCACCGCCCCGTAACCTCCCGGACCGGGGTTTCCCAGTGCCGAACCGTCGGTATAGATCGTAATATCCAAAATAAAAATCTTATTGTACGGCGGCCTTCCCGTCCACTTCGCGGAGCAATTCCTCGGCCCGCCGCCGCTCGTCCACGTCGGGCGAGTCGAGCAACCGCCTCCACCACGTGCGGGCGCTCTCCTTGTCGCCCCGCCGCAGATAGAGGCAACCGGTGTTGCAGATCAGCGTGCCGTCCGAAGAGTCGATCCCCGAAGCACACACGAACCCGTCGAGCGCCTCGTCGACACGCCCTGCACTGCAATCATCGCGGCGGTCAGTTCAACGCCGCCAGCTGTTCGCGGATCGCGGCGATCTTCGCCTCGGCGTCGGCCTTCTTGGCACGCTCCTTCTCGACCACCGCCGCGGGAGCCGACTGCACGAAACGCTCGTTCGAGAGCTTGCGCTCGACGCTTTGCAGGAAACCCTCGTAATAAGTCAGCTCTTCGCCTAACTTGGCGATCTCGGCTTCGCGGTCGATCCGATCGCCCAGCGGCACGAAATACTGCGTGGTCTTCACGATGAAGGCCGCGGCCGCGGCATCCTTCTCCGCCACCCGTTCGATCGCCGACAGATTGGCCATCTTCGTCAGCACGGGTACATAGTCGGCCGGATAGTTCGCGTCGGCGATCACTTCGAGCGTCAGCGCCTCGCGCTGCGGCAGATTCTTCTGCTTGCGGATATTGCGCACGGCCGTGATGGTCTCCTTGACCAGTTCGAACCGGGCCAGCAGCGCCTCGTCGGCCTGCTCGTCGGCCTGCGGCTGGCGTGCGACCATGATCGATTCGCCCGCCGCACGCGGCGCCAGATCCTGCCATATCTCCTCGGTGACGAAGGGCATGAAGGGGTGCAGCAGGCGCAGCAGCGCATCGAAGAACCCTTTGGCTTCGTCGACCGTCCGCGGGTCGATCGGCACCCCGTAAGCAGGCTTTATCATTTCGAGATACCACCCGCTGAAATCGTCCCAGAAGAGTTTATAGAGCAACATGAAGGCCTCCGAAATGCGGTAGCTGCCGAAATCCCCGTCCAACTCCGCCACGGCGCGGCGCAACGTCTGGCGGAACCATTCGCCCGCCAGGCGGTCGTTGTCGCTCTGGGCGAGCGTCCCGTCCACCGTCCAGCCGTTGACAAGCCGGTAGGCGTTCCAAATCTTGTTGCCGAAATTGCGGCCCTGCTCGCACAGCGCCTCGTCGAACATCACGTCGTTGCCGGCCGACGACGAAAGCAGCATCGCCACGCGCATACCGTCGGCGCCGTACTGCGCGATCAGGTCGAGCGGATCGGGCGAGTTGCCCAGCTGCTTGGACATCTTGCGTCCGATCTTGTCGCGCACGATGCCGGTGAAATAGACGTTGCCGAAGGGCTTCTCGCCGCGATATTCGTAACCGGCCATGATCATGCGCGCCACCCAGAAGAAGATGATGTCGGGGCCCGTCACCAGGTCGTTGGTGGGGTAGTAGTAGCTGATCTCCCTGTTGCCGGGGTTGCGGATGCCGTCGAAGACCGAAATCGGCCACAGCCACGACGAGAACCACGTGTCGAGCACGTCCTCGTCCTGCCGCAGGTCGCCGAGCTGCAACGCGGCGTCACCCGTCTTCTCGCGGGCCAGCGCCAGCGCCTCCTCGGCCGTTTCGGCCACCACGTAACCGCCCTTGGGCAGGTAGTAGGCGGGAATGCGCTGCCCCCACCACAACTGGCGCGAGATGCACCAGTCCTTGATGTTCTCCATCCAGTGACGGTAGATATTCTTGTATTTTTCGGGGACGAAACGGATTTCGTCCTCCATGACGGCGCGCGTGGCGGGCTTCGCCAGCTCCTCCATCGAAAGGAACCACTGCATCGAAAGCTTCGGCTCGATAGCCACGCCCGTGCGCTCGGAGTAGCCCACGTTGTTCGTGTACTCCTCGGTCTTTTCGAGCAGGCCGGCACGTTGCAGGTCGCCCTCGATCACGCGGCGCAGCTCGAAGCGATCCATCCCTTCGTAGATACCCACCTTGCCGTTGATCGTCCCGTCGTCGTTGAAGATGTCGATCGTCTCCAACCCGTATTTCTCGCCCAGCATGTAGTCGTTCACGTCGTGCGCCGGCGTCACCTTCAAGGCACCCGTACCGAAGGCGATGTCGACATACGTGTCGCGGATCACCGGAATCGAGCGCCCGACGAGCGGCACCACCACGCGGGCGTCCTGCGGCAGCCACTCGTAGCGCTCGTCGTCGGGATTGACGCACAGCGCCGTATCGCCCAGAATGGTCTCGGGGCGCGTCGTAGCCACGACGAGGTACTTGTCCGTCCCCTCGACCGCATAGCGTAGGTAGTAGAGCTTGCCGTGCGACTCCTTGAAGACCACCTCTTCGTCCGACAGCGCGGTCCTGGCCGCGGGATCCCAGTTGACCATGCGCACGCCGCGGTAGATGCGCCCCTTGCGGTAGAGGTCGCAGAAGACCTTGATGACCCCCTCGGTGCGGATGTCGTCCATCGTGAAACAGGTGCGGTCCCAGTCGCACGAAGCCCCCAGCTTGCGCAGTTGCCGCAGAATCACGCCGCCGTACTGCTCCTTCCACTCCCACGCGTATTCGAGGAACTTCTCGCGCGTGAGCGACGACTTCTCGATGCCGCGCTCCTTGAGCTTGGCCACCACCTTCGCCTCGGTAGCGATCGAGGCGTGGTCCATACCCGGCACCCAGCAGGCATTTTTTCCCTGCATGCGGGCGCGGCGGATCAGCACGTCCTGCAACGTATTGTTGAGCATGTGGCCCATGTGGAGCATCCCCGTCACGTTGGGCGGCGGAATGACGATCGTATAGGGTTCGCGCGCATCGGGTTCGGAGTGGAACAGTCCGTGCCGCTCCCAGTAGTCGTACCATTTCTGCTCGATCTCCTGCGGAGCGTATTTGTCGGCAATCTGCATATCGGATAAATTTTATTACGTTGAACTTCTTCGCCCGCTTTCCGCTTCCGCAAACACCGGCTCTACCGGCCTCCGCAGATTCGAAAACGTTTGTCAGGCAAGGTGCAAAGTTATAATTTTTCCGGTAAAAGTACGCTTTTTTCACCGCGTTCCCGCTCTTCGCTCCGATTTTTCGTCCGCCGATGAAAAAAGAGAACCCCGCCGTCCATTTTCCGCCCGCAAAATTTGGAGGGGGGGGGTGATTTGTCCTAAATTTGTCCTCCGCAAACCATTTAACCCAAACTCTATGCAACTCAAAACCCTCCTCGGCGCCGCACTGCTTCTGCTCGCCGGTGCAGCACAGGCCCAAACAATTCCCGAAACGACGCCCGAACCCGAATTCATCGGAGAGATCGTGACCGTGCGACCCGACGGCACGGTCGCCAAACTCGAAAAGCAATCCGTCCAGATGCGCACGCGAGCCAATGCGAGCGCCGTCATCTTCGGTATCGGCAAGGCCAAGACGAAACTCATCATCGAAGGGCCGAAAGCCGGCGTGCGCCTGACGGCGGGCCAACCGGCCAGCTTCATCGTGCGCGCCGTCGACAACGCCACCGATCCCATGTCGATCATCAACGTCTTCCGCTTCGAAGCCAAGAAAGACAAGCGCATGGCCGAAATGGCCTCGGTCAGCAGTTTCGGCAGCGTGAAATCCAACAAGCTGGAACGCCTTTCGTTCACAGGCCGCAAATTCGGAGAGAGCTCCTACCTGATCACCCTCGACGAGACTCCCGCCGGCGAATACGGTATCACGGTCTCCAACCCGAACAACCTCGACGAGAAACAGGTCATCGTATCGACCTTTGCGATCGACTGAGCCTCAGCCGGGCCTTCCGACGATCTACGGCAGCGGATTGTCCGCTGCCGTATCTTTTTTCGCCGCACATCCCGCCCGCACCTGCCGAAGCGGCGACCGACTGACACGCTCTCCCCTCGTCGGCAACCGGCTGCCAAAATGACAGACATGTCCCGACGGACCTCCGGATCCTTTTTCATACAACCCCCTCAGTCATCGTCCGATAGTGCATACCGCAGACACCGACAGGCACCGGTCGTCCGCTGCACCGCGGCGCTGCGGCATAAATAGTGTTGATAACTTCTTAACAAGCCAAAGACTTATATAAAATATTATACGGAAAAAAGCGTTATCTTTGCAACTTGATTGAAAGACCATATGAGTAAAAGAGATAAAATCGAACTGAAAGAACTGGAATCGCTGCCCGAAGCGCTCGACGGCAACCACCGCGTCATCCCCATCGTCACCGGCGAGGACGACACGGTCGAAGAGGTCGCCGTCCCCGAAATACTTCCCGTGCTGACGCTGCGCAGCTCGGTGCTGTTTCCGGGCGCCATCACCCCCGTCACGGTGGGCCGCTCGCGGAGCATGACGCTCGTGCGCGACACCAACGCCCGCAACGGGATGCTGGCCGCCGTCCTGCAACGCGACGGCGACGTGGAAGAGCCCAAGGCGGAGGACATGTACCGCATCGGTACGGCCGCCCGCATCATGAAGATATTGGAGATGCCCAACGGCAACCTCACGGTCATTCTCAACGGGTTGGAGAAGGTCGAGATCGGCGAATACGTCTCGTCCGACCCCTATCTGCAAGCCAGGGTGACCCCGTTGAAGGATTCGACGCCCGACGAGAAGAACGTCGAGTTCAACGCACTTGTGGATTCGATCCGCGACGTGGCGCTCAATATCATCAACATCTCGCCCAACATGCCCAAGGAGGCGATTTTCGCCATCAAGAACATCGACTCGCGGCGAGGTATCATCAACTTCATCTGCACCAACCTCGAACTGTCGGACGAAGACCGGCAGTCGCTGCTCGAAGCGCCGGGGCTGCTGGCGCGCGCGCGCAAACTGCTCGAAATCCTGATCCGCGACCAACAGCTCATCGAGTTGAAGAACGAGATCCAGGAGAAGGTCAAGCAGGAGATCGACAAGCAGCAGCGCGACTACTACCTCCAGCAGCAGATGCGCACCATCCAGGACGAACTGGGCGACGGCGCCGACGCCGAACTGGACGAGATGCGCGAAAAGGCCAAGCAGAAGAACTGGCCCAAGGAGGTGGCCGAACTCTTCGAGAAGGAGTTGCAGAAACTCGAACGGCTCAACCCCGCCGTAGCCGAATATTCGGTGCAGGTAACCTACCTGCAACTGTTGCTCGAACTGCCGTGGAACGACTGTACGAAGGACAATCTCGACCTCAAACAGGCGCGCGAGCAGCTCGACCACGACCATTTCGGCCTCGAAGAGGTCAAGGAGCGGTTGCTGGAACACCTGGCGGTCATCAAGTTGAAGGGCGACCTCAAATCGCCGATTCTCTGTCTCTACGGCCCTCCGGGCGTAGGCAAGACCTCGCTGGGCAAATCGGTCGCAGCGGCGCTGGGGCGTAAGTTCGGCCGCATTGCACTGGGCGGCCTGCACGACGAAGCGGAGATTCGCGGCCACCGCCGCACCTACATCGGGGCGATGCCGGGCCGGATCGTACAGACGATCAAGCGGTGCGGCTCGTCGAACCCGGTCATCATCCTCGACGAGGTGGACAAGATCAGCGTGTCGAACCACGGCGATCCGTCGAGCGCACTGCTCGAAGTACTCGATCCCGAACAGAACACCACGTTCCACGACAACTATCTCGATACGGAGTACGACCTCTCGAAGGTGCTCTTCATCGCCACGGCCAACAACGTCGGCAATATCAATCCGGCGCTGCGCGACCGCATGGAGATGATCAACATCCCGGGCTACATCCTCGAAGACAAGATCCAGATCGCCCTGCATCACCTGCTGCCCAAACAGCGCGAGGCGCACGGCATCAAGGAGCAGGAGCTGATCCTCACGCCGCAGATCGTCGAACAGATCATCGCCGGCTACACCCGCGAATCGGGCGTGCGGTCGCTCGACAAGCACATCGCCAAGCTGGCGCGTTCGCGGGCCAAGCAGATCGCCTCGGAGGAGGCTTTCGCACCCGAACTCGGCGCGAAAGAGGTCGAAAAGATCCTCGGCAAACCCAAATTCCTCAACGAGGAGTACGAGGT
>UMHA01003138.1_pt1 | contig 11184 bp, 9 predicted proteins | sample 1965401 | NCBI WGS metagenome assembly UMHA01 (sample SAMEA4836085, study PRJEB28245) | human gut metagenome | biome: gut microbiome; material: fecal sample | place: Denmark | collected 2008 | reverse complement strand
ATCGACCGTTTCCCGCCTGACAGGCGGATACTCCGTGAAAATTCTGACAAGCAGATTCACCCGTTTGCCAGGATTTTCACATATTTGTCCGCCTATGGAATACAGCCGTTTCCTATACCTGACATTGTTAAAACCTTGACCGCTATATTTTCATTTTGCTTCCAGTTATTTCCAAAAAAGGTTGCCAAGCCGCCGTCTTTTCGATACAATATCCTGCGAGATAGAGAAGAAGGAACCTGCAGCATGTAATGTGGGACCAAAAATCAAGGAGGTCTTTCATGAAAGTATTAGTCATCAATGCCGGCAGCTCATCCCTGAAGTATCAGCTGCTGGACCCGGAAACCGGCCATCTGCTGGCCAAAGGCCTGTGCGAGCGCATCGGCATTGACGGAAGATTCACCTATAAGCCCCAGGTGGAGGGCAAGGCCGCCGTGTCGGCGGCGGACGTCCCCATGCCCACCCATTCCGAGGCCATCCAGGCGGTGCTGTCCGCCCTGGTGGACCCGGACAACGGCGTCATCTCCTCCATGAAGGAGATCGACGCGGTGGGTCACCGGGTGGTCCACGGCGGCGAGAGCTTCGCCAGCTCCGTCCTCATCACCGACCAGGTGATGCAGGCGGTGGAGGACTGCACCCCCCTGGCGCCTCTGCATAATCCGGCCAACATCATCGGCATCGAGGCCTGCCGGGCCGTCCTGGGCCACGACGTGCCCCAGGTGGCGGTGTTCGACACCGCCTTCCACCAGACCATGCCCGAGCATGCGTATCTGTACTCCATCCCCTATGAGTATTACGAGAAGGACAAGATCCGCCGCTACGGCTTCCACGGCACCTCCCACCGCTATGTGTCCCTGCGGGCGGCGGAGCTTCTGGGCCGTGACCCAGCGGAGCTGAAGGTGGTGTCCTGCCACCTGGGCAACGGCTCTTCCCTGGCGGCAGTCAAGGGCGGCCGCTGCGTGGACACCTCCATGGGCCTGACGCCGCTGGCGGGCCTGCCTATGGGCACCCGGGCCGGTGATATGGACGTGGGCGTGGTGGAGTTCATCGCCAACAAGTACGACATGACCATTTCCGAGGCCGTGAACCTGCTGAACAAGGAATCCGGCATGCTGGGCCTGTCCGGCGTGTCCTCCGACTTCCGGGATCTGGAGCAGGCGGCGGAGAAGGACCATCACCGGGCCACCGTGGCCCTGGAGATCTTCGAGTACCGGGTCCGCAAGATGATCGCCGAGTATGCCGCCGCCATGGGCGGCGTGGACGTGGTGGTATTCACCGCCGGTGTGGGTGAAAACGCACCCGAGACCCGGGCCCACATCCTCCAGGGCCTGGAGTTCATGGGCATCACCTGCGATCCGGAGAAGAACCGCTGCCGGGGCAAGGAGCAGATCATCTCCCGGGACGGCGCCCCCGTCATCGTCATGGTGGTCCCCACCAACGAGGAGCTGATGATCGCCCAGGACACCATGGAGCTGGTCCTGGACCAGGAATAAGCCCTATTTAATTGACCATTTCGCAAAAAAACCGGGACGCCGCAGCGTCCCGGTTTTTTAACTTGTCAACAAGTCCAGCCCTGCGCAGCGGGCCGCAGAAGTCTTTACCAGCTCTGGGCCGACAGGATGACCTTCTTATAGCTGCGGCGGAAATAGAGAATCTCCGCGGCGCCGGTGATGGCCCAGGAGAAGATATACAGCAGATACAGGGAGGTGATGGTGCCCAGCCAGGCGAACACGGTGTATACCCAGATGACCCGGAACACGCAGGAGCCCAGAATAACGATCACCGTGGGGCCTACGCTTTTGCCGATGCCCCGGGAGGCGGCGATGCTGGCGTCCATCAGCGGGGACACCACATAGGAAAAGCTCATGATCCGCAGCCGCTGCATGCCTGCGTCGATGACCGCCGTCTCGTTGGCAAACAGGCCCAGGAAGCTCCGGCCGAAAAACAGCAGCAGCAGACCGCACACGGCCCCCACCCCGGCAGCGTAGCACATGCTCACCAGGTAGCTTTTGACGATGCGCTCGGTTTTGCCGGCGCCCCAGTTCCGGCTGACGAAGCTGGCGCAGCCGGTATAGAAGGCCGCCATCATGTTAAAGAGCAGGGTATCGGCGTTGGCGGCGGCGGAGCTGCCGGACACCGTGACGGCGTCGAAGGAGTTCAGGCCCACCTGGACAAACAGGTTGGCCACGGCGAAAATGGCGTTCTGCAGCCCCGTGGGGATGCCGATGGCCAGGACCCGGCGGGCCTCCTGGGGATGGACCCGGAGGCGGCGCAGCTCCAGGCGGCAGGCGTCCTTCCGCCGCAGCAGGTGCAGCACGATCAGCAGGGCCGACAGGCACTGGGCGATGACGCTGGCGATGGCCACGCCCTCGGCGGCCATGTGGCAGCGGATCACAAAGAACAGGTTCAGGACCACGTTCAGCACACCGGCAACGGACAGATACAGCAGAGGCCGCCGGGTGTCGCCCACGGCGCTCATGATGCCGTTGCCGCAGTTGTACACGGCCATGGCCGGCATACTCAGGGCGTATATCTTCAGGTAGAGGACGGCCCCATCCATCAGCTCGTCCTTGGTGTGCAGCAGGGTCAGCATGGGCCGGGCCAGCAGCACGCAGATCAGGCACAGCACCACGCCGATGGCGGCGCACAGCACAAAGGACGTGTGAACGGTTTTTTCCACCCGCTGCCTATCCCCCATGCCCAGGCCCCGGGCCACCGCCACGTTGACGCCGCTGCCCATGCCGATCAGCAGTCCCGTGAACAGCGACACCAGCAGCGTGGTGGAGCCCACGGCTCCCAGCGCCCGGTAGTCCGCGAACTTGCCGGCAATGGCCACGTCGCTGAGGTTGAACAGCACCTCCAGCACCTGGGTCAGCATCAGGGGCAGGCTGAACAGCAGCATGTTTTTCCACAGGGAGCCTTCCGTCATGTTGACGGACAGGGCGCTCTTTTTTTGCGTCGCTTCCATGAAACACACCTCTTATCCAAAATATACTGGCACGCAATTGCACAGTATAACACCACAATTTGCACAAAACAACCCCCTCAGACGCCATATTTTCCCCAGAGGAAATGGCACGTCATTGTGCACAATGTTGTGTTCCGGAGGCAGCCCCCTCTACCGGCGGAAAAAACCGGGAAAACGGCGGCAGATGGATAAAATTTTCACATTCCGGGAGAAAAGTCGCGAAAAGCCCTTGCAATCCACGGGGAAATGTGGTACAGTCCACTTCGACAATTGAATAGGGGCGGCGGGGCCTGTCCGCACTGCCGCCTGACACCATTATTTCTGGCTTGCCGCCAAGGTCGCGGCAAGGAAAAAGGAGAAAGCTATGAAGAAGAAACTATTGGCTCTTTTCCTGGCGCTGGTAATGGTCGGCGCCGTACTCCCGGGATGCGGAGACGGCAGCAAGGACCCCGGCGGACAAGGAAATAACGGCAAAACGGGCGAACCGGTCAAGGGTGGCGAGATCACCGTTGGCATCGCCCAGGACCTGGACGACAGTCTTGACCCCCACCAGACGGTGGCCGCAGGAACCAGAGAGGTCTTGTTCAACATCTTCGAGGGATTGGTGAAGCCCAATTCCGACGGCGAAATGATCCCCGCTGTGGCGGAGAAATACACGCTGTCCGAGGATGGAACCACCTATACCTTCACGCTTCGTGAGGGAGTGAAGTTCCACAACGGCCAGACAGTGACCGCAGAGGATGTTGTATATTCCATCAATCGCTGCGCCGCTGTGCCGGAGGGTCAGGAGAAGCCTCTGGTAGCGGCGTTTTCTGCTGTCAAGAGTGTCGAGGCCCTGGACGAAAAGACCGTTGCCGTTACCATCGCACAGCGGGACCTGGAGTTCATCAGCTATATGACGGCCGCCATCATCCCCGCGGACTATGAAAATCAGGACACGGCTCCGGTGGGCACCGGCCCCTTCAAGTTCGTGTCCCGGACCCCCCAGCAGGACTTCGTCATGGAGCGGTTCGAGGATTACTGGGGCGCCCCGGCGTGGCTGGACAAGGTCACCTATAAAATCTGCGAAAATGCCGACGCCCTGGTGATGAACCTGAACGGCGGGTCCATCGACCTGTGCGCCCACCTGACCTCCGCCCAGGCCTCCCAGCTGAACCAGAACTTCCAGGTGCTGGAGGGCACCATGAACCTGGTGCAGGCCATCTATCTGAACAACCAGGCCAAGCCCTTTGACAATCAGCTGGTGCGCCAGGCCCTGTGCTATGCCATCGACCGGCAGGGCATCATGGACATGGTGGCCGACGGCCACGGCACCGCCGTGGGCAGCAGCATCTATCCCGCATTCACCAAGTATTTCCTGCCGGAGCTGGTGGATAAGTATCCCCACGATGTGGCCAAGGCCAAGGAGCTGCTGGCCCAGGCCGGGTATCCCGACGGCTTCGACATGACCATCTCCGTCCCCAACAACTATCAGCCCCATATGGACACCGCCGAGGTGGTGGCCGAGCAGCTGCGGGAGGCGGGGATCAACGTGACCATCCAGCCGGTGGAATGGAGCACCTGGCTGGACACCATCTATAACGGCCGCCAGTTCCAGGCCACGGTGGTGGGCGTGGACGCCGCCAATATGACCGCCCGGGCCATGCTGGAGCGTTTTACCTCCGACTACGGCAAGAACTTCATCAACTATAATACCCCCGCCTATGACGCCCTGTTCCAGCAGGCTATCAACGCCCAGGACGAGGCCACTCAGACGGACCTGTACAAGCAGATGGAGGCCATGCTGGCGGACACCGCCGCCAACGTGTATATCCAGGACCTGTGCGACCTGGTGGCCATGCGGCAGGATCTGGGGGGACTGAAGTTCTATCCCATCTATGTGCTGGACCTGTCCACGGTCTATCTGACCCAGCGGTAACGTTATACTGAACTGAAAGAGGCGATGACCATGAAATACGCGGCCAAGAAAATCGGACTGATGCTGCTGACCATGGTCATCGTCTCTTTTCTGGCGTTTCTGGCGTTCCAGGTGATCCCCGGGGACCCGGCGGTGAAGCTGCTGGGTACCGAGGCCACCCCGGAGCGCATTGCCGCCCTGCGGGCGGAAATGGGACTGGACCGGCCGTTTTTTGAGCGGTATGTCCAGTGGGTGCTGGGGGCCCTGAAGGGGGACTTCGGCACGTCCTACAGCTATAAAATGCCGGTGTCGTCCATGCTGGCGGGGAAGCTGCCGGTGACGGGGCTTCTGACGGGGATGTCCTTTGTGCTGATTCTGGCCTTTTCCATCCCCCTGGGCATTTTCACCGCCCGCCACGCCGGAGGGCGGCTGGACCGGGCCATGACCGCCGTGAACCAGGTGCTCATGGCCATCCCGGCCTTTGTGACGGGCATCCTGCTGACCTATGTGTTCGGCCTGGTGCTGCGGTGGTTCGTGCCGGGAAACTACGTTTCTCCCGGCGACAACTTCGGCGCTAGCCTGTGGTATTTTCTGTTCCCGGCCGTGTCCATCGCCCTGCCCAGGGTGGCTATGACGGTGAAGATGCTGCGCTCGTCCATTCTGTCGGAGCTGCAGAAGGACTATGTCCGCACCTCCCACAGCCGGGGCAACAGCGACCGGGCTACCCTGTACCGCCATGTGCTGCGCAATGCCATGGGGCCGGTGGTGTCGTTTCTGGCCATGACCGTGGCGGACATTGTGGCCGGCTCCGTGGTCATCGAGCAGGTATTCTCCCTGCCGGGGCTGGGCCGGATGCTGCTGACCTCCATCGCCAACCGGGACTATCCCGTGGTGCAGGCGGTGGTGGTGATCGTGGCCTTCTGGGTGGTGCTGGTGAATCTGCTGGCGGACCTGATCAACCAGCGGCTGGACCCCCGGCTGCGGCTGACGTGACAAATCGGAAAAAGAAAGGTGGGAGCGGGCCTTGCTGCTGAACGAAAAAAAGAATCACTATCTGCGGACGGGGCTGATCCTCACCGGATTGATGGCGGCCCTGGCCCTGGTGGGCTGCGTGTGGACCCCCTATTCCCCCACGGCCATGTCCGGCAGCGAAAAATTCCTGGCCCCGTGCCTGCGGCACCTGTTCGGCACGGACAACTTCGGCCGGGACATTTTCAGCCGGGTGCTGGCCGGGGCGGGCACCACCTTCTTCATCAGCGCCGCCACCGTGTGCATCGGCGCGGCGGCGGGCACCCTGGTGGGGGCCTTTACCGGCTATTTCGGCGGCTGGCTGGACGAGGCGCTGATGCGCGTCAACGACGCGGTGACGGCGTTTCCCAGCATCCTGCTGGCCCTGGTGTTCATCTCGCTGCTGGGGTTCGGCAAGTACAACGTGATCCTGGCCCTGGGTGTCGCCTTTGTGCCCAGCTATGCCCGGGTGATCCGCAGCGAATTTGCCCGGCACCGGGAGATGAACTATGTCAAAAGCGCCCGGCTCATGGGAGCGGGGCATCTGCGCATTATGTTTCTGCATATTCTGCCCAACACCCGGCAGGTGCTCCTGCCGACGCTGGTGATCGGGTTTAACAACGCCGTGCTGGCGGAGGCCAGCATGAGCTATCTGGGCATCGGCGTGAAGCCCCCGGACGTGTCCCTGGGGTACATGCTGTCGGAGTCCCAGAGCTATATGGCCAGGGCCCCCTGGTATATGCTGACGGTGGGCGGCGTGATCGTGCTGCTGATTTTAGGCGTCAGCCTGCTGGGCGAGGGCCTGCAGCAAAAGGAATGGGGGAGGTGACGGTATGCTGGAGATCCGGGATCTGCACGTGCAGTTTCACGGGGCGGACCACGAGGCGGTGCGGGGCATCGACCTGACGGTGGGCGACGGCGAGATCGTGGGCCTGGTGGGTGAATCCGGCAGCGGCAAAACCGTCACGGCCATGATGATCTCCGGTCTGCTGCGGCCGGAGCAGGCGGCCTTCCGGGGCCAGATTCTGCTGGACGGGCGGGACCTGCTGACCAGCAGCGGCGACACCCTGCGCAGCATCCAGGGCCGGGACATCTGCGTGGTGTTCCAGGAGCCTATGAGCGCCATGGACCCCACCATGCGCATCGGGCCCCAGGTGGAGGAGTGCCTGCGGGTGCACACGGACCTGCCGCCGGGAAAGCGGCGGGAGCTGGCCCTGCAGGCCCTGCGGGACGTGGACCTGCCGGAGGCGGAGGAGGTATACCGGAAATATCCCCACGAGCTGTCCGGCGGTATGCTGCAGCGGGCCATGATCGCGGCGGCCATCCTGCCCCGGCCGAAACTCCTGCTGGCGGACGAGCCCACCACGGCTCTGGACGTGACCATCCAGGCCCAGATTCTGGAGCTGCTGCGGCGGCTGAACCGGGAGCTGGGCATGTCCATTCTGTTTATTTCCCACAACCTGGCGGTGGTGCGGAAGCTGTGCACCCGGGTGGCGGTGATGGAGAAGGGACACATCGTGGAGTCCGGGCCGGTGGATCAGATATTCTTCCACCCCCAGGCCCCCTATACCCAGCGGCTGATCGCCGCCATTCCCACAAGGAGGAAGCTATGAGCCAGGACATTGTTCTGCAGGTCCGTGACCTGAACGTATGGTACCGGCCCTCCGGGACCATCGGGCGCAGAAAGCGCCGGCAGGTGCTCCATGATGTGAGCTTTGATCTGCACCGGGGGGAGATTCTGGGTTTGGTGGGGGAATCCGGCAGTGGAAAGACCACCCTGGCCCGGACCATTCTGGGCTTTGTGCCGGACTATACCGGCACGGTGACTCACTTCACCAAGCGGCCCCAGATGGTGTTCCAGGACCCGGCCAGCAGCCTGAATCCCAGCCGCACCGTGGGCTGGATTCTGGCCGAGCCTCTGCGGATATACGGCAAGTATGACCGGGAGGAGATCGCCCGCCGGGTGGAGCGGACCATGGAGCTGGTGGGCCTGGACCCGGAGTGCCGGGACCGGCTGCCCCATCAGCTGTCCGGCGGACAGCGGCAGCGGGTGTGCATCGGGGCAGCCCTGATCGTGCACCCCCAGCTCATCGTGGCCGACGAGGCCGTGTCGGCCCTGGATGTGACCATCCAGGCGCAGATTTTGCAGCTCATCGCCCGGCTGCGCCGGGAGCTGGGCATATCGTATCTGTTTATCTCCCACGATCTGAACGTGGTCTACGAGATCTGCGACCGGTGTCTGGTGATGCACCATGGCCGCATCGTGGAGCAGGGGCCGGTGGAGGAGCTATTTGACCATCCGAAGGAGGAATATACCCGCCAGCTGCTGGCAGCGGCGGAGTGAGCGCATATGACCGAAGAACGGAGACAGAAATTACTGCAATCATCCCAGGGCCCCGGGGCGGAGCCCTTCAGCCAGTATAATCATATGAAGGTCACTGCCGTGGACGACGGCACCGCCACGGTGGAGCTGGTTCTGCAGCCGGACAGCCTGAACTGCTGGGGCACCCCCCACGGCGGCGCGCTGTTCACCATGGCCGACGTGGCGGCGGGGATGGCCCTGCTGACCCTGCGGCAGGAGGTGACCTTCACGGTGTCCTCCAGCATCGAATACCTGTCCGCCGCCCCGGGAACCGGGAAGCTCACCGCCGTGGGCACCGTGGAGAAGATGGGCGGGCACATGGGCTTCAGCCGCACGGACATCCGGGACGAGAGCGGCAAGCTCGTCGCGGCCCTGCGGACGGTGATGTATCTGACGGGCCGCCCGCTGGAGCTGTGAGAGCCTTTTTCCGGCGGCACCGGGGGCTGCACATCTGGCTTTTGTCGGTGTGCGGGGTGCTGGCCCTGTACTTTGCCCTGCGGACTGTGCCGGGGCTGATGACCCGGTTCAGCCGGGGGATCATCATGCCCCTGGAGCGGGCGGTGGCGGCGGTGTGCTATCGGGCGTCCTTCTCCGTGGCAGAGCTGCTGTACGCCATAGCGGCGGGAGTGGTTCTGCTGTGGCTGGGGGCCGCCGTCCGGCGGCTGATCACGGAAAAGGGCCGCCGGGGGCGGATCGTGTACCGGTTCGTACTGACGGCGGTGTGCGTGGTGCTGACGGTGTACGCCGGGTTCAGCCTGCTGTGGGGCGTCAACTACTACGCCGAGTCCTTTCAGGAGCAGTCCGGCGTATATGCCCGGGAGTCCACCCCGGAGGAGCTGGCCCGGGTGACGGAGTATTTCGCCCGGCAGCTGGCCGGCTGCGCGGACCAGGTGCAGCGGGACGAAAACGGCCTCTTTGCCGAAAGCCGGGCGGACATCTTCGCCCACAGCGTGCGGGTGTTCGACGGGATATACGACGAGTTTCCGTGCCTGGTGATGGAGGACCGGGTGCCCAAGGGGGTGCGGTTTTCCACGGCCCTCAGCGCCATGGACTTCACGGGATTTTACTTCCCCTTTACCGGGGAGGCCAACCTGAACATCGACAGCCCCGCCTGCTATCTGCCCAGCACCATTGCCCATGAGATGGCCCATCAGCGGGGCATCGCCTCGGAGCAGGAGTGCAATTTCATCGCCATTGCCGCCTCCACCACGGCGCAAAGCCCGGCGTATCGCTACTCCGGGTGGCTGATGGGGTTCACCTACCTCTCCAACGCCCTGTACCGGGCGGATCAGGAGGCCTGGAAGCAGGTGCGGGTGCTGCTGCCGGACACGGTGGTGGCGGACCTGCGGGACAACTCCGCCTATTGGGCGGAATTTGAGGGTCCGGTAAACGACGCGGCCCAGAAGGTGTACGACTCCTTCCTGAAAAGCAGCGGCGAGTCCCGGGGGACCCAGAGCTACGGCACCGTGGTGGATATGCTGATGGCGTATTATGGATAAGTCAAAAAAGGCGCTGCCCTTTTAGTGACGGGGACTGTTCCGGTGGGACGGTCCCCGTTTTTTTGACGAAAATGCCAATTTCCTGGTGACAACCCGCCGCCTATCCCGTATAATAGACCTCACAGGCCCTCCGGGGCCTGGATAGGGAAATATAGGGAAAACGGAAGGAGAAGCCACATGACAGACATTCAGATCGCCCAGCAGGCCGCGCCCCTGCCCATCGGCGACATTGCCGCCGCCTGCGGCATCGACCCCCAGTATCTGGAGCAGTACGGCCGGTATAAGGCCAAGATCGACTACCGCCTGCTGCGGGACCGGGCGGACCGGCCCGACGGCAAGCTGATCCTGGTCACCGCCATCACCCCCACCCCCGCCGGGGAGGGGAAAACCACCACCACCGTGGGCCTTACCGACGGCCTGCGGAAAATCGGCAAAAACGCCGTGGCCGCCCTGCGGGAGCCGTCCCTGGGGCCGGTGTTCGGCGTGAAGGGCGGCGCCGCCGGCGGCGGCTATGCCCAGGTGATCCCCATGGAGGACATCAACCTCCACTTCACCGGGGATTTCCACGCCATCGGGGCGGCCAACAACCTGCTGGCCGCTCTGCTGGACAACCACATCCAGCAGGGCAACGCCCTGGGCATCGACTGCAAGCAGATCGTGTGGAAGCGCTGCGTGGACATGAACGACCGCCAACTCCGCCACGTCATCGACGGCCTGGGAGGCAAAATGCAGGGCGTCCCCCGGGAGGACGGGTTCGACATCACCGTGGCCAGCGAGGTCATGGCCGTGCTGTGCCTGGCCAGCGATATTCCGGATCTGAAAGCCCGGCTGGGCCGGATGATCGTGGCCTATACCTATGACGGGCGGCCGGTGACGGCTCACGATCTCAAGGCGGAGGGGGCCATGACGGCCCTGCTGAAGGATGCGCTGAAGCCCAACCTGGTGCAGACGCTGGAGCACTCCCCTGCCCTGATCCACGGCGGGCCCTTTGCCAACATCGCCCACGGGTGCAACAGCGTCACCGCTACCCGCATGGCCCTGAAGCTGGGGGACTATGCCGTTACCGAGGCGGGCTTTGCCGCCGACCTGGGGGCGGAGAAGTTTTTCGACATCAAGTGCCGCCTGTCCGGTCTGCGGCCCTCCGCCGTGGTGATCGTGGCCACGGTGCGGGCGCTGAAATACCACGGCGGCGTGCCCAAGGCGGAACTGAACCGGGAGGATCTGTCCGCCCTGGAAAAGGGTCTGCCCAACCTGCTGCACCATGTGGGCACCATCCGCAATACCTTCCACCTGCCCTGCGTGGTGGCCGTCAACGCCTTCCCCACGGACACGGCGGAGGAGCTTCGGCTGGTGCAGGAGCGGTGCCGGGAGCTGGGAGTCAACGCCGTGCTGTCGGAGGTCTGGGCCAAGGGCGGCCAGGGAGGCCGGGACCTGGCCCGGGAGGTGGTGCGCC
>UMHA01069601.1_pt1 | contig 11216 bp, 2 predicted proteins | sample 1965401 | NCBI WGS metagenome assembly UMHA01 (sample SAMEA4836085, study PRJEB28245) | human gut metagenome | biome: gut microbiome; material: fecal sample | place: Denmark | collected 2008 | reverse complement strand
GTCGTTTTCGATGAGGTTCAGCGGTTCGCGCCTGCTCGAGAATTCATCAAACAGCTTGTTGCCGATGGCCGCTATGACTACATCGAGACCGGATCCCTTATCTCCATCCGTCGGAACGTGGAGGGGATCGTCATTCCCTCGGAGGAGCGTACGCTTCGGCTGAATCCGCTTGACTTCGATGAATTTCTCAACGCGATCGGCGAGAGCCGGCTTTCCTCTGTGATCAGCGAGGCGTTCGAGACGCTGGCGCCGCTGCCCGATGTGCTGCATCGAAAAGCGATGCGGCTCTTTCGGGAGTATATGCTCGTTGGCGGCATGCCTCAGGTGGTTCAGGAGTATCTGGATAGCAGGGATTTCGAGGTAGCGGACAGAACTAAACGTGACATTCTGGCGCTGTACGATAACGACATTGCGAAATTCGGCGGCACCGACGCCACTCGCATTCGCCGCGTGTTCAGTACGCTGCCGGGGCAGTTGGCGAAGCATGATAAAAAATTCACTCTAGCATCGTTGGACAAAAATGCGCGTAGTCGCGAATACGCCGATGCGTTCTTCTGGCTATCCGATGCATGCATCAGCGCAGTATGCTACAACGTGGACGATCCGGCGGTGGGGTTGGCGGCGAGTGCGAACGAGTCGTCGTTCAAATGCTACATGGCGGATACGGGGCTTCTCGTGGCGCAGATGTTCCGGGATAACGACACCACCCCCCACGAGGTTTACAGAGACATCCTTATGGACAAACTCGAGATCAACGAGGGCATGCTTACGGAAAATGCTGTGGCGCAGCAGCTGCTGGCGAACGGACACAAGCTTTATTTCTATTCGAGACGTGACGATTGCGACCGCAGAAGCACCATGGAGATCGATTTCCTCATAACACGAGGCTACGACGACGCTGCCGGAAGGATGCGTGTTTCTCCCATCGAGGTGAAATCGAAGAAGAACTATCGCTTTGTCTCCCTGGAGAAGTTCAAGGACAAGTTTGGAAAACGAGTGGGAACAAGATTCATCTTGCATCCAAAACAGCTTATGAAAGAAGCGGATGTAGTGCGTTTGCCGCTTTACATGGCGCATTGCTTGTAGCGCTCATTGCGCTCATCCCCGAAAGGCTCTATTCGCGTAGTCTCGCTCACGCCCCTTCTTCGCCGACGCCCCGCCGCGCACTATTCGTTCGGTTTTGCCCTCATCCAGCACCCGCCGTGGCAAATATTCCCGATTAGAGTGTTTTGAGGGCGCGGAGAATCACGCCGCCGTAAAGCAAAAAGCCGCTGAGCAGGAATTTCTCCAATAGTCATAGCGCGCGACCACGTTGCAAGCGTCGATTCCGCGCTCTATTCGAGCCTTTTTGCCAACGAGGGGCTTCTTTCGCGTCAAATCATCGCGAATAGTGCGTGTCTGAGAAGAGGCGAGGGATTCGGCTAAAGGGGGCTCGGGCACCCCATTAGTAAAAATGTCGATTTTTCATTAGTGAAAATGTCGCAGTTTCACTAGTAGAAATATCGAAATCCCGTTAGTGGAGATGCCGGAGTCCCATAAGCGGGGATGTCGATTCCTCATTGGCGGCATTCGTTCCGTGGGGCGGCTGCCCGGTTTCCGCATTGATGCCCTGATATGCCGCGCTCATTCCGAGAGGTCAAAAAATAGCACCTGCCGGGGATGCATTCGTTCCGCTGTCCGCCGAGCTCGTTCTTGGCTGAAAAACCGGGGTGGGTATTTGTGGTAAATATACTAGTGATTTTTTTTACCCTACGGGTAGGAGTTCGACGTCGGATCGAAGACGAGCGAAAGCCCTGAGCGGGGATGCCGGAATGGAAGTTCGGCTCCCACGTTGGAACGCAAGGGGCGTCGCGATTCGGCGAGGAGGAACCGCGAGAGATCGCAGTTGAAAAGGTGGGTGGTGTCTTATGAAGTCCAACAGTAGAGTCCTGAGAGGATGGCGGGATTTCGGCGTCAAGGCGACGGCAATCATCCTGACGATCCTGCTCGCCACGCAGATGGTGGGCACGCCGGCATTCGCAAGCGGCGCGCTGACCAACAAGCAGGCGAGCGAGGATATCGCCGCGACGGTGGATGACACCGGCGTGGAGCCCTCCGGAACGGAGGCGACAGACACCACCGTGCCCGATGAGGCGGCGGGAGCGGCGAATGAGCCCGCGCCTGCCGACAGCACGCAGGCAACCGAAGAGCCCGTGGTCGAGACCGTCGAGTCTGCGACCGAACCGGCAACCGAAACCCCCGCCGCGGACCCCGCGGCCAACACGGTTTTGGGTGCCGAGCCCGAGCCTGCGCCTGCGCCTGCGGTCGAGCAGGACCAGCTTGCTTCCATCGAGCTGAATCTGGCAGACGGCGCCTCCATCACCCTTTCCAAGGACGGGAACAAGATTGACGACGACACCAACCCGGTCGACGTTCCCGCAAACGAAGAGCTGAAGTTCACGGCTGCTGCCCCCGAGGGCATGCAGGTTTCCGCGGTCAGGACCGCCATCGACAGCGTCGAGAGCGACCCGATCGCCGCCGACGAGAACGGCGAATACACGATCGCCGCCGAGGACGTCACCGATGAGCTGACGGTGAAGGTCGAGACGAGTGAGGTTGAGGGCGAGACTCCGTCCGAGGGCGAGGAAGCTCCGGCGGAGGATGCTGCCGAGGTTGGCGACGAGGGGTCGAGCGAAGGGGAGAAGGACGCCGATTCTATAATCGCTGAAACTAACGCCAATGAGGGCATCTCGCCGCTGAGCGTAAGCGGTTTTGGTACGGAGGACAATCCGTACCAGATTGAGCCCGGTGACACTTATTCGCTAAGCGAAAGCTACAACCGACGCGGAGAGTGGCGGATTAAGGGGCCGAATGATAGCGACTGGAAATCTGCTGGCTTGTTTAGCGACAGAGTAAGCACCGGTCACGCAACTCTGAGCAACATCAACAATGGGTTACCTAGCATTATGGGTTGGGGCGAGGACGCTAGCGCCACCTTTGAGCTGCACGAAGGCGATGCGGCGGGCACCATCTATCAGGTTCGTTACAATAGTCGTATCTATTATTTCCGGGTTGCAGACAGCACCAAGGCAACTGTGTCATTTTATGCCAATGGGGGTTGGAGCGCTCCTGAGTCGATAACTGTTGATAAGGGCGGTACAGTTACGATTCCCACCGAGGAGCCTAGTCGTTATGGCCACACTTTTGCAGGCTGGTCCACTGACTCCAATGCCACTTCGGCAGAATACCAGCCTGGACAGCAAGTTACTCTCAATGCCAACATGACCCTTTACGCGGTGAGGACGCAGTCTGCTACGATTGCCTTTGAACCCAATGGTGGCACTGGTGATAGGTTTACTCTGACAACTACCGAGGGACGTGACGGGTCGTTCAAGCTGTCTCTGCCGAACCCTGAAGATCATGGTATTACCCGTGAGGGCTATACCTTCGTTGGATGGTCTACCGACCAGAGCGGTACAGGTCTTAATTACACGCCTCAAGAGATAACCGTGAGCGACGGACAGACCTATTACGCAATTTGGGCTGAGAATGATCCCCACGGAGCTGTTGAAGCCGAATTCTTCCTTCGCATTGATGGGGACATTCCATTTGAGCCGGATGCCAACATCGGCGCCGGCGGCGCAGGCTATTTCCCTGGCGGATGTGGAACCGGGTTGGAAGGCACCATCAAGCAGGCTGTGGCCATCAACAATAATCTCCAGCTGGTTGCGGATAACATTCTTCAAGCTCCGAGCGATGAGACGATTATCAGTAAGATAGAGGAGTGGAATCAGACCCACAGTGGCAACCAGACAATGAGCTATGACCCTGCGACGCAAGAAATCGTTTGGTACGTTATTAAGAAGAACGATAACCATTATCATGTTGATGGTGTGATTCAAGGCAAAGCGGTCAGCCGAGTGACGTATGACCCCAATGGCGGCACGAGCTACGTACCTACGGCAAAGACCTATACAGAGGGCACTAACGTTCGGGTCGATTTTGATACAACTCCTACACGTGCCGGATATACTTTCCTAGGATGGGATATCGATAAGAACGCCGCGACTCCTGAATATACGAAGGATGGCATCAATACATTCGTAATGCCCTCCAACGACGTGACCCTTTACGCGATTTGGCGGGCCAATAATTCCACTGGCTATACGGTTGAGCACTACACCGTTAATTCAAGCGGCGATGCTAAACTGTATAAAGAAGAAGAGAAGTCAGGCAAGACGGACACGACCGCGACCGCCGCGCCCATCGAAATCCCCGGCTACACCTTCGACGAGGACCACGAGGGCACCGTGCTCTCCGGCACCATCACCGGCGACGGCTCGCTCGTGCTGAAGCTGTACTATACCGCCAACGAGGACTCTCTTTCTTACGAAGCCAACGGTGGTACGGGCGAGATGCAAGCCACCGAGGGCTACGTGGGTGAGGACGTCACCGTCGCGGCGAACGGCTTCGAGAGGACCGGCTACAAGTTCGCCGGCTGGGACACCCAGGCCGACGGCCAGGGCGAGGACTACGCCGCGGGCGCCAGCTACACCCTCACCGAGGGCGACGACGTGCTCTACGCCCAGTGGGAGGCCGTGACCGACAACCTTTCCGTTGCTGGCTACAGCGAAGTCTATGATGGCGATCCTCATGGAGTAACCGTTAATAACGCACTCGACACCGATGAGATTCGCTATTTGGTTGATGGCAACGAGGTCGAGAACTCTTTCACGGACGTGACTGAGATTGATGGCACTGAGGTTGCTGTCGAGGTCTACCGTGATGGTGTGAAAATCTGGAGCGACGCTGCTACGGTGACGATCACCGCTCGCCCGGTGACCGCTTCCGGTTCCGTCAGCAAGGTTTATGACGGCAGCGCCGCGCTGCTTGAGGATGTTGCACTCACCCCGGGCGCTGTTGACGGTGACGATAAGAGCGGCGTTGTTGGCGATGACGATGTCGTTGTTGGCTCCATCGCTGCCGAGGTTGCTTCCTATGCTAAGGCGGAGAAACACGAGAACCTCTCCCTCATCACGGAAAACGAGGGCGGGCTTCTTGCGCTGACTGGCTTGTCCGGCGATGACGCCGCTAACTACAAGCTTGTCTCCGTTACTGCTACCGGCACGATTACCGCCCAATCCATCACGCCTGGCCCGGATTCGGATCCCGATCCGTCCTATGGTGGCATCGAGATCTCTGATCCCTCTGACCAGGTCTATAACGGCGACTATCAGCTGCCTGAGATTGCTGTGACTGACTCCGAGGGCAACTCGCTGCAGCGGGATGTTGACTACACGGTTACCTATGGCAACAACGTCAACGTTACGTCAGCGGACAACCCTGCGACGGTTATCGTTAGGGGCATAGGCAACTATAGCGGCGAGGTTGTTAAGACCTTCCAGATCACCCCCGCTGAAGCCACTGTCGTGGTGAACGACTCGAGCAAGGTGTACGGCGAGGCTGATCCGACGGAAAGCGAGTTCGAAGGCGGCTACAACGGCTATAGCGTTGTGCTCGCTGGCACTGATAAGCCGCTCTACACTAATGTTGAGAGCAAAACCGTCGACGTGCTTGGCAGCATCAAGGTCGTGCGCCCGGAGGCGGGTATCGACGAGAATTTCGGCACGTACGAGAAGGCTCTGTGCATTACCATCTCCGAGCAGAATCCCAATTACTGGTTTACGTTGGTCGAAGGCGACTTCACCATCACCAAAGCTGGCGGAAACGAAGTGACCATCAGCCACGACGCTACTGCCGAAGGCTTCATCAAGACGTACGACGGCGCGCCTATCAGCATTGAGGCTGCGGCGAGCAAGGAAGGCTCCACGCTGCTGTACTCGACCGACGGCCAGAACTGGTCCGAGACCAAGCCGACCCTCACCAACGTGGGCAGCCTGACCATTTACGTCAAGGCGACCAATCCCAACTACGAGGATTCGCCGGTTGTGAGCGCCACCGTTCAGGTCACGCCCGCCACCCTGACTGTCACTACGGACAGTCTTGGCAAGGTGTTCGACGGAACGGCCCTTACGGCTGAAGGCGAAGTTACCGGCTTCGTTAACAACGAAGCTGCTACGTTTGCCGTGACGGGCAGCCAGACTGAGGTTGGCAGCTCTGTCAACGATTACAGCCTGGTGTTTGATCAGACGGCGCAGCAGAGCAACTACACGGTGGTCGAGGACCTAGGCACCCTGACGGTGTGGCCGCAGTCGATCGACCCGACGGATCCGGGCGAGAACCCCGATCCTGACGATCCCGACGCGCCCGACCCGACCGATCCCGACCCGGGCTACGATCCTGACGATCCCGATCCCGAGGATCCCGACCAGCCGTTCTACACCGGCATCAAGGTTCAGGGCCCCGACCCGCAGGTGTACGATGCTGCCGACCAGACGCCTGGCGTCGTCGTCACCGACAAGAACGGCAAGGTGCTGGAGGAGGGTACGGACTACCGCATCACGGGTTACGACAACAACTACAACGCGACCACGGAGGACAGCCCGGCAATCATCCACGTGGAGGGCATGGGCAACTACGGCGGAAACATCGACGTCGAGTTCGAGATCATCCCGGCTCCGCTGAAGGTGACCACGCCTTCTGCCGGCAAGGTGTACGACGGCTCTGCGCTGACCGCCGCCCCCGCCGACGTCGAGGGCCTGCAGGGCGGCGACGCTGCCGCCGTCACCATCACGGCGACCGGCACGCAGACCAACGTTGGCAACTCCGTTAACGGCGTCAGCTACGATTGGGGCCAGGTGCTCGCGAGCAACTACAACATCACCGAGGATCTGGGTACCCTGACGGTATGGCCGCAGTCGATCAACCCCGGCGATCCCGATCCGGACAGCCCGGATCCCGGCGACCCCGACCCGACCGACCCCGATCCGGACTTCCCGGGCGAGAATCCCGATCCGGATAACCCGGTCGTCCCCGATCAGCCGTTCTACACGGGTGCCGAGGTCAACGACCCGGAGTCCGTTCCTTATGATGGCAACGTGCACCAGTGGACTCCCACGGTCACCGATGCCGAGGGCAACACACTGGTACAGGGCGAGGACTACACGGTCACCTATCTTGACGCTGACGGCAACGCGAAGACCGACTTCACTAACGTCACCGGTGTCATCCGCGTTGTCATTACCGGCCAGGGCGACTACGGTGGAACGGTAGAGAAGCGTTACCAGATCACCCCGCTGGAGATCGACGTCTACATCGAGAACCAGACCAAGGTCGAGGGCGAGGCCGATCCGACGTTCACCTTCAACTACGAGGGCGTTCTCGAGGGCGAGTCGATGGGCTGGACCGGCGCGTTCGTCCGCGACGCCGGCGAGGCGGCTGGCACCTACAACGTCGCTCAGGGCGGGTTCGTCCTGGCCGACAACGAGGCCGGCAACTTCCTGGCCAGCAACTACACGCTGACGGTGCATCCCGGCACGCTTACCATCACGGCGGCTCCGGTTCCGCCGGGTCCCGGCGATCCCGATCCCGTCACCCCGGTGACGCCGCTGCCGACGCCCGACCCGACGCCGGTTCCCACGCCGACGCCCGGTGATCCCGGCGCGACCGAGACCACGACGACCCCGGCGACCGAGGAGGCCACCGAGACGATCGAGGACGACGCGACACCGCGCACGGCTCCCGAGCCCATCGACGACGACGGCACGCCGCTGGCGTCCGGCGCGCACCGCGACTGCTGGGTCCACTGGCTCATGCTGCTGGGCATCCTGGTTACCGTGGTCTACTACGGTGGCGTCGGTGTCCGCCGCGTCAGGTTCTCCAGCTCGCTGCAGAGCTTCGAGGACGACGTCCTCGGCAACGACGAGACCAACCGCTAAGCATTCGGAAGGAGGAGCATCATGAAGAAGTCAAACGTCATCATCACCGTTGTCCTGGCGGCTGTCTCCATCTTCCTGCTGGCGCTGTGGTACATGCTGGGGTTCAATGAGATCGACTCCCCGCTGGATCTGGTCATCAGCGTCGTGTGGTGGGCGGTCATCGTCGCCGGCATCGCAGTGGCAGCCAAGACCGAATCCACCCGTCGTCAGAGGATCCGCACGGTCTACGTGGCCGACGGCGCCTTCTACAACAGCGAGGCGGGCAACCGCATCCTGGCTCCCGGCGTCTCCGCCACCGAGGCGATCGCCGGCACGCTGGCGAGCCTGCAGTACGGGTTCGACAAGGCCGACGCCCCCACCAAGCCGGGCAGCAACCAGCCCGTCGACTACCGTTACGTGGTGCGCAGCACCAAGTTCGACCAGAACGCATCCGACGGCTCCGGCCAGCAGTCCGGCGCCCAGGACGGCGGCACCTGGCAGGGCGAGGTCGTGACGGTTGCCACCGGCGACGTCCGCCCCTTCAACAGCAAGCGCGAGCTGGCCGCCATCATCGGCTAGATCGCACGAAGCGCCCGGCAGCCCTTGCGGTTGCCGGGCGCCTTACAAGGTCGACCTCCTCGCTTCGCCTCGATGGCGGGGCAGGGGCGGGGCCGACCCCCACCCACCTCTCGAGCCGGGACTCCAACATCCCGGCTCGAGTTGTTTATGTTCGTAGGCTTCGTCCTCGCAGGCACGAGCGCTGGCGGTAGGAGGCCGTCCCTCGATTCCGGTAAAGGCGCGATCGGAATACTTTCCAGGCAGGCGTGCTAGAAAAGTGTTCCGAATACCGTATACTTTCTGGCCTCGAGCGCGCGGACAGCGCCTCCGGCTCCTACTTCATCAGCTTGCCCAGGACGTCGGTGAGCTCCTCCACGGTGAAAGGCTTGGCGACGTGCCCGTTCATGCCGGCCTCGGTGGTCTTGGCGATGTCCTCGGCGAACGCGTTGGCGGTCACGGCGACGATCGGCACCGTGGCGGCGTCCTCGCGGTCGAGCGCGCGGATGGCGCGCGTTGCCTCGCAGCCGTCCATGACGGGCATCTGCATGTCCATGAGGATCGCGTCGATCGCGTCCAGCTGCGAGTTGGCGAATGCCTCAAGCGCCTCCTGGCCGTTGCGCGCCTCGATCATCTCGGCGCCCAGCGCGCTCAAAAACTCCGTCGCGATCAGCATGTTGATCTCGTTGTCCTCGGCGATGAGCAGCGTCTTGCCGCTCAGGTCGAGCGGGGCATCCGCGGCGCCGTCGGCGGCGTCCGCCTCGCCCTCGAAGTCCTCCTCGACCATCTGCAGCGGCACCACTACGGTGAACGTGCTGCCTTGGCCCAGCTTGCTGCGCACCGATATCTCGCCGCTCATCTGCTGCACCAGGCTCTTGACGATGGGCATGCCCAGGCCCGTGCCCGTCACGCCCGTCGGCGCGAACATCGTCTCGCGCGCGAACGGCTCGAACACCTGCTGCAAAAACTCATCGGACATGCCGATGCCCGTGTCCGTCACGTCCAGCTGGTACTTGGCCGTGCGCTCGGTGTGCGCGGTCTCGCGCAGCGACACGCTGACGCTCGCGCCCTCCAGCGAGTACTTGAGCGCGTTGGAGACCAGGTTGTTTAGGATCTGGCTCATGCGCTTGGCGTCGCCGTAGACGCGGTCGTGCTCGATGTCGACCGCCACGTCCAGATGCTTGCCCTCGCGCTGCGCCTGCTCGGTGAACAGCCCCAGCGTGGTGTCGACGCACTCGCGCAGGCTCATCGGCGCGTAGTTGACCATGCCGCTGTCGCCGTGTTCCATGCGCGACATGTCCAGCACGTCGTTGACCAGGCCCAGCAGCTGATCTCCCGCGCCTTCGATTTTGTCCAGATACTCGCGCGTCTTCTGCGTGTCGTCGATGTCGCGCTTGGCGAGCTCGGTCAGGCCGATGATCGCGTTGAGCGGCGTGCGCATGTCGTGTGACGCGTTGCTGAAGAACGACGCCTTGCGCTCCACCGTCGAGCGCGCCGACGCCAGGGCGTTCTCGAGCAGCTCGTTGCGCATCAGCTCGCGCTTCTTCTCGCGGTCGACGTCGCGGAAGCACATCACCACTTCGCCGCGGCGCAGGTCGCCGTTGTGGATGATGCGGATCGACACCCAGCGCACGCCGTCGGGGAACGTGCGGCGGAAATCGCCGCCGAACTCGGTGACGCCGTCGGCGATGAGCGCGCGGATGTTGTCGAGCGAGAAGCTCTTCTCGAACTCGGTGTAGGTGCGCTCGTCGACGTACTTCTTCACGACCTCGATGAGGTAGTGGTAGTCGCCGCGGTCGCCGTGCTCGCCCAGCTCGGAGCGCACGTCGGCAGAGCTCTTGATGGCCTCGTAGGTGCCGCGCTGGTAGTCGATGCGGTAGATGGCGTAGAACGTGTCGCCCAAAAGCCGCAGCGTGTCGGCGGTGTGGCGCGCCCGGCGCTCCTCGATCGTCGAGCGGATCATGAACGCGCATGCGATGATCAAGATCGCGACGAACACGATCACGATGGTCAACAGCGTGGCGTCCCAGCCTTCCTGCAGGATCGCCTTGGTGGGGATGGTGATGACCGACATCCAGCCGTTGTCCATCTGGGAGTAGTACACGCTGCGGTTCATGCCGTCGGTGCCGGCGATGCTCATCACGTCGGAGTCGTCGGTGTCGGCCTTGATGCCGTCGGTCAGGTTGTTCAGATAATCCTGCACGGCGGGATCGGCCAGGTCGAGCCCGGTGGACGCGTAGAGCAGGGCGCCTTGGCGGTCGAACAGGAAATACGATCCGCCCGAGGGGATCTCGGCGGTCATGCGGTCCTCGTTGAGCTTGTCGAGGCGGATGTCGAACGCGACCACGTCGCCCTCGTCGCCGATCGAGATGGACAGCGTCACGAGCTGTCCGCCGGTGATCACGTCGGTGTAGGCGTCGGTGTAGGTGATATGCCCCTTGTCGGCCAGCGCGTTTTGGTACCACGCGGTGGAGGCGTAGTCGTAGACGTCGTCGCCCTCCCAGGGGTTGGCGGCGATGATGCGCCCGTCGACCACCACGTAGGGGTCGATGATCTCGGCGCCCAGCACCTCGGTGATGTGGCTTGAGTACGCGTCGAGCCACTCGCTGATCTCGTCCTCGGTTGCGCCGCTGTCGATCATGTCGTCCAGGTAGGTGTAGCCCAGCCCCAGGAAGTACGTGTACACCGAGAAGCGGTTCTCCTCCTCGGCGGCGTAGGTAGTGGCGAGGCTGGTGCCCATGCGGTCGGCGTTGAGCAGCAGCTTGTCGCGCACCAGGAACACGCACCAGGCGATCAGCAGCGCCATCACCACGGAGAGGGCGGCTCCAAGCGCGACCTTGGTGCGGGTGCGGTTCTTCGGTCCCA